>Ga0114958_10000211_pt1 | contig 49904 bp, 39 predicted proteins | sample C_130208_EF_Meta_FD_89577 | JGI IMG/M metagenome (GOLD analysis project Ga0114958, IMG submission 89577) | Freshwater microbial communities from Lake Croche, Canada to study carbon cycling - C_130208_EF_MetaG | ecosystem: Environmental > Aquatic > Freshwater > Lake | place: Lake Croche, Canada... | reverse complement strand
TTGTCAGCTAATGGGAGTGCAAAGATGTAGGATTATTTTTTTAAACGCAAATATGTTTACAAATCTTTTCCTCAGTCTATACCTAATTCGCTGAAAATCAAGCATATCTTTTTTAAGGTTTTTATTGAATAACTGAAAAGTGGTAAAAGATTCCCTTTTTGATGTATTTCAACAGATTAAACCAATCCCTTAAATTTGATTTCACCTACCCTCAATACCAAAATAACGAAGCAAAAAAAAGAGGGCATATAGCCCTCCCCAACCAATTAAAAATAATTTTTAAGCCTCTAAAAACGGATATCGATAATCCGTAGGTGAAACGAATACCTCCTTCACCGTCCGCGGCGAAACCCATCGCAATAAATTCAAATACGATCCCGCCTTATCATTCGTCCCCGATGCACGCGCCCCTCCAAATGGCTGCTGACCCACAACCGCCCCCGTACACTTATCATTTAAATACAAATTCCCCGCCGCATTCACCAACACCCGCTTCGCCTCCTCCAATACATACGAATCCTGTGCAAATATCGCTCCCGTCAACGCATACGCCGATGTCTCATCCACCAATCTTAAGGTCTCAAGCCAAGCCGAATCTTCATAAACATATATAGTTATTACCGGACCAAAAATCTCCTCCTCCATCGTTTGACTATGTGGATTAGACGTCAAAAGCACCGTCGGCTCCACAAAATACCCCCTCGTCCCATCATATCCACCCCCCGAAATCACCTCCACCTCGGCGGAATTTTTGGCCAACTGTATATAGGATGTAATCTTATCAAAGGCCTTCTGGTCTATCACCGCATTCACAAAATTCCCAAAATCCTCCGTTCCCCCCATCTTGATCTCTGCCAAATCCGCCAATAAATTCTTTTTTACCTCCGGCCACAACGACGCCGGAACATAGGCCCGCGATGCCGCCGAACACTTCTGTCCCTGATACTCAAAGGCCCCTCGAATCAATCCCGTCACCAAGGCACGCACATCCGCAGACGCATGTGCCACCACAAAATCCTTTCCGCCCGTCTCCCCCACAATCCGAGGATAAGACTTATACATTGAAATATTATTCCCAATCTGCTGCCAAATCGTTTGAAAAACCTTCGTCGAACCCGTAAAATGCACGCCCGCAAATTCCCGATGCGAAAATACCACCCCACCCGCCTCCGGACCATCCGAAAATACGAGATTAATGACGCCAGCTGGCAAACCTGCTTCCTCTAAAATTTGCATCAATAAAGCCGCCGAGTAGACCTGTTGAGGCGCCGGCTTCCATACCACCACATTTCCCATCAATGCCGGAGCCGCCGGCAAATTCCCTGCTATCGCTGTGAAATTAAAGGGCGTCAAGGCATACACAAATCCCTCCAAAGGCCGATACTCCAATCGATTCCAAACCCCAGCCGACGAAACCGGCTGATCCGCATAAATCTGCGAAGCAAAATGGACATTGAACCGCAAAAAATCTACCCACTCACAGGCGGCATCAATTTCAGCCTGATACGCATTCTTCGATTGACCCAACATCGTTCGCGCATTCAATTCCAATCTATATTTCGTCGCCGACAATTCAGCCGCCTTCAAAAATATCACAGCCCTACGCTCCCAAGGCATTTCAGACCACGACTTTCGTGCCTCTAAGGCCGCATCAATCGCCTGAGCTACTTCTTTGGCTCCACCTTCCTCATAATAACCCAAAATATGTTGGTGATCATGCGGGCACACCATTGGTAATTTTTTAGAACCGCCAACCGATTTCCCCGCAATTCGCATCGAAATATGTATTTGTTTGCTGCGTAAATCAGCCAAGGTCTGTTGCAAACGTGAACGCTCTGAACTCCCCTTCGCATAGGCCCAAATAGGCTCATTCACGGGATTGGGCACTTTGAAAAATCCTGCCGACATAAATTTGTATTTTGTTTGTTGTGAAATTGCTCCCAAAAATACGGATTTCCCATGAATTCTTCTCAAGGTTCAAAAGATAGGTAAGGTCGTAGCCGTTTCCACATGCTCAAATCCAATAATTTAATCGATTCCAAGGACTGAAAATCAACTATAAATGGATGTTGCTTCCGATAAGCCAAAAATATCTTCACCTGCGTATAACTCACATAAGGATGCCTGAATTCATTCCAAGTCACTCGATTCAATGCGATTTTTTTATAAATACCCCCTCCGACCAACAAATGACCCCTATTGGCCTCCACCCACATGGAATCCAAACCATATACTTCCTTCAATTGATCCACCGCATAAAACCCACCCAAACGCTCCCGATAGCCTAAAATCCGCTTCGCAAATCCAGGCCCAATCCCCTGCAAGCCCACCCAGGCCAAGGAATCCGCTTGGTTAATATCCAAGACCCAAGCCGCCTTTCCCATCTTTGATCCAACCTTAAATCCCCAAGATTTTCCCCTAGTTCCCCGTACAAACAAGGAAGTGCCCAATCCCTTTTCCCCCACAGCCCGATCTTTGCCCGAAAAGCTCTTTCCCCGATAATCTCTACTATAGTGATGAAATTTCCCCTTCACGTAGGGAGCATATACTTTTGGCTTAGGAATCTTAGCTAATTCGCCCGACCAAAAAACAGGTCGGAAATCAAATGCCACCTCCTGAGCCTCCACATATCCCCTTAGCAACTCATAGCAGATAAAGAAACTGATAAAAAAAATAATGGAATAGAAGGCTACTGATTCTGATCGACTCAGACCAAATACAAAGCGGAGATAATAGCGGATTTTAGCACGCATACATTGATTCATGATTAGGTTCCCCTAAGCTTATAAATTTTTTCTGGGAAATAATTGCATTGCAAAATATTATCAGTAATTTTGCAGGCTATTTTAAGGTACAAGCCTTCGGGCCTACCCGAAAAGGTTAAATTCCGAAACACAATTTCTTTATCGTAGGGAAAGCGCAAAGGGGATTTAATTTTACCATCTACGAGGCATTCAGCTTTTAATTTTCGTCGAAAACGGCGAGAAATTTGCCCTAGGGCCATTTTTCATTTTAATTTAAAACGTATAAAGCCTTGAGTAACATCACTGCCACAGGAAGACACAGCTTTGCGAAAACGCAGTCTGTGATCAATTATCCAGATTTTCTGGATATCCAAATCAAATCCTTCCAGGATTTTTTCCAGCTGGAAACAGCTGCCGAGAATCGGACCGATGAGGGTTTATTTAAAGTATTTGCCGAAAACTTCCCCATCGCGGATTCGCGTGAGAACTTCGTGCTTTCATTTGTTGACTACTCGGTGGATCCACCGAAATATTCGGTAGATGAGTGTATCGATCGGGGATTAACGTATTCGGTGCCTTTAAAAGCCAAATTGCGTTTGATCTGTAATGACACGGACAATGAGGATTTCCAAACCATCGAACAAGAGGTTTTCTTAGGAAACATTCCTTACATGACTGAGCGTGGATCTTTTGTGATCAACGGCGCTGAGCGTGTAATCGTTTCCCAATTACACCGTTCGCCAGGTGTGTTCTTTGCGCAATCAAAGCACACAAACGGAACCAAATTGTATTCGGCGCGTATTATTCCGTTCAAGGGTTCTTGGATCGAATTTGCGACCGACGTTAACAATGTGATGTATGCCTACATCGACCGGAAGAAAAAGTTCCCAGTAACCGTGTTGCTTCGTGCGATCGGGTACGGAAATGACAAGGACATCTTGGATCTTTTCGGTTTAGCGGAAGAATTAAAGGTAGATAAGAAAACCTTGAAGTCAACGGTAGGTCGTCGCCTTGCCGCACGTGTGTTAAAAACATGGCAAGAGGATTTCGTAGATGAAGATACTGGTGAGGTGGTTTCCATTGACCGTAACGAGATCTTAATCGAACGCGACACGGTCATTACCGAAAACGAGATTGAAACGATTTTGGAATCAGGATCTAGCACGATCATCTTACATAAAGACGATGTGAACGTTTCTGATTACAACATCATATATAATACATTGCAAAAAGATACGTCCAACTCGGAAAAAGAGGCGGTCGAAGTTATCTACAAGCAATTACGTAATACAGATGCTCCCGATGAGCAAACTGCTCGTGATATCATCCAAAACTTGTTCTTCTCGGATAAGCGGTATGATTTAGGGGAAGTTGGCCGTTACCGGATCAACAAAAAATTAGGCCACGATATTCCGATGGAGGTTAAAGTTTTAACCAAAGAGGACATCATATCCATCGTAAAATACTTGATCGGCTTGATTAATTCACGTGCGGTTGTCGATGATATTGACCACTTGTCAAATCGTCGGGTTCGTACCGTGGGTGAGCAATTATATGCGCAATTCGGCGTGGGTCTTGCCCGTATGGCACGTACCATTAAGGAGCGTATGAACGTGCGTGATAATGAGGACTTTAAGCCGGTGGATTTGATTAATGCCCGTACTTTATCGTCTGTTATTAACTCATTCTTTGGTACAAACCAGTTATCTCAATTCATGGATCAAACGAATCCATTGGCTGAGATTACGCATAAGCGCCGTATGTCGGCCCTAGGACCTGGTGGACTTTCTCGTGAAAGAGCTGGTTTCGAGGTTCGTGACGTTCACTACACACACTACGGTCGTCTTTGTACGATTGAAACACCTGAGGGACCGAACATCGGTTTGATTTCTTCTCTTTGTGTGCATGCGAAAGTGAATTCAATGGGATTCATCGAAACTCCATACCGTATTATTGACGGAGGAAAAGTGGATATTACTACGCACGTGGAGTATTTGACGGCTGAGGAAGAAGATGGTAAAAACATCGTTCAGGCAAATGCCATGATTGACAAAACGGGTAAATTCTTATCAGACCGTGTTAAGGCGCGATTTGAAGGAGATTTTCCGTTGGTAAATCCAGCAGATGCACAATTCATGGACGTAGCGCCTAACCAAATTGTTTCGGTAGCGGCATCCATGATTCCATTCTTGGAGCATGATGATGCGAACCGTGCCTTGATGGGATCGAACATGCAGCGCCAAGCGGTGCCATTGTTGCGCCCAGAAGCACCGATCGTGGGAACAGGTTTGGAGCATCGCGTGGCGATTGACTCACGTACTTTGGTGGTATCCGAAGGAACGGGTGTCGTTGAATATGTCGATGCCATGCGCATTGTCGTAAACTATGACCAAACCGAATCTGAGAAATTAATCAGTTTCAGTGGTTCGACGAAGGAATACAAATTAATCAAATTCCGGAGAACGAATCAGGATACGACGATCAACTTGAAACCAATCGTTTTCAAAGGGGATAAAGTAACGAAAGGACAAGCGCTTTGCGAGGGTTATGCAACTCAAGCGGGTGAATTAGCCTTAGGACGGAATATGAAAGTGGCGTTCATGCCATGGCAAGGATATAACTTTGAGGATGCGATTGTCATCTCAGAGAAAGTCGTTCGCGATGACATCTTTACCTCAATCCACATTGAGGAATTTGAATTAGAGGTGCGAGATACCAAACGTGGAGAAGAAGAATTAACGTCTGAAATTCCAAACGTTTCGGAAGAAACTGTACGTAACCTTGATGAAAATGGAGTGGTACGTGTGGGATCTGATGTAAAAGAGGGAGATATCTTGATTGGTAAAATTACACCGAAAGGAGAATCTGATCCTACACCAGAAGAAAAATTATTGCGCGCGATCTTTGGTGACAAAGCTGGCGATGTGAAAGATGCTTCGAAAAAAGCACCTCCTTCATTGAAAGGAGTGGTGATTGACACGAAATTATTCGCACGTCCTAAAAAGGATAAAGAAGAGCGTGATAAGTCGAAGGCGGAATTGAAGAAAGTGATGAAACAATACGGAAAAGATTTATTGGAAATCCGTAAAATCATGATCGAAAAGACTGTTGCATTATTAGCAGGAAAAACTTCAGGCGGTATTCGTCACAAGTTTGGAACGGTGATTGTGGAGAAAGGTGTTAAATTCTCGGCGAAGAACATTGAAGAATTGTTGTTCCCAGAAAAGAATTTATACCGGGATGAGTCAACTTATGCGGTGCCAGAAGAGGCGAACTTATTGTCAGATTTGATCGTGGAAGAAGCGACAGCTGATGCCGAGGTGAACCGTAATTTCTTGCAATTAATTAAGAATTATCATATCCGTAGAAATGAAATTGCGGGACAATTTAAGCGTGAGCGTTTTGTCTTAGAAGTAGGTGATGAATTGCCTGCAGGAATTGTGAAATTAGCGAAAGTGTATATCGCCAAAAAACGTAAGTTGAAAGTAGGTGATAAGATGGCGGGTCGTCACGGAAATAAGGGTGTGGTAGCTCGTATCGTACGTGAGGAAGATATGCCATTCTTAGAGGATGGAACACCGGTGGACATTGTTTTGAATCCATTGGGCGTGCCTTCTCGGATGAACTTAGGTCAAATTTACGAGACCGTTTTAGGTTGGGCCGGACAAAAATTAGGTAAGCGTTATGCAACGCCTATTTTCGATGGTGGAACAGAAGCGGAAGTAGCGGCAGAATTAACATTGGCAGGATTACCTGATTGGGGCCGGACGTATTTATACAATGGATTGACGGGAGATAAATTTGACCAACCGGTTACTGTGGGGATTATCTACATGTTGAAACTGGGCCACTTAGTGGATGATAAGATGCACGCACGTTCGATTGGACCCTATTCATTGATTACGCAACAACCATTGGGTGGTAAAGCTCAATTCGGAGGTCAGCGTTTTGGTGAGATGGAGGTTTGGGCTTTAGAGGCCTTCGGAGCTGCCAATATCTTGCAAGAGATTTTGACTGTGAAGTCGGATGATGTCATCGGCCGTGCCAAAGCGTACGAAGCGATCGTAAAGGGCGAAAATATGCCAAAGCCAAATATTCCAGAATCATTCAACGTATTGATTCACGAATTACGTGGTTTAGCATTAGAAATCACCCTTGAGTAATACACAAACAGGGCTTCGGCCCTTTTAATAAAGAGTTCATTTTCCAATAAAATTCAACGAAAATGTCATTTAAAAAGACGAGAAAACTGAATAGCGACTTCCAAAAAGTGACCATCTCATTGGCCTCACCGGAGTCGATCCTAGAAAGTTCAAACGGGGAAGTAACCCAACCGGAAACTATCAATTACCGAACCTACAAGCCTGAAATGGGCGGTTTGTTCTGTGAGCGTATCTTCGGACCTACCAAAGACTGGGAATGTCATTGTGGGAAATACAAAAGAATCCGGTATAAAGGAATCATTTGCGACCGTTGCGGCGTAGAGGTGACCGAGAAAAAAGTACGCCGTGAGCGGATGGGACACATCGAATTGGTGGTTCCAGTAGCCCACATTTGGTACTTCCGTAGCTTACCGAATAAAATCGGTTACATGCTCGGATTGTCAACCAAAAAATTAGATCAAATCATCTATTACGAACGGTATTGCGTTGTCCAAGCAGGTATGTATGCGGAAGAAGGAAAAATCGGTAGTCAATACCTCGATTTCCTTACTGAAGATGAATACTTAGACATCTTGGATAAATTGCCGCGCGAAAATCAGCATTTGCCGGATGAAGATCCACAGAAATTCATTGCGAAAATGGGTGCTGATGCGTTAAATATGTTGTTGACTCGCATCGAATTAAATAGTTTATCTGCTGATTTACGTCACTCGGCTGATACTGAATCATCTCAACAACGTAAAGCTGAGGCTTTAAAGCGTTTGAAGGTGGTAGAAGCTTTCCGCGAGTCAATAGGTCGTATCGATAACCGTCCTGAGTGGATGATCATTAAAATGGTTCCAGTAATTCCACCCGAATTGCGTCCATTAGTGCCATTAGATGGAGGTCGTTTTGCGACATCTGATTTGAACGATTTGTATCGTCGGGTGATTATCCGCAACAACCGTTTGAAGCGTTTGATCGAAATCAAAGCACCAGAAGTAATCTTGCGTAATGAGAAGCGTATGTTGCAAGAGGCTGTTGACAGTTTATTCGACAACTCACGTAAAGTAAACGCAGTTCGTTCGGAAGGTAACCGTGCTTTGAAATCACTTTCTGATATGTTGAAAGGAAAGCAAGGTCGTTTCCGTCAAAACTTATTAGGTAAGCGTGTGGATTATTCAGGTCGTTCGGTAATTGTCGTTGGACCCGAATTGAAAATGCACGAATGTGGTCTTCCAAAAGATATGGCTGCTGAGTTATTCAAGCCATTTGTGATTCGTAAGTTGATCGAGCGTGGCATCGTGAAAACGGTGAAATCTGCGAAGAAAATTGTGGACCGCAAAGATCCAGTGGTTTGGGATATTTTGGAAAATGTCATGAAAGGGCATCCGGTGCTTTTGAACCGTGCTCCAACCTTGCACCGTTTGGGAATCCAGGCGTTCCAACCGAAATTAATTGAAGGTAAAGCGATCCAATTGCACCCATTGACTTGTACGGCATTTAATGCTGACTTTGACGGTGACCAGATGGCGGTTCACGTTCCATTAGGCCATGAAGCGATTTTGGAAGCCTCTTTGTTAATGCTTGCATCGCATAACATCTTGAACCCAGCGAATGGCGCGCCGATCACGGTACCATCTCAGGACATGGTGTTGGGATTATATTACGTAACAAAAGGACGTAAGTCGACGCCAGACCATAAGGTGAACGGTGAAGGGTCTCGTTTCTACGGATTTGAGGAGGTTGTAATCGCCTTGAACGAGAAGAAATTATCGAAGCATGCGAACATCGTGGTGAAAGCTACGGTACGTAAGGAAGATGGTACATTAGTGCAAGAAATGGTGGAAACTGTGGCTGGCCGTGTATTATTTAACCTTTGTGTGCCAGAGGCGGTAGGGTATATCAATGAATTGTTGACCAAAAAGAAATTGCAACAAATCATTTCTCAAGTTCACAAGATTTGTGGAATGGCTCGTACAGCGCAATTCTTGGATGATATTAAGGAGTTAGGTTTCCAACAAGCCTTCCACGGTGGTTTATCGATGGGGATAGGTGATGTGCAAATCCCTGCAGAAAAAGCTTCCTTAGTGAAGAAGGCGCAGGATGATGTTCAAGCGGTTTGGGATAACTACTTAATGGGTCTTATCACAGATAATGAGCGTTACAATGCGGTAATTGATATCTGGACAAAAGTGAACTCGAAGATTACCGAGACGCTCATGAAGCAGATGGAAGAAGATAACCAAGGATTTAATGCGATCTACATGATGATGCACTCGGGGGCCCGTGGTTCTCGTGAGCAAATCCGTCAGTTGGGCGGTATGCGTGGTTTGATGGCGAAGCCACAAAAGAACTTACAAGGTTCGGTGGGTGAGATCATTGAAAACCCCATTCTTTCCAACTTTAAGGAAGGTCTTGATGTATTAGAATACTTTATCTCGACGCACGGTGCGCGTAAAGGTTTGGCGGATACAGCTTTGAAAACGGCGGATGCGGGTTACTTGACTCGTCGTTTACATGATGTAGCGCAAGATGTGATTGTAAATGAGGAAGATTGCGGTACGCTTCGGGGTATTGAGGTGTTCCCATTGAAAGATAATGAGGAGATTATAGAGCCATTATCGGAGCGTATTTTGGGTCGTGTAACGATTCATGATGTGTATGATCCGATTTCAGGTGAATTGATTGTCGCTTCTGGTGATGAAATCACGGAGCTGGTGGCGAATCGCATTGATGAAACGTCGATTGAGTCCGTTGAGATTCGTTCGGTATTAACTTGTGCTACGAGAAGTGGTGTTTGTGCGAAATGTTACGGACGTAACTTAGCTACAGCGGCCATGGTTAATTTAGGTGAGGCTGTAGGTGTTATTGCATCTCAGTCGATCGGTGAGCCAGGAACACAGTTGACATTACGTACCTTCCACGTGGGGGGTACTGCGCAAAACGTATCCTTGGATGCGAGTGTGAAAGCGAAGTTTGATGGAGTTTTGAATTTTGAAGAGGTTCGTTCGGTGACTTCGACGGATGCCGAGGGCAATCCAGTAGAAATCGTGATGGGTCGTTCAGGTGAGATTCAAATCTTAAATCCAGCGAATAAGCAAATTTTAATTTCTTCGAATATTCCATATGGTTCATTCTTACGCGTGAAGGAAGGCCAAATGATTAAGAAGGGAGATGAGATTTGTGCGTGGGATCCATACAATGCGGTTATCTTATCTGAGGCTGAGGGTAAAATTGAATTCGAGGCAATCGAAGAAAACAATACCTACAAAGAAGAAGCGGATGAGCAAACAGGTATGCGTGAGAAAGTGATCATTGAATCGAAGGATAAGACAAAAAATCCATCGGTATTGGTTACGGCGAGAGGCAAAGAGAATTTGGTTTATAACGTTCCTGTAGGTGCTCGTTTAGCGATCAGTGAAGGAGATAAAATCAAAGCTGGTCAGATTATTGCGAAGATTCCTCGGGCTGCGGGTAAAACGCGTGACATTACGGGAGGTCTTCCACGTGTGACGGAATTATTCGAAGCGCGTAATCCATCGAATCCGGCGGTTGTTTCAGAAATTGACGGAGTAATTTCATACGGTATCATTAAACGAGGTAACCGGGAGATTATCGTTACGCCAAAAGAAGGAACCGAGCGTCGCTATTTGGTGCCTTTGACTCGCTTTATTTTGGTACAAAACAATGACTTCGTGCGTGCGGGTACTCCGCTTTCAGACGGAGCGATTACGCCTTCAGATATCTTGAAAATCAAAGGGCCAACAGCCGTTCAGGAATATTTAGTGAATGAAATCCAAGATGTATATCGTCTACAGGGTGTGAAAATCAATGATAAGCATATTGAATGTATTGTACGTCAAATGATGCAGAAAGTTGAAATTTTAGAACCAGGTGATACTCAATTCTTGCAAGGACAAAATGTAGATCGTTTCGTATTCCGTGAGGAAAATGATTTGATCTTAGATAAGAAAGTTATTATAGAAGCGGGAGATTCTGAGAAGTATAAGGCGGGAATGATTTTGTCAGCACGTGCATTGCGTGATGAGAATTCATCTTTAAAACGTCGTGATATGAAAATCATGAAAGTTCGTGATGCAGCTGCGGCAGTGTCATCAGCTAACTTGCAAGGTATCACACAGGCTTCATTAGGCACCGAGTCCTTTATTTCAGCGGCGTCGTTCCAAGAAACAACGAAAGTTCTTTCGGAAGCTTCGATCCGTGCGAAAGTCGACACCTTAGATGGCTTGAAGGAAAATGTGATCGTAGGTCACTTAATTCCAGCAGGAACCGGGGTTCGTCGTTACAAGGATATCTTGGTTACTTCGGTAGACGAATTAAAGCAATTAGAGGCGAAAAAAGCCGCTGCTGAAACAGAAGCCGCTACGGAATCGTACCGCGCATCCGTCGAAAACTAATGGAGTAAATTTAGATTTAAAAGCCCCTTCATGAAAATGGAGGGGCTTTTTTGTTATCGAGAATACATTCGTTAAATTTAAGTTTTTAAACCCTTTTGCTATGAACAATCCAGCTCCTGAAGAAAACCAATTGAACATCGAATTGCCCGAAGAATTAGCCGAAGGTTATTATGTTAATCTCGCTTTAATCGCTCATTCACCCTCCGAATTTGTCATGGATTTTATCCGGATTTTACCAGGAATCCCAAAAGCAAAAGTGAAATCAAGAGTGGTCATGACGCCCGATCACGCTTACCGACTCATGCTCGCCTTGCAGGAAAATATTCAGAAATTTGAAGAAAACCATGGTGCCATCATGAAGGAAGGGGAAGACGCAAGTTTTCAATTTCCCATGAACTATAATGGGCCGATAGGAGAAGCGTAAACGTTTTAGATTTTTTAATTTCAATCGTAGGCTAATTTTTTATCAAAAAATAGGTAAACAAAAGGGAAAATGGCCTTTTATTAAAATACAATTTACCTTATGGCCATGCCACAACTTAACAAAGACCTCATCCTTTCGGGAAATATTAAATCCCAAGTTGCCCTTAACCTACCCAGTCCGGACGTTTTCGAGTACCCTGAAAAAATTCTTCAGTTCGGTACCGGCGTTTTACTTCGTGGCCTTTGCGATTATTTCGTCGACAAAGCCAATCGTGCCGGACAATTCAAAGGACGCGTAGTCTTAGTAAAATCCACAGCCAAAGGCGGTGCGGACGCGTTTGACACCCAAGACGGATTATATACACATTGCATCAAAGGCATCGACGAAGGAAAGCAAGTCGAGGAATACCACGTCAATGCTTCCATCTCTAGAACGCTCACAGCTTCCAAAGAATGGGATAGCATTCTCGCCTGCGCGACGAGCCCCGATATGCAAATCATCGTTTCCAATACCACGGAAGTGGGAATCCAATACGTAGCGAACGACCCGATTACCGGTGCTTGCCCGAAATCATTCCCGGCTAAGTTACTGGCCTTTTTACATGCCCGCTTTCAGCATTTCGACGGCGCCAGCACCGCTGGCATGGTCATTATCCCGACCGAATTAATCATTAACAACGGCGATGTCTTAAAAGGTATCATTTTGAAATTAGCCACAGATCATGGCTTATCAAGTGATTTCGTGCAATGGCTCGAAAAATCAAACCATTTCTGTAATTCCCTCGTGGACCGGATCGTTCCTGGAAGTCCTGATGCCGCCACAAATGCGGCCATCAGCGAGCAATTAGGCTTTGAAGATTCCCTCATGATTATCTCGGAGGTCTATTCTTTATGGGCCATCCAAGGCGGTGCCGAAGTGAAAAAAATCCTAAGCTTCGCACAGGCCGATAAGGGCGTGGTCATCGCAGAAGACATCGAAATTTACCGCGAATTAAAATTGCGTTTACTAAACGGCACACATACGTTCATGTGTGGGATGTCTTATTTATTGGGTTTCCGTCTGGTGAAAGACGTGATGGCGAATGGCTATTTGAGCAAATTAATCATGAACCTGATGCTGAGCGAATTAGCGCTGGCGATTCCCTATAAAATGGACTTCAAGGTGGCAGATCGCTTTGGAAGAGCGGTATTAGATCGCTTTAGAAATCCATTTATTAACCATAAATTGATCGACATCACCGTTCAATACACGACGAAAATGCGGATGCGCAACGTGCCTTTATTAATGAATTACTACAAAATCTTCGGCAAAGCCCCCGAATTATTCAGCATGGGATTTGCGGCCTATTTGCAATTCATGCGTGCGGTAAAAGTCGAAGATGGCAAGTATTATGGCGAATCAAATGGCGAATTTTATCCGATTCAATGCGATTATGCCAGTCATTTTTACGAGGCTTGGAAGAAATTTGATTTGAAAAAAATATTAGCAGACACGACATTATGGGGCGAAGATTTAAATGCTTTACCTGGATTCGCAGAGGCTGTTGAAAAATACATTTAAGGGCCAGCCCAACTTACATACATGAAAGCATTTTTAACCGACGATTTCCTTTTACAATCCGAAACCGCAAAAACCCTGTATCATCAATACGCGGCGGATATGCCGATTATCGATTACCATAACCATTTGGTACCCCAACAAATCGCGGAGGACAAGCAATTCGACAACATCACCCAAATATGGCTATATGGCGACCATTACAAATGGCGCGCCATGCGAGCCCACGGAGTGGATGAAAAATACATCACTGGAAATGGCAGCGACGAGGAGAAATTCATGAAATGGGCCGAAACGGTTCCTTATACCATGCGTAATCCCTTGTATCATTGGACGCATTTGGAATTACAACGCTACTTCGGTGTCACGGAGGTTTTAAATGCAGAATCTGCGAAACGCATTTATGACCATTGTTCTGCTTTATTACGTACAAAAGAATATTCCGTTCAAAATATTTTGCGTAAAATGAACGTGAAAGTTCTGTGTACAACAGACGACCCGATCGATTCCCTCGAATTCCATCAAGCCATCACGGCAAGTGGATTTGAGATTAAAGTATTGCCTACATTCCGGCCGGATAAAGCTATGGCGGTGGATGATGAATTAACTTTTATCGAATACGTCAAATCGCTTTCGGCCGTAGTGGCTTATTCCATCGAAAACCTAGGCGATTATAAAAAAGCTATCCGGGATCGCCATGATTTCTTTCATGCGATGGGCGGCCGATTGAGCGATCATGGGTTGGAGCATGTGTATGCGGAAGACTATACGGAAGGGGAAATCGAGCAGATTTTTAGCCGTTTGGTGGCAGGAAAATCGATCAATGCGAAGGAAAAATGGCAATTTAAATCGGCGATGCTGGTGTATTTTGCGCATTTAGATCATGCCAAAGGATGGACGCAACAATTCCATCTGGGAGCGCTTCGGAATAACAATGCACGTTTATTAGGCGCGTTGGGTCCTGATACGGGATTTGATTCCATTGGTGATTTTGAACAAGCGAAACCTTTGTCGAAATTTTTAAATACCTTGGATTCGACGAACCAGTTGGCCAAAACCATTTTATATAATTTAAATCCGGGCGACAATGAATTGTTGGCCACGATGACGGGTAATTTCCAGGATGGAACGATTGTGGGAAAGATGCAATTCGGATCGGGTTGGTGGTTTTTGGATCAAAAAGATGGGATGGAAAAACAGATTAATGCGTTGTCGAACATGGGGATGTTGAGTCATTTCGTGGGGATGTTGACGGATTCGAGAAGTTTTCTTTCTTTCCCTCGACATGAGTATTTTAGAAGAATCCTTTGTAATTTGTTGGGCCAAGATGTAGAGAACGGGGAGTTACCGGCGGATATGCCTTGGTTGGGGAAATTGGTTTCTGACATTTCATATACCAATGCCTCCACGTTTTTTAATTTTTAACACGCATGAAAAAAGTAGTCACGTTTGGGGAAATTATGGGCCGATTAAGTCCTCCGGGCTATGGTCGTATTATTCAATCCCAATCTTTCAATATAACCTTCGGGGGTGGTGAGGCCAATGTCGCAGGAAGTTTAGCGCATTTAGGTATTCCGGCAAGTCATGTGACGCGATTCCCCTCGAATGAATTAGGCAAAGCGGCGGCGGGATATTACCAAAGAGTCGGTGTGGATACCTCCGATATCCAATTTGGCGAAGGCAGATTAGGGCTTTATTTCGTGGAATTTGGAGCCGCCATGCGCCCGAGTAAGGTGACTTATGATCGAGCTGATTCGGCATTTGCAAATTTAGACCCGTCTGATTTTCACTGGCATGAGATTTTAAAAGATGCGTGTTGGTTTCACTGGACGGGAATTTCACCGGCCATTTCGGAATCGGCGGCGCAGGCAGTTCGGGATGCGATTGCGGTGGCGAATGAATTAGGCATAACGGTATCGGCGGATGTGAATTACCGGAAAAATTTGTGGCAATATGGCACATCTGTTCAAGAGGTCATGCCGGAATTAATCGCGGGTTGTGACATCATTGTTTGTGGCAAAGGGGATGCAGAGGATATTTTAAATATTGTACCGGATGGCTCGACGAAGAGTGGTTGGGAATCCGTTTGCAAGCAAATCATGGAACAATTTCCTCGCTTGAAAAAAATCATTAATACCAAACGAGGCCAGATTTCAGCTTCGCAAAATACGCTTTCGGCGGCATCATACAATGGCGAAAAGGTTTTGAAATCAGATACGGTGGAAATAAGTCAAATTGTAGATCGAATTGGTGGAGGGGATGCCTTTATGGCGGGTTATATTTATGGCAATTTAATTTATTGCGATGAGGCAAAATCCTTGGCTTTCGGGGTGGCAGCTTCGGCGCTGAAACATACGATTGAAGGGGACATTAATTTGGCGAATTTAGATGAGATAGAAACCGTCATGAACGGGGATTTAACAGGACGATTAAAAAGATAAATATGGCCAGAAATTCGGCATCCGTAGTATACAGTAAAATCGAGGAAACTCCGATCGTACCCTTGTTCTTTAACAAGGACGTCCAGGTAGCCAAAAACGTATTAAAAGCGTGCTACGATGGCGGCATTCGAGTATTTGAATTCACAAATCGCGGTGCGGAAGCGCCAGCGATTTTTGCCCAATTAATTGATTTTTGTGAGCAGTCCTGCCCAGATTTGGTATTGGGAATCGGGACGATATATGATGCCAAACAAGCGAATGAATTCATCACGATGGGTGCAGATTTTATGTTGCAACCCTTCACTACTCCCGAAGTGGGTGAAGTATGTGCCAAACATAATATTCCATGGATGCCCGGAACAATGACCCTCACGGAAATCAGAAACGCTGAAATTTTGGGAGCGAAATACGTCAAAATATTTCCGGGTAATGTGGTAGGGCCAGGCTTTGTCAAAGCCATTAAAGGTCCCATGCCAAACACCAAAATCATGGTGACCGGAGGCGTAGAACCCAATAAAGAAAGTTTAAGTTCCTGGTTTGGTGCGGGTGCGGCTGCGGTGGGCATGGGTTCACAATTATTCCCGGCCGAATTAATTGCCAAACAAGACTATCAATCCATTTCAAATACGATTACCCATTTAATACATATCTATCGGGGCTTATAAAATAGCCCAAACCCTCTAAACCATGAATAAAATAGGAACGTATCGCTGGCGAATTTGTGCATTGCTCTTCTTCGCGACGACCATTAACTACTTGGATCGCCAGGTAATCGGTTTGTTAAAACCGGTGTTAGCAGACCAGTTCAACTGGTCAGAGACTGATTATTCCAACATCGTCATTACTTTTCAAGCCGCATATGCCATCAGTTTATTAGGCTTCGGGGGTATCATTGACCGGATTGGTACCAAATTAGGATATTCGATTTCCATTGTGGTTTGGAGTATCGCCGCGATGTTGCATGCAATGGCGACGGGAACCATGAGTTTTGCGTTTATGCGGGGATTATTAGGCTTAGGCGAGGCGGGGAATTTCCCTGCAGCGATTAAGACGGTAGCCGAATGGTTTCCGAAAAATGAGCGGGCTTTGGCTACGGGAATTTTTAATTCGGGAGCGAATATCGGAGCGGTTGCCGCGCCTATTATGGTGCCATGGATTTTGGGTGTTTATGGCTGGGAGATGGCATTTATTGCGACAGGGGCAATTGGATTTATTTGGTTGATCTTCTGGTGGTTCTATTATGAAGTGCCTTCGAAGCACAAGCTATTAAGCAAGGAAGAGTTTGATTACATCCATGCAGACATGGAGTCGAAAGATGAAAATCAAGAACCTGTAAAATGGACGCGATTGTTTGGCTTTAAGCAGACATGGGCCTTTGTATTTGGCAAGATGTTTACGGATCCAATCTGGTGGTTTTTCTTGTTCTGGTTGCCGTCATACTTCTCGGAGCGATTCCAGTTGGACTTAAAGAAACCAAGTTTGGAATTGATTATTGTGTATACCGCTACGACGATTGGGAGTATCGGTGGTGGATGGTTGTCTGGCTATTTGATTAATAAAGGTTGGCCTTCGTTCCGTGCGCGTAAATTCTCGATGTTAGGTTTTGCGGTGGCGGTGATGCCGATTATGTTGGCGCGCTATTGCGATAACATTTGGCAAGCGGTAGCCTTGATTTCCTTGGCGGCAGCTTCGCACCAGGCTTGGAGTGCAAATATTTATTCGATTGCCACGGACATGTTCCCGAAGAAAGCGGTGAGTTCGGTGATTGGAATCGGTGGAATGGCCGGATCAGTAGGAGGTATTTTCTTCCCGATGATCGTGGGTGCATTATTGGACAAATATAAATTATTAGGCAATATCAATGATGGATATAATATCATCTTCTTGTTGTGCGGTAGTGCCTATATGATCGCATGGTTGATTATTTATACCTTGGCGCCAAAACTAGAAACGGCCCAAATCGACTAAAAAGCGGGATATTTACATATTTTGAAGGAGTTGCCATGCGAAGATGTGGCAACTCCTTTTTTTATCCCTTTTTTGGGATTTAACCATTCCTTAACGATTCTTTAACAAGGGCTTAGGTGCATGGTGGTAACTTTGAAAAACCAATTGATACCACACATGGGTCAAAAATCCCTACCCACTTACAATACAATCATCGTCTCGGACCTTCACTTAGGAAGTAAAGGTGCTAAAGCTAAAGAAGTTAACGAATTTTTGCGGGCCAATTCCTGCCATCAGTTAATCCTGAATGGAGACATCATCGATGGCTGGCAATTAAAAAAGGGGGGCTCTTGGAAAAAGAAACATACCGCCTTTTTTAGAACAGTCCTTAAAATGATGGACGCTTGGGATACCGAGGTGATCTATTTACGTGGAAATCACGATGATTTTTTAGAACAAGTTTTGCCTTTGAAAGTAGGAAAGCAGTTTTCGATCCGCCAGGACTATATGCTGAAATCGTTTGGCAAAAAATATTTCATTACGCATGGTGATATTTTTGATAGTATTACGAGTCAAATGAAATGGTTGGCCTACCTTGGAGACATCGGTTATACGTTTTTATTGTGGTTAAATAAATGGTATAATCAATACCGAAGCTGGAGAGGCAAGCCCTATTTTTCTTTATCACAAACCATCAAACAAAAAGTGAAGGCGGCCGTGAATTTTATCTCGGATTTTGAGGAAAAATTAGCTGAACTGGCCATCGCCAAAAAGGCAGATGGCATCATTTGTGGCCATATTCACAAGGCGGAAATTAAGGAAATTAATGGGATCACCTATATGAATTCGGGGGATTGGGTGGAGTCCTTGACGGCATTGGTGGAGACGCACCAAGGGGAATGGTTGATTGTTCAATACCCTAATTTCAATTTAGAAAAAGAATTAGAGGAGATCTGGGATGATTCGATTACGGAAGACTTAGATCAAATTTAATTCATGGGCAAATTCATTTTTACGGTTCAAGGAGAAGGTCGGGGTCATTTGACACAGGCGATTTCATTGACTCAATTAGCCCGAGAAGCGGGCCATGAGGTGGTTGGTTATGCGGTGGGTTCATTTCAAGGCCGCAAAATTCCTGCGTTTTTTGCCGAATTTATTGGGGATACGCCTTTGATTCAATACGAGAGCCCGTCGATTAATTATGGCAAGGGGAAGTCGGTGCAATTAGGCAAAACTGCATTTCAAGCATTTCGCAGGATTCGGACCTATTGGAAAAGTGCTTGTCAATTACAAGATTTTATCAAAGAATTACAGCCTGACGGAATTGTGAATTTTTACGAATCCATCACGGGAATGTATTTTTTAAAAACCGGATCAAAAATTCCGTGTATGTCGATTGGTCATCAATATTTGTTATTGAACCGTCATTTTGAATCTATTCCGGAGAAAAAATTCGACCAATTTTTATTGAATTTGAATACCAAAATTACAGCGATCGGTTCTCAGAAATTGGTAGGTCTATCATTTAGGCCGATGGCTCCGGATGAGGAAAAAAATATTTCGGTGGTTCCTCCTTTATTAAGAAGGGAAATTAAAGCTTTGCAAGCTGAGAAAGGGGAGCGTTGGCTGGTTTATTTAACTCATTTCCGTTTAGCAGATGAGATTATGGCCTGGGCGAAAAAGAATCCGGAGGTTCAATTGGATTGTTTTTGGGAAAATCCAGCACGTCGGGAAGTATATGAATACACAGATAATTTAACCTTTCATCCGATTGATGCCGAAAAATACATGCAAAAAATGCGGTCATGTAAAGGATTGATTTCAACGGCTGGTTTTGAATCCGTAGCCGAAGCCATGTATTTGGGAAAACCGGTTATGATGGTTCCCGTGCCAAATCACATCGAGCAAATGATTAATGCCTACGATGGCGAACTTTCAGGCGCAGGAGTCGCTGCTCAGACCTTTGATTTAGATATATTTAAAAACCATTTGCCAACACACCCAGGGAATGGGGAATTATTTCAATCTTGGTGTGGACAATCGCAGTATTTAATGGCAAATCACTTATCGAATTTAATTAACACACAGACCATTTCAGCTGATTATTTGGAAACCAATTTTGCGTATTAATGCGTAAAATTAATTTGCCTAAATAAAAAATACCTCCCAAATTTCGAAATAATTACGGCATCAATAAATTTCCGTTAAATCAATTTTAGCAGGCAATTGAATCTACTGATTTAAGTTAAGTTTGATTGAAAATTTGTACTTGTGTCTGTAGAAAAAGTAATCAAATCTTTTCGGATTCGAAAATCAGGATATAAATCCTACCATGATGGCTTTGTATTTATTTCATATTCCAGAATTAAAGAGTTTGGTTTGGAATTTGATAACATTTCGAATCAATTAATCATTGACATACGTATAAAAGACGAAGAGGGATTTCGTTTAACGAATAACTTGACAACCGAAGATTATAAAATATTTTTACGAAGGTGGAATCATTTTTTAAAGAACGATGAATATTTTTTTGATTTGGCCGATTTTAGTCGAAATGACCTCATTTAAAATGAATTTTCATTCAGGAAAACGGATTATTCTAGCTTGGTAACAAATTGATAACAAACGGAGCAAAATATTAACAATTCTTTCATTTTTGGAAAAAATTCTATTCATACTAAAAAGCGTATTTTGTATTGATTATAGGTCAACAGAATGAATAGAAGAACATTACTACAATCTCTTGGCCTCATGGCCGGTACAGTTAATTTACCCGCCTTTTCTAGTCAGGCAAAAGCACCAAATCCCCCCGTAAAACCTTTTCGAATTGCGCATATCACAGATGTGCATATGATGCCTTTAATTGGCGCTGCGAAAGGTTTTTCAAAATGTTTACATCACATCCAAAACTTGGAACACAAACCTGATTTGGTGATAAATAGTGGGGACGCGATCATGGATGCCCATCGCGGAGGTCGTACAGTCGCTGAAAAGCAATGGAAATTATGGAATGATGTGATTAAAAATGATTTGTCCACACCCATCATTCAGTGCTTGGGAAATCACGACATCTGGTGTAAATCAGAAAATCCAGCAAGTATTTTAGACGGAAAAAAATGGGCTTTGGACGAATTAAAAGAGGACAAATCTTATTTTTCAAAGGACTTGGGAAATTGGCATATCATCAGCTTGGATAGTATTAGTCCGAACCACGAGGGGCAATGGTATACGGGTAAGTTAGACGAGGCGCAAATGGATTGGTTGGAGAATGAGTTGAAATCCATTCCAACTTTTAAACCCGTCATGATTGTTTCTCATATTCCGATTTTATCCGCTTGTATCTTTTTTGATGGGAAGCGTTTTGAAAAAAATCAATGGAACATTCCGGGCCGTTGGATGCATGAAGATGCCTTAGAATTAAAAGATTTATTTATCAAATACCCGAATGTGAAATTAGCCATCAGTGGCCACATTCATTTATTAGATCGCGTAGAATACAATGGGATATCCTATTGTTGCAATGGCGCTGTCAGCGGGGCCTGGTGGGCTGGAAATTACCAGGAAACTCAACCTGGCTACGCGATTATCGATTTATATCCAGATGGAACTTTCACAAATACATATACAACTTATAACGCATAACGATATGAAAACAATTAAACTAAGTTCAGGTAAAATTTTAGGTGCAGGGGCTCCTTGTTACATCATTGCAGAAATTGGAATTAACCATAATGGTTCTTTGGAAACGGCTAAAAAATTAATTGATGCAGCCGTAGAAGCGAAGGTGGATGCGGTGAAATTCCAAAAACGCACGCCTGAAATTTGTGTTCCAAAAGACCAATGGGAAATTATGCGTGAAACTCCATGGGGGCCGATGACGTATATTGATTATAAGCGTAAAACAGAATTTGGAGTATTAGAATATTCAGAAATTGACAGCTATTGCAAGCAGAAAGGCATTGATTGGTTTGCTTCTGCTTGGGATGAACCATCTGTGGATTTCATGGAAAATTTCGAGCCTGTCATGTATAAATTGGCTTCTGCTTCTTTAACGGATGATGCTTTAATTCGGAAAATTTGTGCTACGGGTCGTCCGATTATGATTTCAACCGGTATGTCACGTATCGATGAAATAACATTTGCGGTGGAATTAATTCGTGAATATGGGGATTATCCCTTGATGATTGCGCACGCTACATCAGCGTATCCATGCAAGCCTGAAGAGTTAAATTTGCGTATGATTACGACCTTACAATCTTTATATCCCGAATATATAATCGGATACTCAGGTCATGAGACCGGTTTATCTACGACGGTTTCTTCGGTAGCGATAGGAGCGCAATTTGTAGAGCGTCACTTTACCTTAGACCGCGCGATGTGGGGTTCTGATCATTCGGCCTCCGTAGAACCTCAAGGTTTCGTTCGTTTAGTAAAAGACATTCGTGATACGGAATTAGCACTTGGAGATGGAGTTAAAGTTGTGTACGAAAGTGAAGTTGGCCCAATGAAAAAATTAAGAGTCAATATCACTACGAACCGCGAATCAGAAAAAGTATAGGTATGACTTTTTCGATCGTTGAGATTTGTGCCGTTTCCCTCCTTGTGGGAACGGGATGTATTATCTATATAGAAAGGAAATTCCCCTACCGCAGGGGGATTCCTTTTTTTCGAGAAGGATTTTGGACAGACCTCATTTTCTATGGTTTAATTCAAAGTTTCTTCCTGAAAATCGTCATTTTCGATTACATTATAATGCCCATCCAATCCAAGGTTTCCCTGGATTCGATTCCAAATATTGGCCAATGGCCTTTGTTTCTTCAGGTATTATTTTTTGTGATCACACATGATTTTTACATTTATTGGTTCCACCGCTGGCAACATGCAAATCCCATTTTATGGCGAACGCATGAGGCGCATCATTCGAATACGAGTGTCGATTGGATTGCCGGTACCCGATCCCACACCGTAGAAATTTTGATTAATCAAACGATTGAATTTTTACCCATATTTATATTACGCGCAGATCCGGCGGTTGTCCCGATTAAAGGATTGATCGACGGTATTTGGGGTATGCTCATCCACGCAAATATCAATTTCAGCTTTGGAAAATTGAAATACATTTTAAACGGCCCTGAATATCATTTATGGCATCATGCCAATCATAAGGAGGTTTTTCATGCGAACTTTGGAACCAAGTTAAGTTGCTGGGATGCACTTTTTGGCACCCTTTATGATACCAAGGAAAAACCGAAACATTGGGGATTGTACTATCAGTTTCCAAAGGATTACTTTAGGCAACATGCCTATGCATTTTACCGCTGGTTTTTCGTAGATTTATCAGAAAAAAACTCCCATGATCAAACCTTGGATTAATATTTTTGTCGCCGCCATCTTTGAAACGGGTTGGACCTATGCCCTTAAATACATGAACTTTAGCGCGTTAAAAGAGGCCTATGTCAAAGATGCATTATTTAGTGAATCCGTAGGAATCCAAATAACGCCTTTTGTATTTTACGTGATTTTTGGTGGAGGAAATATATACTTTTTACAAGCGGCATTGAAGGATATTCCGACCGCAACGGCCATTGCTGTTTGGACTGCCTTTTCGTTAGTCATGATTAAAATATTCGACATTTATTATTTTAAAACAAGCACTTCCTTGATGGAATTTTTCTTTTTGGCCCTCATCGTCATCGGAATCATAGGCCTAAAATATGCTAGCCCTGCTTAAAGTCCTTTCGCCTCTAAAATCATTTCCGCCATCTCCCGAAAACAACCCTGGCCACCCGCTAAGGAAAGAATAACATCTGCCTCATTCTTTACCTGTTTTAAAGCATCTGATGGACAAAAGAACACGCCCACCAAGGATCTTACCACTAAATCATTTACATCATCTCCGATGTAGGCCAACTCCTCTATTTTCAAATTATACCTTTTAATAATTCGATTTACCACACCCTTTTTTTCTTTTACTCCCAAATTTAATTCCGAGATACCTAATTTATCCGCCCGCTTAACGACCGATGGCGAACTCTCTCCGGTAATTATTCCTGTTTCAATCGAAGCTAATTTCCGTAGTCGCTCCACGCCCATCCCATCCCGAATATTGAATTTTTTTAAATATTCGCCTTGATCTCCATAATAGACCCCGCCATCTGTCAACACGCCATCACAATCCGTCAGCACATATTTAATTTTCGCTAATCTTTCTTGTAAACTTTCCATATTAAATTGATGTAAAACCTCCATCTACCACCAAATTAGCGCCCGTCATGTAAGAAGACGCATCGCTAGCTAAAAATACCAAAGCCCCTGCATAATCATTCGTTTGAGCCATCCGGTTTAAACTAGTTTTTTGCGCATATTTTTGAATGAAAAAGTCGGTCTGGCCATTTTCCACACCACCAGGAGAAAGCGTATTTACGCGAATTCCTGCCTTTCCCCAATAAGCTGACAAATAACGTGTAAAATTAATTACCGCGCCTTTTGTCGTCGGATAGGCCGGCGTTTTATAGAATAATTGTTCCCCAGCCTCATTTTGGTATAAAGACTGATCTGGCCCTACAATTCCATAAGTAGAGGCGATATTAATGATGCTTCCATTCCCTTTTTTAAGCATTAGTTGGCCGAATTTTTGAGAACATAAAAACAAACCTTTTACATTCACCTCCCAAGATTTTTCAAACATCTCTACCGGATAATTTTCAAAAGATGAAATCGCCAAGATATCCGCATCCGTTTTGAAATGATCATTTATCGCAGCATTATTCACCAAAATATCTACGCAAGAAAAATGAGATTCAACCCATTCCGCCGCCTTAATAACCTCTTGTTCAGACGTAATCCCAAAGGATAAGCCGACCGCCCCATTTGGAAGCGTTTCGGCAAATTCTGCACACGCGTCTTGGTTTAAATCAGCAACAATCACCGTGGCACCCGCCTGCGCTAATGCCCGACAGTGCTCCTTTCCAATTAAACCCAATGCGCCAGTTACCAATGCAATTTTGCCTTGAAGACTAAATAAATCCATCTTAAGCATTTTTTGGTTTAATATTATGCTGATCTACTTTTCTAAACACCGCTTCCAACAATTCGCCTTCTAAGTACGATTCCACCGTATTCGTCTGAATCGCTACCTGTAAGCGGGGTAAAATCTCCGCATAGGCCTTCATCGTATAGTCCAAATCTGCTTGCGTATGGCTATATGACATATTATGAAAACCTCCCCAAAGGATTCCTTTTTGTAATAACTCTTGTTGCATAAACGTTTTCAAGGCTAAGGGATTCTGGCCCTCTGCCTGATATGTTAACATCGTCCGGCATGGGTAACCCACACAAGATGTAATATGGCTCATTCCTAATAAACTAGCTAATTTGGTATATTCTTCTTGTAACCAAGCCCCCTTTTCCTCCAATGCCTTCGCCACTTCATGTTCCTTCATAAAAGCGATTGTCGCTTTACAAGCAGCTAAGGAAAGTGCTTCTCCACCAAAAGTCGTATACGAAAAAACATCTTGTTCAAATAAATCCATCACATCTTTCCGTCCGGTTAAAATCGCTAAGGGCATTCCATTGGCACAGGCTTTTGAAAAAGTAGCCAAGTCGGCCTTTACCCCAAAAAATTCCTGAGCTCCTCCTAAGGCAATTCGAAAACCGGTCCACATTTCATCAAAGATCAACAAGGTACCGTTAGCCTTACAGATGTCTGCCAACTCCTGTAAAAAACCCGCCTTCGGTTTTTCAAAAATAAAGGGCTCTAAAATAACACAAGCAACCGTCTCATCTAAGGCATTTTTGATCGACTCAATATCATTATACCCAAACGTAAAACTCAAATCCTTAATACCATCTGGAATTCCATTATTCCGAGAAGTAATACCGATGTACCAATCATGCCAACCATGATATCCGCAGCAAAATACCTTTTCTCTTCCCGTAAATGCCCTAGCCACCCGAACAGCAGCCGTCGTAACATCCGCACCTGTTTTACTATATTTTACTACCTCTGCATTCGGGATAATGTCATGTAATATTTCCGCTACTTCCACTTCCAATGGATGCATAAGCGAAAACGTAATTCCGTCCTTTAATTGCTCTTGAATCGCGGCATCAATTTCTGGAATACAATAGCCCAAAGACAAAGGACCAATTCCCATGTTATAATCTAAATATTCATTCCCATCCACATCCCATACATGAGCCCCTTTTCCTTTTTGAAGGTACACCGGTGCTACGCCTTTTGAAAATTGGCCCGGACCTTTGGCTAAGGTTTGCGTAATTGGCATCTGAACTTTTTTGCCGCGCTCATACCAGGATTTAGAATTTTCGATACTCGGCAAATTGGTATTAAATTGGATTGGATTTGACATTTTTTTATGCGTTTTGGATAAATTTTTCAATACGTTCGACTAATTTTTCTGGGGTCAATCCTTCGCAGGCTAACACGTCCTGAAGCGTTCCAGGGCTAAACCATTTTTCTTCAAATGCAATAGCACTCACGGGAATGTGCAGGTCATTTTTAACTAAAAATTCAGCCAAAATACTAAACAAACCCCCGGTCAAAAAGTGGTCTTCTACGGTGATAAATCGTCCCGTTTTTGGAAGAATGGATTTAATTAAATCGCCATCAAATGGTTTCAAATTTCGCATGTTAACCAATCCCACTTTGTAGCCCATATCGGATAATAATTGATGCGCTTTGATACAATTTTCCAGCATGAAACCATAGGTCAACATCGTAAAATCACTACCCTCAAAAATCATCTCCGCTTTCCCAAATTCATATGCTTTATGTACAATGATGGAAGGTTTTGTATTAATACGAACATAGCTCGGATTTTCTGTGGCCCAGATATAGGGCAACATCTCCACTAAATCTTCTTCATCCGCCGGGGCAAAAACTTCCATCCCAGGAATACCCCGCATGATCGATACGTCTTCCAATGCCTGATGCGTAGGACCATTCCCATCTGATAAAACCCCAGGAATAAAACTACTGTACTTTACGGGCAAGTTGGCAATCCCCACCGAGGTACGAGTGAATTCAAAAGCACGCATGGTTAAAAATGCGGACAACGCATGAACAACTGGTTTTCTTCCACGCAAGGCCAAGCCAGCTGCCGCACCGATCATCGTTTGTTCGGTAATACCTGTGTCAATAAACCGATTCCCTAAGGATTGAGGTAAGTTGCGAACTAAAGCCCGGTTTTCTGCTGTCATGACAACGAAGCGGTCGTCTGCAAGAGCCGTTTGCTCCAATAATTTTTCGTAGGTCATTGCCATATTATCTTACTACTAATTTTTCTGCGGTTAAATTTGCCTGCTGGCCACTTACTAATTCCTCCATTAATTCTTGGATTTCCTTTTCGGAAAAATTACAAAACCAACGATCTGCCCGCGCTTCAATCGAAGGCAATCCTTTCCCTCTTACTGTATCACAAATAACTACTTGAGGACGTGCGTCTCGTACTTGATTAAATGCCGTATCCAATTGCTTAAAATCATGCCCATCAATACGCTGGGTTTGCAAACCAAAAGCCTCGAATTTATCAACTAAAGACTCCAACGGAATTAAATCTTCGGTAGCCATATTCGCCTGAAACTGATTACGATCAATAACAAATGTGAGGTTATCTAATTTATAGGCTTGAGCCACTAAAAACGCTTCCCAGCACGAGCCTTCATTTAACTCGCCATCGCCCATCACACAATACACCCGATTATTGCCTCCGCGTATTTTAATATCCATGGCTACACCGATCGAAACAGAGGGCAATTGACCCAAGGACCCAGAATGAAATTCGACGCCAGGAATATGACGATTCGGGTGCCAATACACATGGTCGCTAGTGGACAAATGATTACTTAATCGTTCTTTTTTTACCCAACCTAATTCAACAAAAATTCCATACAAGGCAGGAACATCATGGCCTTTGGATAAGAACAAATAATCACGGTTTGGGTCGTCTAAGCTGCTTTGATTAATTTGCAAATGATTTACATATAAATAGGTCAATAAATCAACAGCAGATAAGGATGCCCCTAAAAAGCATCCCCCTTGTGTGGCCATCGGAATAATATGCTGGCGCACTCGCAAGGCAAAATCTTCTAACTCTTTTAATTTAGTTTCGTTCATGTTACAATTTTGTTTGACTCGAATCAATCGTTTTTAATTCATCTAAATGATGACGGTACCAATTCACCCCGGCGTACATTTCATTTAGTTTCATGAGCTCAGGTTCTTGGTCCAATACATCTAAAATATCCATTAAACTAAAATTTTCATTGGTCGGATATAATCGATCATATACCTCTTTTATAAATTCAAAATCAGCCGGATAATCCAATGTAAATCGATGCGACATATCCAATTTTAAACCACTTTCCCACAAAACATTTCCAATCGAAAACTCTTCCGGATTTTCCCAAAAATAAGGTGTCGTGTGTTCCCGTTCTAAGGGTTTCGTCGCATGTTCCCAAGCATTTTTTAAAGCGGAAAAAGACATGACTTCCACATCATTTCCATCGGGATACGTGGCGGGATGTAGGTTACTTACAAAGTCGAATTGGGGAACATTTTCAATATAATATGACAAGACATTATCGATTACTTTAGGGTCAATTAAAGGGCAATCCGAAGGGATTTTTACGACAATTTCTGCCCCATATATACGTGCAGCTTGGTAATGTCTATCTAGCAAATCATCCATCGAACCACGAAAAACATCGTAGCCATATTCATTGACAACTTGAGCCAATTTATCATCTGAATCTTGATCTGAAGTAATCACGACGAGTTTTACATGCGTCTTGATCTGGGCAATGCGATCTAGTTGGTGAATTAACATAGGCTTACCTTGTATATCCTTTAAAACCTTACCTGGAAATCGGGATGATGTCATTCGTGCCTGCACCAAAATAAGAATATGATTATGCATTTACTTTATCCGAAAAAAAGGTAGGAAACGATGATAAAAATTCTTTTTTAGGACCTTCAAATTCCAAATAAGCCTCACATAAATTAGCAATCATTTGAGCGGAATTACCTCCATTTTGAATGGGAAGCTTTTCATGCAATTCCTCTAAATCAAAAAATGAATGAACCTTTTTTCCTAACGCGATGCCCGTGTAAACTACAGTGGAATATTGCGTGATTAATTCCTCGCAATTCGCAATCATTTCATTCGTAGGACCCTCTGTAAAAATCATGGCATCCTTCGGGCAATGCTCCTTTATTTCTTGAATGGCACGTTGTGATTTTTCATTGGGATGAAGTTTAAAAAGCAAAGGTCTTCCCGCAGCGATTTCAACACATTTTTTTAAAAACATAGGACGATTTTCGTAGCGAAATGTTTCTCTCATATCCGTAGTCGCTACCATCACATAGCCATGATATGGAAAGTCATTATTTGCGTACTTCACTAAATTATCATAATTAGGAATCCCCGTTACGACAATTTTATTTTCATCTGTTCCATGATAACTTATATAATTCTTATAGCCCTCAGATGCGGCGCAATAAATATCGCATAAATTGGAAGTCCCATTTAAGGATGTCCCAAAACTCCAATACCGAGGTAATTTCAATTTTTGAATGATCGCACTTAAAGAGGTATATGGATCGATCATCCCCTCCTGAACCCAAATGGTTTTAGTATTTGCAAATTTTTGAGGAAACAACATATCAGAACAAAAAACCACTAAATCGTACTTGTTTTTCAAGGCCTTATAATCTTGGGCTAATTGATTTTCTTGCATATAAGCCTCGGCCCTTTGACGCAAGGGATTTCCCATAATGGTGGTGTCTAATATGCCTAATTTAATCGCCTTTGAGATAAAAAAATCATCGGAAAAAAATTGACTAAAAAAACAATTATAAGCATGTAAATGCGTCGCGATTGCGTGCATTTGTGAAGTCTGATTAATCGATCCGGTTAAGAATAAAATATTCTTACGCGCCATACATTAGGGTTTAAATATTAAGTAAAAATAAACCACATGTTTCTATAATTTGATACCGATTTAGTGAATTAACAATTAAGTAACAATGTAGTAACATTGGGGAAAAATAAGGAACCTTATAAAAAACAAAAAAGTGGTAGAACATACATTCCACCACTTTTTGAAAACCATTAACTTTATGAAAACAATCTATTTAATTAACCACATTTGGTCATTAATATCGTCCTTCCCTGCGTACTGACTTGTAATCGCAGCCGTGTAATTTGTACTGTTTGCAGTTCTTTCTGTAGTCGGATAAATCCAACGTAAAGCGATGCGGTTTGAATTTCCATTACCTACACCTGACGAGAAGGTAGGGAAACCAGTTCTTCTCCAGTTGAAATATGCTTCCATCCCAGAGTTCATAAAAAACGCAGCGTATTTTTGAGAAAGAATTTTCTTGATGGCTGTCGCATCATCGTATTTCACAGCATCATTCGCATAATACGAATCAAAGTTGAAATTCACTGTATACTTCACTAAGTCTGCCGCATCTTTGCTACCTGTTTTCGAATAGGTCATGGTATTTGCACCTTCTACAATTCCGTAGAATGCATGAGAAGCTTTAATACCTTTTTTGTACCAATCTTCCGCTGAACCACTAGCCCATCCACGCGCGTACCCCTCTGCGATATTGAAACATAATTCAGGGAAGCCTACGATAAAGGTATTCTCACCCGTATAAGTTTGGTAATAGCGAGAACGATTTTGGAAGGAATAGATTCCTGGAGCAAAACCAGCACCATTTGAAAGACCCGCATTTTTAGACATATCATCTAAATTATCACCTGAACCTGCGCCCCGATAAGCTGTAAAATCAGATGGCAATTTACCTGCCTTCAAATCTGAACCTGCTGGCTCACACGTCATCATGACACGTGGATCTTGAATGGAGGATAAAAATCCAACATAAGTAGATGCCATGTTTTGACGCGTCGCATCAAAACCAAAGTTATCTGGGTTCGAAGGATATTTATTAAAATTATTCCAAACGAATTGCAAAGACTCCCCATTGGATCCTAAAATTGGATATTTTGTTGGATTACCCGCCATTTCCGCAAATTTCGTCTTAACCGCCAAATCCGAATCTGTATCTTTTTTGGAAAGCGAAATTAGAACACGAAAGCGATAGGCATTCACCACCTTTTGCCATTTTTTCAAATCACCAGAGAAATAGAAATCTCCAGAAATGGTTTCACCTTTGGCAATAAGCGTGGTCAAATCTGAATTCGCATCGTCTAACCACTTCAAAATCTGCACATAAATCGCCTTTTGCGAATCATACTTGGGAGCGATGTTATCGATTCCTTGTAAGGCCTCCGTCATCGGTAAATCACCAACACGCTTAGACATCTGATCAAAGAAATAGGCACGGAAGAATTTTCCTAAAGCAGAATATCCGTTTACATCCGCCAAACCTGCTTTCTTGGCCTCTTGCTCCATCTTAATGACGTTTTTCAAGGTCGAATATTGATTTGGCATGGCTCCTAAAGTATATTCATTATTTGCATAATAATTATAGTTCGAGCAATAAAATTGGTTCCAACGCATCTCTGCAGAGAAAGGACGACCATTGTCATTCAAGACATTGTATTCTACGGTTTGCAACACCAAGGAAGCAGGAACCTGCACGGCACGATTGGAATCTTTTTCCAATTGATCAAAGGTCTTCTCACAACTGCTTAAAGCCAGTAAAGAGAACCCTAACATACCTAAAATTATATTTTTGATTTTCATTGTATGAATCATTTATTAGAAATGAAAAATTAGAATGTGAAGTTTAAATTAACCCCGTAACTTCTCACAGAAGGAGTTTGTGGACTCGTAGCACCATCTGACAAATACTGTGACAAATCCGTGTCTTTCGCTTCAGCAAAATACAATAGGTTACGTCCTACTAAAGAAAGATTCGCCGTAGAAACATATTTGCCAAACCAGCTTGACGGTAATTTTACACCTAGAACGACCTCCTTCAACATACCAAATGAACGGCTCATTAAATTACCTTCATTGGTATTATAATAACGACCCACATAATCTTGAACAAATGTTTTTGTCGTATTCGGAGCAAATTGCAATTCAGAGAAATTGGTTACATTTCCATTCGCATCGTATTTAATGGCAACTCCATTACTCACCACGACTCCTTGGCCTACAAATGCCTTAACACCCAATGCATCTTGTGGACGCGCTTCTGCAAAAATACCTTCCGTGGTTCCGATATGACGACCACCGCGATAGGCTTGTTGTTGGGTATAGTTAATAATTTTACCCCCAACACGACCATCAAATAAAACGCTAAGGCTTAAGTTTTTATATGAAAACTTGTTATTAAATCCGAATACAAAATCAGGATTAATATTTCCTAAATATTGTGATTGCGCACCAGATATTTTAATTGGCACACCACCTGAATTAATAATCTGTCCATCAGGAGCATGTACAAAGGCAGAACCATATAATTTATCTGTACGATCGCCCACCTTTAAGAAGGTATTTAAGCTTGTAATACCTGGATAAATTTCTGTTAAACGCTCCTCGAAAGTCGAGTAGTTAGCAATAACATCCCAACTAAAATCTGCCGTTTTAATTGGCGTTCCTGTTACTGAAATTTCATATCCTTTTTTCTGAGTCTTGATACCATTCACTAAAGCGGATGTGTATCCCGAAGTAGAAGAGATCGGTAATGAGAAAATAGAAGGACCGTCATTTGAAATGAAATATGCTGCGTCAATTGCAATGCGGTTTTTGAACAAGCGTAAGTCCATTCCAAATTCAGTTTGTGAAGTCTCCGATGGATTCAAGTTCGGATTGCTTAAGCCATCGCCATACGTAGCACCCGTTTGGTTATTGTAATAAAAACCAGTTGAATAAACCGTATTGTTTTGATACGATGGACCATCATAAGGCGAGTTATAGTTTTCACCTGAATAAGTACCTGCGCGGTTATCAATCGTAGATGAAGTCAAACCATCTTTTACATTCGCATACGACCCACGGAATTTCAAGAAAGAAATCGTTTCAGGTAAATCGATGTAATCAGAAATCACAGAAACCGCTCCAAATGAAGGATAGAAGAATGTGTTTTTACCCGCTGGTAAAGTTGACAATTTATCCATACGACCTGTCGCAAATACAGTCAAATATTTCTTGTATGAAAAGTCAGCAGAATAGTAGGCTGAAAGAACATTCATATCTGAACCAAAGTTTGCTACTTGAACTGGATTAGACGAGTTCGAGAAGTTATATAAACCTGGAACGTTCAAATAGTTCGTTGAAGCAAATATCGACTTGTATTGGAAAACTCGCTGAGAAGCACCCGCCGTGATTTTTGTATTCAACCCTGGCAAAACATCTTTGTCGAATGTCAACAATAACTCCGTATTATTTTCAAACAAAGAACGACGATCTTCACGGTAGTCACCACGACGCTCATCACGGCCATAGGTACCTGCCGAGTAAGGAAATTTCTCGGTACGTACCATATCCCAAGTCGTTACTTGCGTACGTGCTAACAAATTCAAGTTCTCGTTAAACGTATAACGTAAAGCTGCTTGGCCAACGATATCCGTTTTGTAATGTGAACGTAACCATTCGTAGGACATGAAATACGGGTTATTGTACCGTTGGTATTCCGCATAAATTTGTTGGATACCTTCTTTTCCTTTTTGCCAATAATTACGCATATCATCCACGTTCCAGTCAGCACCTGCCCAATACACGATGTTATAAATGATCGAGTTAGGACCGTAGTTTACATCAGGAATATTTGGCGTGTATTGACGGTTATATTGTAAGTTGGACTCAAATTTCAATTTATTTGTGAATTTATAATCCGCAGTGATATTGAAGTTTGTCATGTTCAATTGAGTATTTGGAACAATACCTTTTTGATAAATATGTGACGTCGAGAAACGCAAATTGTATTTCTCTCCTGTCGCAGCTACGGAAACGTTATTCGTAGATAAAATACCTGTTTCTAAGAAACGCGATAAGTTATCCTTACCACGTGCGATCCAAGGTGTCCCTGAACGCTTGCCTGTGATCGGGTCAACCGGTGAATCATACTGAGGTATTAATTGGCCATTGAATTTAGGACCCCAACCTCCATCATAATCACCGTCATTTAATCCACCCCCTTTACCATCACCAAACGCATACGAACCGTGATCCCCAGGACCATATTCATCTTGAACTTTTGGAATCGCGTAGAAACCACTTTGCATTTGTGTAGATGAGTTAACTTCTACCGAGAAGCCGCGCTTATCGGATGAACCTCGCTTTGTTGTGATTAAGATCGCCCCATTTTTTCCACGGAAACCATATAACGCTGAGGCAGATGCTCCTTTTAAAACTGAATACGTTTCGATATCATCTGGAGAAATGTTCCAAGTATCGGAGTTGATAGGTACACCATCCACTACATAAAGGACAGTAGAACTACCACGTAACGAAATATTTGGTTTTCTTAATAATTCTGGCTGAGATCCAACCGTCAAACCTGCCACACGACCAGACAATGCATTGATTGCATTAGGCTCACGTGCTTTGATGGTTGCTGATCCGTCCACCGACTGAATGGCTACCCCGATCCGACGAACATCTTTTTTAATACCTAAGGCAGTTACCACAACCTCTTGTAATTGACGTGCATCGATCTCTAAAACTACCTTGATGTCTGATTGGCTACCAATTTTTACTTCTTGGTTTTTATATCCCACCATGGAAAATTCTAATATCCCATTCGAAGGTGCAGACAGTGAAAACTGACCATTGATGTCCGAATTTGTTCCTTGTTTGCCTCCTTTTACTCGGATAGCAACCCCTGGAATACCCGACTTGTCATCGCTGGAAACCACAGTCCCCTTGATCTGACGGTCTTGTGCATTACCTACATGGTAGGTCAACTGGCTAATCGCTAAAACAAGCCAAAATAGCGTTTTTGACGAGTTTTTTGCGATAAATCTTTGTAGATTCTTTCTCATGAATTTTTAGTTTATGTTAATTTGACGCAAAAGTAAATATTGATTAACAGGTAATAAAATTTTAAAAAAAAAGAGATTGTTAAGAATTTTGGCCCAATTTTAGCTTTAGATTATCCCTATATTCCCAAATAAATAAATTGAAAAAAGAAAAGAATTAAATATTCAAATAATCCAATTTTGAATCTCTTAATAATTATTTTACTTTAGCCTAATGAAAAGGTAATTTGTATTGCCTTAATTCGATTTTTAAAAAACAATGACGAAAATAAAATTGGTAGTGTTGGACATGGCGGGAACCACGATATTGGACCAACATGAGGTTGAAATGTGCTTTAAAAAAGCTGCCATCCAAAATGGACTTTTATCCGATGATGACCGCATCCTCGCACTTCAGGGCTACGCAAAATTGCAAGTGTTTCAAATGCTTTGGACAGAGCATTTGGGCGAGCAGGATACAAGCATTTCAACGAAAGCCGAAAAGTCTTATCAAGACTTTAAAGAAATTTTAGAAATGCATTATCGAACACAGCCAGTTATGAAAACCGAAGGCTGTCAGGAACTTTTCGATTACCTTCATAAAAATGGAATATTCATTGCGCTAACGACCGGTTTTTATCGGAGTGTTGCTAATATCATTTTAACCAAAGTAGGTTGGGGGCAATCCTTAAATCAAAATTTCATTAACCTTAGAAACACCCAAGGCATTCATTTATCTCTAACCCCGGATGAAGCGGGTGTTGGTCGGCCAGATCCAGCCATGATTCATTTAGCCATGAAAAAAATAGGCATTACAGATCCGAGGCAGGTAATTAATGTGGGTGATACGCCAGTCGACTTAGCCTTTGGAAAAAATGCAAACATCCGCTTGGCTTTGGGCGTGTGTAATGGAACACATACAAGAAGCCAATTAGAACCATTTCCAAACGATGGTTTATTAAATAGAATAGATGATTTAATAGCGATAATCGAGCAAATCAATCATGAAAAAATATGATCTGATCGTCGTAGGTGGCGGCATTATAGGAACATTTTCTGCCTTTCACGCCTTGAAAAGGGGGAAAACAGTTTTGTTGCTCGAAAAAGATGCTCAGCCATTTGAAGCCAGTTTTCGGAATTTTGGCCAAGCGGTTCCTTCGGGCCAATCGCTAAATAAATGGTTTGATTACGGGCGAAAATCCCTTAAAATTTATAAGGACTTACAGGAAGAGACCCAAATTTCTTTGGTTAAAAATGGTTCTTGGTATTATGCCTCTGACGACCAAGAATTGTGTTTATTAGAAGAGATTCAAAAACTGTTCACCGAAAGATCGTATACAAGTCGGCTCTATACAGCGGCCGAATGCCTCGATATCAATCCAGCCCTTCACAAAAATTATGTCAAAGGCGGGCTATTCATGCCTGAAGAAGCTTCTTTAAATCCATTAATCATGGTTCATAAGGTGCGGGAATTCATGATCCAACACATGGGTTTGCATTACCAAAACCTTTGCTCGGTTATCGATATCGAAAAAAAGCGTGGCATTGCGAAAGTGTTGACATCGCACAAACAGACCTTTTGGGCAGATAAAGTCATTGTGGCCAATGGTCGCGATACCCAATTTTTATTTCCTGAACATTACAATGGAGCTGAATTAAAAATCAGCAAATTGCAAATGCTTCGATTGGCACCACAGAAAAAACTTATCAAGTCGAATGTCTTAACCGGCCTGACAATCCGCCGATACGATAGTTTTAAGTCCTGTCCGTCTTTTTCTAAAATCACCACAACAGCCGAACAAGCCGCCCTTCAAAAGCATGGAATACATATTCTATTCAAACAAGCAGATGATGGATCCATTATTCTAGGCGATTCCCACGAATACGTACCAGCACACAAACAAGCGGATTTTGGATTTGAAATCTCGACGGAAATCAATGAATTAATGCTTGAAGAAGCGAAAAAAGTCATCCAATTGGAAAGCTGGCACGTAGAATCCTCTTGGGCCGGGTATTATTTACAAGGCACAAAATCGGAGGTCTTTACCAAAGAAATCGACAATGTCATTCACCTCATCAATGGCATCGGTGGAAAAGGCATGACCACTAGCCCTGGATTTACCCAAGAATATATTCAAAATCTCTATCAAAAATAGATAGTGAATTTTTCATGCGAGTTCGCAAATCCCACGGCCTGATAAAAGGCATGGGCTTTTTTTCTTCGTTTATTCGAACATACCTCAATCGACTTGATTCCACGTGGCTCTATGCGTGCGTGAACTGCATTAATCAGCGCCTGACCTATTTTCTTTCCTTGTTGACCCTCTGTCACAATTAATTCTTGAATTTCATAGACCCATCCTTCATGATGCAATAAGCGCTGGCCTAAACAAGTAATAAAACCAATTACCTGTCGATCCACCTCGGCGACTAAAAAAACAGCCTCTTCTCGTTGAAGATATTCCTTGAAAATCGAATGAAAAATTGACGGATCCGCGACGCGTTCTTCCAATTCGTCCAAAAGAAGCCGAACCACCTCTTCATCTTTGGGCTTCACATCTCGAATTTCTAGACTTCCGTTCATTTTACCTAATTGTTATGGCGATGTGAAATTAATTTTAAATACATTTGAATTGCTTTTAAATCAAAGCAGGTGCACCTAAATTACAATTTAATCAAGAAGATTATGTCAGGAATCGTTGAAAAAATCATCCACCTTATCGAAGAACATGGAGATTCTCAATATGGAGGAGAAGCCGTAAGTCAAAAAGAGCATGCCTTACAAGCTGCCCATCTTGCGATGGAAAATGGAGAAAACGCGAATATTGTGGTCGCCGGATTATTGCACGACATCGGACATTTACTGCACCATTTACCTGATGATGCGCCGGAACATGGGGTAGATGATTTTCATGAGGAATTAGCCAATGACTTTTTAAAACAGCATTTCACGAATGAGGTAGTCGAACCCGTGCGTTTACATGTAGCGGCGAAACGTTATTTATGCCAGGTAGAACCGGAATATTTAGGTATACTCAGTGAACCATCCATCATCAGTTTGGGCTTACAAGGCGGTCCCATGACGGCTGAGGAATGTGTTGAATTTGAAAAAAATCCATTTTACCAGGATGCCGTAAAACTTCGGAAATATGATGATTTAGCTAAAATTCCCGACCTGGAGGTTAAGCCCGTGGCCTTTTATGCTTCTTATTTGGAATCATTTACTATATGATTTTTTCCGTCGATGTAAGCGATCATAATCAGGAAAGTCAATTACGCAGCATCGCACGCCATCCGATATGGTCGATGGTCGCTGCATTTGGATGTTATTTTTGTGTGTATGGATTCCGAAAACCCTTCACGGCGGGTTTGTATTTGGATCAAAGTTGGCACGGCATCCCATGGAAATCCGTCTTAATTTCTTCTCAAATTGCCGGTTATATGTTGTCCAAATGGTGTGGCATATTTGTCGTCTCCGGCATTACTTGGGAAAAACGAGCCCGAGCTATTCTAATCAGTATTCTAATTGCGGAATTGGCTTTAGTCGGTTTTGGACTAGTTCCTAGGCCATACAGTATTCTATTTTTAATGCTTAATGGATTGCCACTAGGAATGATTTTTGGCTACATTCAAGGTTTCTTGGAAGGCAAAAAAAATACCGAATTATTTATAGCGGCATTAGGAAGCAGTTTTATTTTAGCTGATGGTGTTTCTAAATCAGTGGGTACTTGGTTATTAAATATATCCATTGCTGAACATTGGATGCCTTCGTTGGCAGGCTTGATCTATACGTTGCCTTTTGTATTTTTTGTTTGGATGTTGACAAAAATTCCGAGGCCCACTGAGCAAGACAAGGATGATCGAGCAGAACGATCAGCCATGACTCAAAAAGATCGGATAGCTCTTGTTAAAGAGTTGTGGCCGGGTATTCTATGCATTAGCTTATTATACCTATTTGCTTCACTTTTACGGGGAGTTCGATCTGATTTTGCCCCCGAAATATGGAAATATTTAGGTTTTGTGGGCACGGCATCCATCTATTCACAAACGGAAATTTGGGTCACTGTAGGAATATTAGTCATCAATGGCAGCCTGGTCTTAATTAAGAAAAACCACATCGCATTTTTTATCAGTATGTCAGCGATCGCAACAGGCTACCTATTTTTACTTATCGCAGGATTATGGGGAGTGAATCACCTAGATCCATTCTGGTTAATTGTGTTAACAGGGTTTGGTATCTACTTACCTTATTTAACGATAACCACCTCCGTTTTTGAGCGGATGATCGCCATCACTAGGCACAAGGCGAACATTGGCTTTTTAATGTATATTGTGGACTCTATCGGCTACTTAGGCTACAACGTGTTATTACTTTTCACGGGTTTTATATTACCTAATTTAAATCTGCCGTCCCTATTCTTCACTTGGATTGTGATATTTGGGATTGCTGGACTTTTAATAAGCAGTTTATCCAGCCTTTATTTTTACCGAAGGTTGAAATAAGATTAATTCACTTTTTCAGAGGTGAATTTCAATCCCATGGCTGAGGATAATTTATGAATCAATTCCTTCTGATACACGTGTTCTGTGGACTTCATTTCTCCTGATGAAGGAACATTCTTTCCGATCATGGCATACCAGATACCAAAACAATCTTTGACCTTTTCTCCATGAGAAGTCCATTGATATTTTATAGCATCACCACGGCCATGATCCGTGGTGATAAGTAGGGTTGTCTTTCCTTTATAATCAGGATCAGTATTAACAAAATTCCAAATTTCACCTACCCACGCATCAAATTGATGCGCCGCATCTAGATAATGATTATATGCTCCTTCATGAGCAAACTCATCCGTTTCTCCATAAGAAATGAAAAGGGCCTTGGGTTTATTTGTCTTTAAATAATGTAGTGCTTTATAGTGGGTAAAAATGTCGAGTGATTCAGCCGTGCCAAAAGGCTTAAAAGCTTCTTTTAGCATCTTGGCAACTAACTTAGACTCCAGATCTTTTTCTAATGCAGGATAAGAATCAAAGCCATTTACTACCGGGAAACCTGCTCTTTTTTCATTCAATATACGATCAAAAGCATCCCATGCAGCAAAAGCCGCTACCCTACCTTTGTAAGCAGGTAATTTATTTAAAAATTCAAAAAAATTAGTGTGCGGATTTGGTTTATACTCATTGGAGTTCACCGCAATGTCTACTTGACCCGTCAAGATTTCACTATATCCTGGATAGGAAAACCAATAAGGATTCGAATTATCCACAAGGCTACCAGCATCTCGATTACCATGTATTTGGCCTCTACTAGCAAGCTCCCCCCAAAAAAATGGCATTAATTTCTTTCTACGTTCATTTAAATCAGTAGACCAATATTGAGTCATTAATCGGGCACTATCCCCTTTGCTGAAACGTTTCACTTTGACAAGCGAAGTATCTATGCCGTGAAACAATTCTTGCCAGCGATACCCATCCGTCGTGATCACAATGACCCGATGATCATCCTGAGTTTGTGCAAAAATAGGAGAGAAAGTACACGCGAAAATAAGTAGTAAAAATAGGTGCTTTGACATTAATGATAAATTTTAGCTTTCATTAAAACTAAAAAAATAACTTCATGACTAGTTAATGATAAAAAAAAATAATTGTTAATTATTTAAAGCTCCCTGCTTAATCCATGCTTGAATTAATGCGATTTCACAATCTAATAATCGACCGCCTTTAGGCATATATGCTTTCCCATTAGATGAAATTTGAATCGAATTATATAATTCACCTGATCTACCAGATTCGGCAATTTGAGTGTAATTTTCAATGACAATTCCACCATAGTGGTTTTTCGCATCATGGCATTGCAAACAATTCGTTTGAATGATCGGGAAAATATCACGTGAAAAGGACACTTGACTCGTGGGAGAAGTACTACACGTCGCGGGCGTGGGGTTTCCTGATTTGTCATATAGACATGAACAACAAAGAAAAACAAGAAATGCCGAGAGGAGGCCCCGCGGCATTTTCTTTATTACACCAATATAAAGTTGTTGGATATTACTCATCGTTGAAAAACCCAACGATTCGTTTTCTCCGAATATGTTAAGGTACTATCTGGCCATTCCACGTAATCGCGCATGACCATATATTCCTGAATGTTTCCTTTTTTAACTAATTCTTTGAATAAGAATCCCGCACGCTCTTTCACAACGGCCTCGACTAAATGCGGCGTATTAATAATTTCTTTAAAATTTTTGGGCATTAAACTCGCACTGTCGAGGGTAAATGAACCCACAACTCCCCGGCGAAACTGTGCCAAATGACCCACCGGCCGAATTAAAAAATAATAATAAATTCCATCCTTGGTCTTAAACAAGTTAACTAAGTGATAACGAGGCAATTCCTTTACATAGGATGCTTTAAATTCTGGATTAAAACGCGTTGAATCCGAGGCATAAGGGGCATTAGGCCCGATATAAGTAATGATATTAGTTATTAATACATCCCGATCGACGGGCTTGAAATAATAATCAGGGGAATCACTTGACGTACATGAAGTGATTAAAAAAAATAGGATGATGCAGGTGTAATATTTCATATATAAAAAGAGAGGGGGCACAAAACCCCCTCTCTTAAATTAAGGGTACCTATTTAACGTAAACGACAGATTGAGGAGCAAATTCAGACCAACCCGCAGTCCAGTCAGTTGATTTAAATGCACCAATATAATCCGTTGCCTCAAAGAAAGCAGGTAAATCAGACTTCAATTTTGGCCCGATTAAAGACTCAGTCGTTCCAGTTGTCAATACGAATGTTGGACGACCTGCAGACCATAAGGTATTTGATAATCCCATATTAGAGTTAGAACCTAAGATTTTGTTTCCAGCCAATGACTTGAACCAATCTTCTGGCGACTTATCTCCAATTAAAATGGCAGTACCATTTGTACCAGATGACATATTTTCAAATCCTGGAACCGCGACACCCATTGGTTTTACGTTAACTGACCATCCTAAACCGAAACCACCTGTTCCCCAGCCTTCCACACCGGCTAAGATTACGTTTTGTAAATCGATATCACCAGCTGCGGCATTAACCTTAGCGTTTCCTTTTTGGCTATCGATATATACACCATATGGATATCCTGTGATTACTGTGTTGTAAATCTTTTGTTTGTTATTACGACGTAACTGAGCTCCGTGTTGGAACAATGGGTCAATTGCAATATTCGTTGCTCCTTTTGCACCAATAATCGACATATTAGCAAAAATCGCAGAAGTAAATGGCGTATTTGCAGAACCGCTTGCATCATTATCACACTCGAAACCATTTGAACCTGACTGATCCGCAATCGCAGCACCGCGAATACCGACACCATATTGAACATATCCAGAGAATCCGTTATCTGTATCGAAATCATCATCCAAGCCTTTATACGCGATTAAGTGTTTTGCATTCACAGTTCCACCAAACCACTCGAATGAATCATCCAAACCGAATGAAGCTTGTACATAATCAATCGTCGTACCTGAACCTACTGAACCCATGGTTAACGAATTAACTTCTTGGTTCGGGTTGATTGGGATACCTGCATATTCTAAACGTACATATTTTAGTGAACCTGAATTATCTGCAGCATCAGTACCTCCGTGGAATGCACCGTAACCACCTTCTAATTGACGGTTAGTTGCATCATTTGGTAAGTTATTTGGCGCTTGACCACAAAGAACTAACCCCCCCCAGTCACCTGCTTCACGCTCACCAGGTAAACGCTCAGATGTGAATACGATAGGAGAAGAAGCCGTTCCGTTCGCAATAATTTGAGAACCCCGTTGAACGATCAAAGCACCTTTAGAAGCACGATCTCCAATGATTACCGTTCCAGCTTGGATCGTTAATACACCCTTCTTCGTAATTGTACCAAAAACATCTTCTTGACCTACACGAACAAATCCTACTAATTTGTAGATTTTGTCAGCAGTCCAGGAAACATTTCCTTCTAAATTTCCTTTTACCTCTACGATAGCTTTTGGCGGAATAGCGGTAACGTTAACTGAAATTGGAGTAATTGTACTTACTTGGTTTTTAGCATCGGTTGCTTGAACACTAAATGTTACAACTGTTCCAGCTGCGCCTTCAACTACATAATCCTTTGCATATTCAGCGGTTTTCTCAGTACCCATAAATGATTTGGAATCAAACGCAACACCATTCTTCAAAACGGTAATTGATTTTAAACCAGCAGGAGCGCTAATTGTCGCCTTAATACTAACTGTTGCACCAGCAATTCCGGATTGAGTTGAACCAGCAGTTACTGTTGGAATAGGAAATACTTCCTCCTCTTTCTGACATGCAGAAAAAGCAAGAGATACGACGGCCATTACCGAAAGTACCTTGAATAATCGTGTTTTTACTTGTTTCATTTTAATTGATTTTGTTTAATTGTTATATGTTAAAACTAGAATCCAAATGGGGTGAAAATTAGTCCCAATGAAAATACGCGACCTGGCGAATACGATTGAATGATTTGATCCTTCGATGTATCAAAGTTTCCATCCTGATTGCCATCTTGTAGAACTATGTTTTTGTTATTCAAGATGTCACTGATACCTCCTTTTAATTGAATATTTTTACTTAGACGTTTTGAGAAAGTCAAATCCACGACATTACGTGGCATTTCATACCAGTCCGGATAATTATAACCATAATTATTACCTACCGCATAAATACGTTTACCGATCACGTTAAAGGATACATTCATCTGTAAACCTTTTTTCTGATCATTGTAATTATAAGAAGCATTTAAAATGTAAGGACTTTGTCCTTGCAATGGCCGATTATCTGATTGATTCGCACCTGCACCAGCTCCCAAAGAGACCTTACTTAAAATATAAGCCCCATTAAATACAATGCTTGATTTTCCTAAGAAACTGTTTGGATTTTCAGCTTGTAAATTCTTTCTGATTTCAGCCTCTACACCCGCACTAAATGCACTTTGTGCATTCGCAAAGTTTAACTCTGGATTAGACCCTGAAGCGAAAACCACCTCGATCGGGTTGGTAAATTGCTTGTAGAATAAAGCCAAACTCATCACTTCTGATGGAGTTGGGTATTGCTCATAGCGGAAATCAAAGTTTTGAACACTTGCATTTTTCAATAAAGGGTTTCCTGAGATGTTACGATTATTCACAAAATCATAAAACGCGAAGGGTGCCACTTCTCTAAATTCTGGACGGTTGATCGTTTGACCATAACCTAGACGCAACAATGATTTTTCTGTGAAATTGTAGGTCAAGTTGAACGATGGCAACACATTCAATACCGTATTATTATAATTGATTGGTATTTTACCTGTCATGTCATACGAATTCAATTTCTGGCTATTATTTTCTGCACGGATACCTGCTACTAAATTAAATTTGGTACCGATGGCGTACCCCCCCTGAATGTAAGCGGCCATCAAATCATTGGTTGCTGAATACGCATCACTTGGATTCGTTTGTTCGTCCAATTTGACACCATTTGTACTGTTTATATTCCCTTCAGAAAAAATTTGGTCAATTGGTAATGACCCTACATTGAATAATGAGCTATTCGATTTTACATAACCTAAGTTTCGCGCATCAAATTTACGTTTCTTGGATTCAGCAAAAAGGCCTGTTTTGAATTCCAATTCCTTGCCTTCAGACAAAACAAACTTATGTGAAAGATTCAAACCTCCTGTATATGAACTTTCCGAAAGTATGATATTTGTCCTACCTAAGTTAAAAGTTTGAGCAGCACCCGTTGGAACGTATAATATTTTGTTAGCTCCATCAATTAAATAACGGAAACGCTTATAATCAGGCTGATCCCGGAAAGAAGAATTATATCCAGCTACCCAGTCTAACTTCGTATTGCCATCATTCCAATCGTGCTTACCTGATAATTGACCCGTATAAATACCCCGATACACTTGATCAAAAGATTGAATATTCCAATTCGCTCCGTTGTCAATACCCGTACGGTCAACAAACTGTGAATTACTTAACTGATTAAATAGGTTTTTAATCTCAATCGTATGGTGATCATTCAACCGGAAAGCCCAATTGTGAAGCACCCCTACGCGAATAGCAGTCGAAAATTGTTGATCATTAAAATTGAAAATATATTCTGGTTTTACCTTACTGAACTCAAAATCATTACGAACCATATTATACAAGGTTCTCGTATTGGAATAATTAATAGCGGTGACATTACCAACTCGTACATTACCTAAATTAAACTTTAATCCACTTGATAATGAAATACGCATGTCAGGATTTGCCGTTGATTTATCTGCCACCCAATTATTTCTCAAAGAACGACCTACTTGGGCTAATGCTTCTCCTGAACTTGGAAACGCAAACTTGGATGCAGGGAAGCTTTTTGGCAGATCGAAATATCCTGAATTAAAACCTGTGTAATAATTAGCCCCATGCTGAGGAGAATTAAAAGCCTCACCTGTCGTTCCATCACGAAACGAATTACTTACATCGATGGTCAAAAAATTATTTTCAGGAATCGATTTCGTAAAGATTTTAACAACCCCCCCAGCAAATTCACCTGGCAACTCTGCCGCAGGAGATTTAAAAACTAAAATCCGGTCGATTTGACCCGCTGGAATAATATCAAATGAAAACGAACGCATGTCCGTTTCCATGGAAGGCGCAAATGTGTTATTTAATTGAACCGTATTGTAACGCTCATTCAAACCACGAATATTAATGAACCGTTCTCCAAAAATCGTTACCCCTGGAACACGCTTTACTACTTCGGCAGCGGTACGGTCTAAAGTTTTCGTAATTTGAGCGGCAGAAATACCGGACACGACTAATTGGGCTGCCTTTAATTCTGATATCACAGAAACTTCGGTGTTCGTTAGGCGTTGCGCCACTACTTTTACCTCCGCTAGGGTCGCTGACTCCTCGGCTACTGTCAAATTCAATTCCGTCACCTGGTCTGCAGTCACCTTGACACCCTCATATACTTTCGATTGATAACCTACAAATGATATTTTTAAAGAATAAGTCCCAACTGGCAATTTACCAAAATTGAAAAATCCATTTATATCCGTAGAAGCACCTTTCGTAGATCCTTGCAATAAGATGGTAGCGCCAATGATGTCTTCTTTCGTTTTTACATCCTTGATCGTACCACGAAGAACGCCAGTTTGTTGGGCAAAAGCCCCAAAAATAAATAAAATGTTGAAAACGAATAAATTGGTGTAACGTGAAAAAGATTTCATAAACGATTTTAGTGTTTAAATGACGTGGCAAAATTAATCTTTCCTAAAAGGGTGTAGATTACCCATTTATTAATCCTTTGTTATGAAATTGTTAAATAAGTGATAACCTATTTAATCATTTTAAAACATGACAATTGATTTGATACTATTTTTATGCTAAATAGTTTATAAATGTCTAATTCGATTTTATTAATTGCATAATTTAAAGAAATATAATTTTTTATAGAAGAACTTTCTTGGAAAATTTAAATTTTACACGGATTTAATTTGGCCTTAGGTTTAAACGTCTATTTTTGAGACAAGAAAACGGAAATATTTCCGCCTAAGTTTAAAATAATACGTTATGAAAAATTTCATCACAAAAAATTCAATCGCAGCTGTTGCTTTCGCTGCTTTGTTGTCACTTTCATCTGCTGCCATTGCGGCAGAGTTGTCACTACCTGTTTCGATCGAACAAGTAGGGAAATTGAAATTCTCAGTAAACCCAGAATCGAAAACTCAATTAATCGTAACCATATATGACGCTGAAAATAACTTAATCCACAGCGAATCGATTACGACAAAAAAGACTTACAGTTTTGAAAATTTGGTCGATGGCGCTTACCGCATGGAAATTTTAGATGCACGCAAGAACCTAGTGAAATCCAAAACATTTAGTATCCAAACTGAAGTGAAACGCGATTTAGTGGCGATTCAATAAGGTCCAACATTAGTGAAAGATGTAGGGAAAAGGGCACAGATATTCTGTGTCTTTTTTTTATAGATTTAAATCAATTCTTTAGGCCAAAAACCCATCCTTTTTTTCTAATTTTGTCGCCCCTAGTACCCATATTTTTGACGCATATGAATTTTTTGGAAGGATTAAATGACCCGCAACGAAAGGCCGTTCAGCACACCGAAGGCCCCCTGATGATCATCGCAGGTGCCGGATCAGGCAAAACACGGGTACTAACCTACCGTACCGCCTATCTCATACAGCATGGAGTCGATCCTTTTTCAATTCTTTTGTTAACCTTCACGAACAAAGCCGCTGGCGAAATGCGCCACCGGATCGAAAGCGTCATCGGTTCCCAAGCCAAAAATATATGGATGGGGACTTTTCACTCCATTTTTGCCAAAATATTACGCTTTGAAGGAGAACGCCTAGGCTATACGTCCAACTTTTCCATTTATGATACCGACGATTCCAAATCACTCATTCGCGCCCTCGTGAAAGAACAAAACCTGGATGATAAAGTGTATAAAGTGAATTTGGTGCTCAACCGAATTTCCAATGCAAAAAACCGCCTCATCGGCCCTGAACAATACCTCGGTTCCTCCATCCTCGAACAAGAAGACCGGCTAGCAAAAATTCCGATGATGGGTCAACTCTACAAAAGCTATTGCGCCCGTTGCTTCCAAGCAAATGCCATGGATTTCGATGACTTACTTTTTCAAACCAACATCCTCTTCCGCGACCATTTGGATGTCCTAAATAAATACCAACACAAATTTAAACACGTCATGGTGGATGAGTTTCAGGATACCAACGTCTCCCAATACCTCATCACCAAAAAATTAGCCGCCGTCAACCAAAATATCTGTGTGGTAGGCGACGACGCCCAAAGCATTTATGCCTTCCGGGGTGCCGACATCCAAAATATCTTGAATTTCGAACGCGACTACTCCGATTTAACCACCATCAAGCTGGAGGAAAATTATCGTTCTACCAAAGCCATTGTAGCCGTAGCGAATTCAATTATTTCTCGGAACAAAGGCCAATTGAAAAAGGACGTCTTTACATCCAACGAGGAAGGCGACCAAATCGAAATCATCCGCGCTAGTTCAGATAACGAAGAAGGCCGACTCATCGCCTCCACTATTTTCGAAACCCGACAAAAGGAAGTCGGCTTTACCTGGGCCGATTTCGCCATCTTATATCGAACAAACGCCCAATCGAGGTCTTTTGAAGAATCCTTGCGCCGACTAAACATCAAATATCGAATCGTCGGTGGGCTTTCTTTTTACCAACGAAAAGAAATCAAAGACGTCCTCGCCTATCTACGTTTTGTGGTCAACCAAAACGACGAAGAGGCTTTTAAACGCATCATTAACCTCCCCAAACGAGGAATCGGCGATACAACCATCGCAAAAATTGCGGTCACCGCTGCTGAAAATCAAATGTCGATTTGGGATGTAGTGTCGAATATTAATCAATTTCAAGGTAACCGGGGTAGCGCACCCATCGAGCAATTTGCCGACCTCATCAAGTCCTTCAAACTCATGGTGGAAGTGGAGCAAAAAGATGCCTATGAAGTAGCCTCCCATGTCGCTAAAGCCTCTGGCCTCGTCCGCGAACTTTATGAAGACAAGACCGTTGAGGGTCTCGCGCGATACCAAAACATGCAAGAATTATTGAATGCCATCAAGCAATTCGTGGATTCTGAAGAAAATGAGGATAAATCCTTGGGGACATTTTTGCAATCTGTGTCCTTGTTGACAAATGCCGACACAAATGAAGACCCCAATGACCGAGACAAAGTAACCCTCATGACGGTTCACTCCGCAAAAGGTCTGGAATTCAAACATGTTTTCTTAGTGGGATTAGAAGAAGATTTGTTTCCAAGCCAAATGATGTTGCAAAGTCAAGCTGATTTAGAAGAGGAACGCCGACTATTTTACGTAGCCATCACCCGCGCTGAGAAAAAATTAATGATTTCCTATGCTGAATCGAGGTATCAATTTGGCCGTCTCAAAAGTTGCGAACCTAGTCGATTCCTAAACGAATTGGATTCTACCTACCTAAAAATGGCCAAAGTCCAAGGGAAAAAAGATACCAGCGCTTTTCGGCCTGTACAAAAAACAGGTTTTGTCGAGAAATCAATAGCTGGAAGCGTTTCAGCAGCCCAACTCATTCAAAAACCAAAACAAAATACAAATTATCAACACGTTCCTTCCACAGATTTCAAGCAAACGGCGGCTGAAAACCTGCAAGAAGGGCAACGCGTGGAGCATCAAAAGTTTGGGTTTGGGCTGATTAAAAAATTAGAAATCAATGGCGCAGAAAAAAAAGCACATATTGAATTTGAAAAAGGAGTTGGCGAAAAAGTCCTATTGCTGAGTTTCGCGAAGCTGATGGTTGTCGCTTAATTATTTTTTCTTGTAGAAAAATAAATGAACCGCACTGGCTCCGTCCGCGGATTCCGAAATCGTAAAATAACCTCCTCCATCTTCCGCAAAGGTGATTCCCTCTCCCTGAGGTTCCATTTGATAAGGCACAGTTTTGGCTTGGCGCGCTAAAGCCTGCGGAATCGTTTCTCCGGCCTTACGTTTCCAATAATAGATTTCTAAATAATTTTTAACCAAAATCTCCGTATTGTCCGGCGAAACAGAACCGGCGGTGATGTAAAATCCTTGGATGACTTGTTTATCACTTGAAAAAGGCTGAGAAATATTATCCAATGTTTGAACATATTCCGCCTTGGTGGTCGTCCCTGGAACCATATTCGCTGCCGCGATTTTATATAAATGCTTTTGCGTCTCGCGTTTACTGATGATGAAGAGATCCTTACTTTGCTGGTCGATCAACAAACATTCCATATCCCTAGACCCATCCGAAACGGTAAACGTGACCTTATTTACCTGAGTGATGGTATTCAAAATCGGCGTGCTCGCTGAAATAACGGGTTCTTTAAACCAATAAATGGCATAATTACTATACACTGCATTATTGTCGCCAAAATCCGCTACATAAATCGTGGCCGTCCCATCCGTTTCCTTCACCACGGCTATTTCCTCCCAATCTCGATTTTCTGCCCCTTGAATTGTAAACTCATATTTACCCTTCCCATAGCTGTCAAATAAAAATATACGATTCTTGTCTTCTGAATCATTATGCGCCCACAAATACCCTCGGTTTAATCGACTGGCGGCTAAGCCCGAGGCTTCATCGACCTGTGCATTTTCTAACAAGCCTCGATCTTCCACATTTTGGTAAGTCGATTCGACGACGACCGGTGGAACCGGAGGCG
>Ga0114958_10000210_pt1 | contig 49931 bp, 76 predicted proteins | sample C_130208_EF_Meta_FD_89577 | JGI IMG/M metagenome (GOLD analysis project Ga0114958, IMG submission 89577) | Freshwater microbial communities from Lake Croche, Canada to study carbon cycling - C_130208_EF_MetaG | ecosystem: Environmental > Aquatic > Freshwater > Lake | place: Lake Croche, Canada... | reverse complement strand
TTATGTTTTTATTCCAATAACGGTAACATTACCATTGGCAAGTTCCGTGAATGCTGGTTATGAAATTATTGTAGCTGATTTTAGCGGATCAATAAATTTTTTGACGACCCTAACAATTTCAAAATCAGGATCGGATACTATTGACGGAATTAATACAGTAGTTATTGGATCTGCTTATGGTATGCGAAGATTAATTTCAGATGGTATTAGCAAATGGACTTTTGATGGTGGAGTTATGCGGATTTCTGATTATAATTTTAAAAATAACCAACCTATAACAGCTGATATTAATGGAAAATTAACAAGCACGACTACTGACTTAGTCAATCGACGAAATGGATATACTTTAAGCGATGAATTTATAAATCTTGTTACCAATGGAATTTGGACTAGAACCGCTATATCAGTTGGAACAACGGTAGCACAACCTTTATTATTAGATGAAAACCACATCGGGGTTGCTTCATTTAGTTCCGCTGTTACAACTAATAGCGGATACTATTTAGATAGTTACGGTAGTGGTACAGTTGCATTAGGGTCTAAATTAATTCAAGGCCTGCAAACTGATTTAATTTTTAAATTACCAGTTACGGTAAATTCATTAACCACAATTAGATTTGGATTTACAATTGGCTCTATAACTTCTGCCGATGCTGTTTCTGGTGCTTATTTTGAAATAAACGGTAATTCTTTAGTTGGGAAAACAGCTATTTCTAGTGTTAGAAGTAGTACAAGTGCAACAACATTGACTGCAAACACCTGGTATCATCTAAGAGTTACGGTAGTTTCAGCTTCATTAATAAAGTACGATGTATATCTTATGGATGGAACGTTATTCAGTACCCAAACTTTAAACACAAACATTCCAACTGTTGCGTTAAATAGCATTTTAATAGCTACTTGTTCGGATGTAGTTGTTACTCAATTAGCTATCGTAGATTATATAGGAATTACATTTCCACCAATGATTCGCGGGGCATTAAATTAAAAAACTATAATTATGATAAAATATAAAATGATTTTCGAAGACGGTAGTTGGATTGAAACTACAGATTTAGCCGAGGCAGAATTGCACGGTAATTATGAAACAATTAACACAGAAGAATAATTATGAAAAAAACAGTAAAAAGCGAGTTTTTAAGACTAAGCAAAAATGATGTTCTGAAAGGAATATTGATGGCAGTTTTAACGCCAGTATTAGTTGTTGTTCAGCAAAGTATAGCTTCTGGAGTTTTAACCTTAGACGTAAATGCTATAAAATTAGCGGCAGCTGCAGGTGGAATTGGGTATTTAATTAAGAACTTTTTTACACCTGGAGAAAAATAATAGGTGTCAATTTAAAATTTAGAATAAAATGGAAGAATTAAAAGCCCTCGAAAAAAAAGTAGATCGAATTCTATTTTATCTCGAAAGTGATACGCATACAAACCAAAAAGGACTTGTAGAGGACGTTGCCGAAATGCGAAAAGAACTTTCCGAGTTAATTGTTCGTGAGAAGATTTGGCACGCTAAGGCAGCACTTTTAGGAACTATTGGAGGTTTCGTAGCGATATTTATTTCGTGGGGTTTTGACCATTTTATAATCAATAAAAAATAATGAATTTAAACGAAAAATATAAAAGCCTTTTCGACAAATACGGAGTTGACACAAAACTTCGAATATGTCATTTTATGGCACAAATAACAGCCGAATCGGGGCTTAAATTAGTTCGTGAAAGTCTTTATTATAAAACTGCAAAAGGTTTATCAGATGCGTTCGATACACCTTTCGAAAAAAAGTCAGATAGTTTTGTTCGTGGGTTTATAGGAGACTCTATAAAAACTGCAAATTATGTTTATTCTAACAGAATGGGTAACGGAAATCAAGATTCTGGAGATGGTTATAAATATCGTGGTGGTGGATATATCCAAGGAACGGGAAAAGACTTTTATTCAACTTTAACAAAAGCAACAGGAATTGATTTTGTCGAAAACCCTGATTTAATTTTAATCGAGGAAAATGCAATCGAAGCAGCTTTATGTTTTTGGAAAATTCATGGATTAAATGATTTTGCCGACAAGGATAATTTAGACACAATAAGTGATATTATCAATATTGGTCATAGAACAGTAAATATTGGAGATTCTAACGGTTATGAACACAGAAAAAAATTATTAATAATTTACAAAAACACAATAAAATGAAAAACTTACTATTTTTAATTGCGCTGATATTTATTGGTTGTGGAGCTCGAAAAGTCGAAAAATCAGTTGTCAAGGATTCCTTTACAACTGAACAATCCGATAATTCTATTCTTGCAAAAACAGAGGATTTAAACGTGAAAAAGTCTGAATCTACTAAAGTGGATGACAAAAATGAAATCATCACAAAAGAAACAATCTATGAGCCAATTGACCCAACTAAAACTGCTACCGTTATTAATGGAGATGGAACAAGAACTGATCTTAATAACTCTAAAAAAACAACACGAGAAACAAATCAAAAAAATAATACGAAAACGGATCAGTCAAAAAATACGGTTCAAGATGCTAAAATTGTTACTTCGGATAAAAAGGATATAAAACAAAAAACCAATACTAAAAAAGTAGCGGAAGTAGTACAGATTGACCAAAAACAGTTTAATATTTGGAATTCGATTTGGATTTTACTCTTAATTCCAATTTATTTTATTTGGAAAAACAGATCAGTTATATTAGAAAAAATAAAATCATTCTTGTGGGTATAATTTAATTTACTTTGATTAGTTGAAATTTCCCGTTCGAAAGAGCGGGATTTTTTATTTTTAAAAACAATCCCTTTTTTATTAGTTTAAATGATACTTATACGCTACATTTGTAAGGTAATAATTAAGAAGTCCGGTGCAGGACAGTAAAGTCGCAGAAATAAGATGGAAAATACAACAAAAATTACAATCGAAGATTTAGCCGTAAAACTTAACGGTGAAATGTGGACTAAAGGAGATTTGAAAAGAATCTACTTAGACCGTGGTTACAACACAAAAAAGATGTCTACAAAAACTTATGTAGAAGAAACATCAGAAGGAAATTTCAATGTTAAATGTTTCGTAGAATGCCCAAGTCAAGACTACAACTGGTGTAAATCTCAAGCGGAAATTGTTATCGAAAACGTAGATCAAGAAATTGCGGAAGCTTTGGTAACAGAATACTTCTACGTTGTAAACGAAGAAACAAACCAAGCAATTGACGATTGTCAAACAGTGAAACCGATAGCGGATCTTTATGTTGGCGGAGGTCTTTATTTAAGAGAAGGTTTTGCTAAAAACTTTATCAAAAGAGAAGATATTGAAGGTTTTAAAGTAATGTCGATTTCAAGAAGTGATTATGAAGCTTTGGAAGTTGAGCCAGTTGTGGCTCTGGTTGTTGAAGAAAAAGTAATCAGAAAAATTTTAGCTACTCCTACTATCCAAAATATGGAAAACCCAATATATGGAGTTAATACAAAAATAAATCATGATCGTTTTGGCGTGGGTACAATTATAGCAGAAAGTGAAGAACATGTAGAGATAGAATTTGTAGAGGGAGTTAAAAAACTTTTAAAACGATTCTCTAAACTTTCAAAAATTGATTAAATCAGCCAACATAAAATTTGATAAGCTAAAGGGGGAAACCCCTAAAGCTTTTCTTATCCAAATTCAAGGAGAAGAACATTGGATCCCGAAAAGCCAATGCAAACGGTTTACCACTAACAATAAGTTAGGTGGTCATGTAGAACTACCCGCTTTCATTATCAATAGAATGTTTGATATTGATATTAATGAAATGGATATTTTGCCGGATAATATCAAGCCAACTTGGATAGTCGAGTATCACGAGCCAATAAAAATTGAGCCTTTAGAAAATAACACTATAAACGAACTGAAACGATGATATCCTCACTTCCGCAACAAATAGAAGTCAAAACAAAGCTCATGCCTAACAAAGTAGGGGCTTTGTTTATGAAACCCGGAACAGCCAAGACTCGTCCAACAATTGAAATGGTTAATGCTGTTGAAGGAGTTGATTTGGTAGTTTGGATTGGTCCACTACGAAGCATTAAGCCAAAGGATGGTTTGCCAAGTATTATTGACGAAATCAATAAATGGGGCGGGTTCAATTGTCCGAATGTGGTTTATATGGGTATTGAAACTTTGCAATTATCAGACCGAAGTTATCTGCAGTTATACAAACAGATTTCAACTGCTTGGCGTTGTTTTTTGGTTGTTGATGAAAGTATCAAAATGAAAAACTTTGAAGCCAAAAGAACGCAACGGATGCTCACACTTGGTGCAATGGTAGAATATAAATTGATTTTGAACGGAACGCCGATAACAAAAAACTTATTGGATTTATGGAGCCAAATTCAATTTCTTTCGCCAAAAATTCTGCGAATGGATTATTCGGAATTCAAAAATACGTTTCTGAAATATACAAAAGTCACGAAGTCTGGAGGATATGGTCGGAATTACACGAAGGAATTCATTACTGGAATTGAGAATATTGATTATCTCTATTCATTGATCGGGGAATATATTTTTGAGTGTGATTTGAATTTGGAAATCAAGCAATATTGGAACAATTATAATTATACGCTTTGCGACGAAACCAAGGATGAATATAATTATCTGAAAGAAAAGTACTTGGACGATAAAACATTGGAGGAAAAGAACAATAATATTTTCCTAGAAATGACACAAAAGATGCAGCATACGTATTGTTGCACTATGAATAAGTTTGAAGTTTTGCGGGAACATTTTAAAACCTATCCCGAAGAAAAGCATCTTATTTTTTGCAAGTTCATACGTTCCCAAGAGGAATTGAAAGAAGCGTTTCCGAAAGCACAGGTTTTGAGCTATCAAAAGGAATCCATGAGTTTGAATTTACAGAATTATCCTTATACGATTTTCTGGGACAAAAACTTTGATTGGGGACTTCGGGAACAGGGAAGTTTTAGGAATTATAGAACAGGGAACCTAGAGGACTGTTATTATTGGGATATGACTGGCGATGTAGGTCTTGAAGCGTTATTCGACAAAAATGTAAAGGCAAAAACCAGTATGGTGGAGTATTTTAAAAAAGTGGGTAGAGAAAATTTAAAGAAAGAGTTATGACAGTTTACGAAGCTTCACAGGAACGAATGAGGACTTTATTCGAAGAATTTGACAACATTTACGTTTCATTTTCTGGTGGAAAAGATAGCGGTGTACTTTTGAATTTATGTATAGATTATATTCGAGAACATAAATTAGATAGAAAAATTGGAGTTTTTCATTTGGATTATGAAGCCCAATATAAAATGACGACTGATTATGTTAATGAAACTTTAGCAGCTAATACCGATATTCTTGAAGTCTACAGATGTTGTGTTCCGTTCAAGGTTTCGACTTGTACCTCCATGCATGAGAATTACTGGCGACCTTGGGAAAAATCGAAACAAGATATTTGGGTTTCGGAATTGCCAAAGGATTGCTATACTGAAACTGATTTTGATTTTTACAAGAAAAATATGTGGGATTATGAATTTCAAGAAAAATTCTCACTTTGGTACCATAAATTAAAAAAAGCGAAGAAAACAGCTTGTTTGGTTGGAATTCGTACGCAAGAAAGCCTGAACCGTTGGCGTGCCATTCATTCCGCTAAAAATTACAAGAATTATCAAGGGATCAAGTGGACGAAGGAAATGTATTTGAATGTTTACAATGGGTACCCTATTTTTGATTATACGACAAAAGATGTTTGGACAGCAAATGGGAAATTCAATTGGACCTACAATAAATTATACGACATCTTCTATATGGCTGGAGTTGGAATTGAACAGCAACGTGTGGCCAGTCCGTTTTTATCGACAGCACAGGATAGTTTGAAGCTATATAGAATTATTGAACCTAATACTTGGGGTAAATTATTAAGCCGTGTAAACGGGGTTAATTTTACGGGTATTTATGGAGGAACCACAGCAATGGGTTGGCATTCTATAAAATTGCCAGCTGGTCATACATGGGAAAGCTATATGTACTTTCTTTTATCGACTTTGCCAGAAGAAACTAGAGCTAATTATTTGGAAAAACTTTCAACATCGGTTACTTTTTGGAAAGAAAAAGGAGGTGTTTTATCGAAAGAAACTATTCAGAAATTGAGAGATTCTGGAGTAAAACTTGAAATAAAAGAAAGCACTAATTATCAGACATCAAAATTACCTGTAATGATGGATTACATTGATGAAATTGATATTTCAGAAGCAAAGGAAATCCCAACTTACAAAAGAATGTGTATTTGTATAATGAAAAATGACCATTTATGTAAGTATATGGGTTTTACGCTTACAAAAAATGAAATGGCACGAAGAAAAAATATAATGGTTAAATATCAAAATTTATTATGAAAAAAATCGGTTTTTTTGACAATGAAGTACTCAAATTACTTGAAATAACTTCTCCTTATGAGCTTAAAGATATAAAAAAAATTTATGATCATTTTAATTCATTAGAAAAGACTATTGCAGTAATTAATCACGCAACAGAAAAAGCAGTGGCTTTAAGCGAAGCAATTTATTTTGTAGAAAACAAATCTCCAGTTTACAATGTTTTGGCTGTGCCAATTGACAAAATTAGAGCCAACAGCTATAATCCAAATAGTGTAGCGCATCCAGAGATGAAACTTTTGGAAACTTCTATTTGGGAAGATGGATACACAATGCCAGTAGTGTGTTATTATAATATTTCAGATGATATTTATGAGATTGTAGATGGATTTCATAGATATACAATTTTGAAAAATTCCAAAAGAGTTTTTGATCGTGAAAAAGGATTACTTCCAGTAGTTGTAATTGATAAAGATGAAAGTAATCGGGTAGCTTCTACTATTAGACACAACAGAGCTCGTGGTTCTCACGATGTGGAACTAATGAGCAATATAGTTTCGGAACTTACAAAAGCAGGAATGAGCGATGCATGGATCATTAAGCATATCGGTATGGATGCTGACGAGATTTTAAGATTAAAACAAATATCAGGATTAGCAGAATTATTTAAAAACAACGAATTTTCAAACGCAAAAGAAGTATGAGTACAATAGAAGAAAAGCGCAACAAAGTATCAAGTATCATTCAAACTGCCCGTGTGCAGAAAGGATGGACACAATCAGAACTAGGTGAACGAGTAGGTTTTAGCCGAAATACAATTACTAGAATTGAATCTTCGGTGTTTTCACCTAATGCGGATCAGTTGTACATGCTGGCAGAATGTTTAGATCTAACTTTAAAAATAGGAAATGAAGAAATTTGAAGCACACAAGCATTACTGGTGGGGAGAAAATCATCAGCATCATGATGGGGAGGAAACGATTATAAAAATGAGTTTTCCACGTTGTTTTATTCGGTATAAATTAAACGAAGCCTATTTTGCAGGCTACGATGAATTTTATGCTAATATTGCAGAAGTGCAATGGTTTGATGGAGATAAACCTTCTGAAAATGAACAGGCACGGATCATGGAAGAGGCTTGGAACTTCCTTGCTATCGAAGAACGATTGCTAGAGGAAGATTTAGAAGATATTGATTTTGATGAATAAAAATTAAAAAATAGAAATTACGAAGCCCCCAATACTAAGCCACTTTAACTAGTGGTTTTTTTTATGATATATAATTGTGGACTTAATATGTATTTTTTAAACATTGCTTTATTTTTTTTTATTTTTACAAAAAATAATAATATGAAAACAGCAATGCATAAATTTATAAAAGTTATTGACCTAAGGATTGAAAAAACTACAAACGAAGATTATTTAAAAATATTAAAAGTAGTAAGAAAGGATTTAGATATGTTTTTAGAAATTGAATCACGTCAAATTAAAATTATCTATGAAAAAGGACAAGAAAATAAACCTTTAGATTTTGATTAATTTACGCTTTTTTAAACATTGTCGGAATGATGTCGGAATTTAATTTTAATAAAAAACTCGTAAATACTTATTTAACAGTAGTTTACGAGTTATTTTTTATCTAAAAAAGTGACCTTGACTGTACTGACTTTGCTTTTATCAGTTTTAATCAGTTTCAATAAAAACAATGAAAACCCTATTGTTATATGCGTATTTGTAATGTTTAATTTAAATGGATTCATTCCAATTAAACTAATTGTCGGAATAATGTCGGAATTTAATTTACATTTACATTCCTAAATTAAATTAATGGCAACTATCAAGTTCTTACTAATTAGCAATCAAAACCCATCCTATATTTATTTACGATTTATTGATGGCCGAAATTACGATTTTAAAGTAAAAACAAATTACATTATAAATCCAATTGACTGGAGCGACCTAAAGCAAAAACCAAAGAACTTAAAAAATATAGATTTTAAAAATCTCGATACTGATCTGCAAAACCTAAAAGCAAATCTACTAAAACATTTTAATAATACAACTGACCCGATAAATTTAAGATGGCTTAAGAATTTCATAAACCCAGTTGAAAACATAAACATCCCTTTGGATCTTATTTCTTATTTTGATTTTTACCTGAAAGAAAGAGCTAGGGAAATTGATCATCGTACTTCGATGAAAATTAAAGTGGTTCAAAATAAATTAATAAAAATGCAGTCGTTTTCAAAAAAACCATATTTGATAAAAAATATCGATATGGAATTTAAAAATGAATTCGAAAAATACTGTATCGAAAATGGATATGCTGAAAATACAATTGCTAATAATCTAAAAGAAATAAAAGCAATTTGCAATCATGCCAGAAAAAGAGGTTTACAAATAAATTACGAAATCGAGGATATAAAAACAGTTCAGAAAAAAGCAATAAGTATTTATTTGAATGAGAAAGATATTGAAGAAATTGAAAAAGTAGTTTTAAAAATAATTGATTTAGATTGTGCCAGGGATTGGCTTTTAATTTCATGTTACACAGCGCAGCGGGTTTCTGATTTTATGCGTTTTACCACTGATATGATTAGAACTGAAAATGGCGTGGTCCTGATTGAATTTACACAGCAAAAAACAGGTAAGGTTATGACTTTGCCACTTCATAAAAAAGTTATTGAAATTTTAAACAAAAGAGATTATCGGTTTCCAGAAAAGTTTACCGATTCGGATTATAATGTTTTGATAAAATCGGTTTGTAAAAAGGCTAAAATTACTGATATTGTTTACGGTGGAAAAATGGATCCAAAGACAAAGCGAAAAGTTTTAAAAGATTACCCAAAAAACGAACTGGTAACTTCGCATATTGGTAGAAGATCCTTTGCCACTAACTTTTATGGTAAAATACCAACGGCATTATTAATGAGTGCTACTGGCCACACAAAAGAATCTACTTTTTTAACCTATGTTGGAAAAAGCAACAGCGACAAAGCAATCGAGTTGAGTAAATATTTTTAATAAAAAAAACCATCACTATTAAATGATGGTTTTTGTATTTTAAAGCTCGATGCTATTTTCGGAATTAAAAACTTTCTTCTCCCTACCAAAGATCCAATTTGCATTCACATTATATTTATTACAAATTGTATCAATGTGACTTACGGTGAAGTGCGTTTCATCTTGTTTTATTTTATAAATGGTTTGTCTTAAAATTCCAATTTCATCACAAAATTGTATTATTGTATTAACTCTTTTTTGATATTTCAAAACGTCAATTAACTTTAAAATTCTTTCGTCTGGATTGTTCATGTTATTTAGTTTTAACTTATGAGTAATTTATTTAAATAAGGATTTATATCCATTTGGTTATTTCAAAATAACCCAATGAAGGGGGTGATTACCCAATTTTCTTTCTAAAATTTTCATTAAATTTAATTTCCAAAAGATCAAGTTCTTCTTTTAATTTTTTATTTTCTAAAGACAAAGCTTTAACTTCTTCATGTAGCGAAATTATTTTCATTAAAGAATTTGTCTCTACACCTACAATCTCTTCTTTTTTAACAATCATTTCTCCAGTTCCTAGTAATAACCATATTGGACTAATTTCCGTAAATGTGTTAATTATCTTCAAAAGGGTGTCTATGTTTGGATTAGTTCCTTTCTCGAACATTGAACTAATAGTGCTTTGTCTTATGTCAATTTTTCTAGCGAAAGAGGTGTTATTCAGGTTATAAAAATCAATTACTTTCCTTATTCTATTACTTATTATCTGTTTTTCAGTCTGTTTTTCCATCTGTCTATATTATTTAGAATTAATATAAATAACATTTATACGTTAATTATTTACGTTTTTATGTTTTTTTGTAACGTATTTACGTTCTATATTTGCAGTGTACAAATGCCCGTAGCAAATGTATAAAAAAAAGCTCTTTGACATATCGAATAAACTATAAAATGGTTGTCCATTATAAATAGTGTACTAAGTGTCAGCCTTACAATAACAAAGCCTTATCTACTCGTATAGAAAAGGAAATCTTTTAAGTTGTTACGCCATTTAAAAAAAAGTACAAAAAAAAGCTGTTGGATTTGAAAAATGAATCTAGTATCGATACAACAACAGCACGAATACGTCTTAGTTAGAACATAACCAAAAACGTACCATTAGAACTTAGAATCATTCTAAATTATTAATTATCACTAAATCAGTCAAATAAAATGGAAAAGAAACTCACAGAGGAGATTAAAAAAATAATTCGAAACGACATTCCTCTTCGTAAAAAAATTGGCGAACAGTTAGGAATCGAACAGAGCACGGTTTACGGATATGTATCTAAACCCAACCGAGAAAAGGCTCTTACAAAATACCCGATATTTTGGAAAATATTAAAAGAGCATGAAAAAGAATCTACACACTTAATAATGCAATGATGGAAAAGTCAATTCAGTTTATCCAGGTTACTCCTGAATATTTAACGGATATGATTGCGAAAGGTGTTTTAGCAATTATAAACCCACAAAAAGAACAGGAAATACTTCTTACTCAAACAGAAGTTGCAGCATTTTATCGGGTTTCAAAGCCAACAATTATTAAATGGCAAAAGGAAGGGAAAATAAATGCATACGCTATTGATAGCGAACGTAGATACAAGAAAAGTGAGTTGATTAGCAATTTAGTTCTTGTAAAATAAAAAATCCCCTTCCGAGCAGAAAGAGGATTTAAATCAAACTTTAATAATGCTTATCGAGAGCAAAATAAAAAACAAATGTATGGAAATTTTAGTAAAAAATCAAAGTAGACTTCAAACTTTGAGAAGTAGAAGAGAAAAATTAATTGAATTGAATTTGCAATTCGGTTATACTCAGTCTGGAAATTCAAAAATTCAGAAGTATTATGATTGCATTTTATATGTAAGACGCCAGATTAATATAGAGGAATGCAAAAATGTGCATCCTTTGAAAAGTAGAACTTCAAAATCGTTTCAAGGGTTTTTAAACCCACAAAACGGAGCTACTTTAAAAGATTTGCTTAACCTAAAATCAAGCCAATTATGTTCATAAATAGAGCATTTCGCCAAAGGGTAAAGCAAATCATTTCAGATCCCGAATTCGACAAACCAATTTCGAATTTAAACAAAAACCTTTCTCAAAAAGGAACAATCATTTTAGTAACCAAAATAAAAATAAAGTCATAATGGCAGTAGCAAAACAAGTTTTTAAAACTGAATCTGGAAGGTTTTTACAGGTAACCGAAATAAATGAAAATGGATTGCATCACTTTATCGAAGTGAACGATAATATAAGCAGGGTTCCAGTTCCTGAAAGGAGAAATCGAGCTGGACATGTTACCCGAAGAGTTAGTTTGGTTTATTCTCCAGAGATAGTATCAACGTTCAAAAAAATGAAAGCGGTATGAGGAATAAATACGACTTCGAAGACGAACGCGCTGAAAGAATTTGGCTTTTGTTTTTAAAAGTAATTTCAGTTCCAGCAATTTTAGGTATAGCAATAGCAATTTTTAAAATGGCAAAATCAATTTAATAATCAATTCTCAAAAAAATAATCATGCAACACATCAACAAAGATGACGAACGAGTTAATAGAGTGTTTTCGATTATTATGATTGCTTTAATTATGACCTTATTCATCGGAGCATTTTTCGGAGCATTAACAACTTACTTTTTTATAAAATTATAATCAAACTTTAAAAACAGAGCAAAATGGAGAATCAAATTAAGCTGGTACAATCACCAGTAATCACCCACAAACTGCAAGAGGCGGGTAGGGAAGTTACCAAACGTATTGGAGAATTAGAACTTGAAAAACAAGTCGCCACAGTTAATACAGTAAAGTCCTTGAAGGAATTAAGAGCCGAACTAAACAAGGAATTAGCGGACTTTGAAACACAGCGTAAATTCATCAAGGAAGGGGTAAACAATCCTTATTTGGCTTTTGAAAATACCTATAAAACGGAGATTTCAGACAAGTACAAAACTGCAATTGATTTCTTAAAAGATAAAATTGCATTTGTAGAAGATAAAATCAAATCAGATAAAAAAGAAGCAATTGAAAGTTATTTTTCTGAATTGTGCGTTTCTGAAAAAATCGATTTTATCAAGTTTGAAAAATTAGGAATTGAAGTAAATCTTTCTACCACAGAAAAGAAATACAAAGAGCAGGTAAACGAATATATTACTAAGGTAATTGACGATTTAAGCCTAATAAAATCAACTGATTTTGAAGCCGAAATTTTAACCGAATATAAAGCATCATTAAACGTTTCGAGTGCGATTACAACGGTAAAAACCCGTAAAGAAAACGAACAAAAAGAGGTTGAAAGGTTGAAAGCCGAGCAAAGAGTAAACCGTGTTAATTTCCTTGAAAAACTAGGAATGCAGTATGTGGAAATTACCAACGCTTATGAATTTAACGCTGATATTTATGTGACTTTAGCCGATGTAAACAATCTTTCAAAAGAAAAGTTCACTGAAGCATATCACGATTGTGAGGCTAAAATTTTAGACGTAAAAGCAAAAGCCCAAGCATTAAAAGCACTTGAAATCAAAGTTGAAGTAAATCCAGAAGTTACTATTTATTCTGAAAAGAAAGTTGCTCCGATTTCTGCTCCAATTTTCGCTCCAATAGTTGAAGCAAAAGAATCTGAACCGCTAAAAACTGCCTCTTTCGAAGTTACCGCCACAATGACTCAACTTAGAGCATTAGGCGAATTTATGAAATCAAACAATATTAATTATAAAAACATTTAATCATGCAAAATCAAGTAGTAACACAACAACCTAAAAAAGTTAGTTTAGGTAATTTTTTAAACGGACCAAGTATTAGTAAATACCTAGAGGAAACATTAGCAGAAAACAAAAAAGAGTTTGTCGCTAATCTTATTACACTATGCAACAACGATGCTAATTTAGCTTTATGCGATCCAAATCAATTAATGCTTTGCGCTATGAACGCTACAGCTTTAAACCTTCCTTTAAACAAAAATTTAGGATATGCCTACATCATTCCTTACAAAGGAGTTCCTAGCTTTCAAATTGGATATAAAGGACTTATTCAATTGGCGTTGCGTTCTGGACAATATAAATTCTTAAATGCTTGCGAAGTTCGTGAAGACGAAATTTCAAGGAATAAATTTACTGGAGAAATTAAATTCCTAGGAGATAATGAGGAAGGTAAAATTGTAGGTTATATGGCTTGTTTAGAGCTAAACAATGGATTTAGATCCTCGCTTTACATGACGGAAGCGCAAATTGAAAGTCACGCTATTCGATTTAGTAAAATGTATGCTGCCGATAAGCAATATTCAAAAAGAGTTAGTAAATGGAGTGACCCTGAAGCTAGACCTAAAATGGCAATAAAAACTGTTTTAAAAGGGCTTTTAGGAACCTACGGAATACTATCTACAGAAATGGTTAAGGCAATGGCTAATGACAGCGAAAGTGATGAGGAATCAGACAATCAAAGAAATACAAGCCGTTCTGGAAATTTTCAAGAAGCTGTTATAGTTCAAAACGAACCAAGCTTTGAAACTGAAAAAGTATTGATATAATGTACAACGTTATTTCTAGTGGATCAAAAGGCAATTGTATCGTATATCATGATACAATTGCTATAGATATGGGTATTCCTTATTCAAGTATTAAGCAGTTAAAAAATGAACTGCAAATAGTATTATTGACCCATAAGCACGGAGATCATCTGAATTTAACAACTATACAAAAACTATCTTTTGAACGCCCTACGTTGCGCTTTGCGTGTGGGGCTTTTTTATTAGATTATTTAGAAGGTGTTAAAAACGTTGATGTTTTAGAGGCTGGAAAAGTTTATGACTATGGAAGTTTTAAAATTTCTCCAATAGTTTTATATCATGATGTTCCAAATTTTGGATACAGAATTTTCAAAGGAGACCATAAAACAATTCACATAACAGACACTTCGCATCTGATTGGAATTTCGGCAAAAGATTATGATTTGTATGCGATAGAATCAAATTACAACGAAGACACTATTTTCGAAAGTATTGCCAGAAAAGAAGCCAAAGGGGAATTTGCACATCAAAAAGGAGCTATTAATAGCCATCTTTCAGAGCAACAAGCCAGAGATTTTATATTTAAAAATAGAGGCGAAAAATCAAAAGTTTTAAGACTTCACGAATCAAGTACAAATTAAAAAACTCACCTAGATAAATGATCTACAACGCCGAAAAAAAAATAGACGTCCAGCATGCAATTGAAAAGATAAAATGTTTCATTGACAAAAAGCAAATGTTCGAATTGAAAGCAAAACGGGAACGACGAACTATTTCTCAAAACGGTTATTTGCATTTGTTGTTCGGTTGGTTTGCTTTAGAAACTGGATATTCAGTATCAGAGGTAAAGCAAGATATTTTCAAGAAAATAGTAAATCCAAACACGTTTTATGAAGGTGAATTTGGAACACTGATAAAAATTGAAAGATGGCGAAGTACTGCCGGTTTAGATACTGCAGAAATGACTTTATGTATCGAACGGTTTAGAGATTACGCAAGTAAAGAGGCGTTGATCTACCTTCCTGAACCAAGCGATCTAGTAATGATTAGACAAATTGAATTAGAAATCGAAAATAATAAAATTTACTTATGACACCATTCGACCTAACAAATCAAGCAGTTCAGCAAGTAGAAGACAATAACAAAGTATATTGCGAAAAACTTTGTGCCTTTGCTGAAATTTGGGTAAAAACCCAAATGAAACCGTTCACAGCCGATGATCTAAAAAGAGCTTTTTTTAAAGCTGGTAATTCTCCACCATCACAGCCAAGTATTTTTGGAACTCCTTTTAGAAAGTTATCCAGGAGTCATCAAATTTTTGATACTGAAAGAACCCAAAAAAGCAGTTTTAAAGAAGCCCACCACCGGCCACTAAGTATTTGGATAAGCAAAGAGTTTAGATTGAAACAACAAGCCAATAGAACCCTAGATAAAAGCAATAGTCAATTTGCTTTTTTTTAAATCTATAAAGTAACAAATAATATTCATAAAGAATAATATTTGTTACATTTTTTTGTATGTTTGCATCATAGTAATGAAGTGGAAATCATTATACCAAAGAAATTATCAAGCCCTTAATCGGGAGGCTGTTTTCCACCAACGAGCCAAACGATTAGGGGTTTTTTGCATCGTAAAAATTAATTATTAATAAAACCAATTTAAAAAAATGAATGTAACAGTTAAGAAAGCCGAAATTAGAAGTAGTTTATTCCTATCGTTCGAATACGATCAGCAAGACACAGACGTAAACAACTCTATTAAAACATCATCGGATGCACCTATTCATGATGATTTAAGAAATGCCTTTAGAGCATTGACTCCACACTTTGTATTTGTTTGTGATGAAATAAAAAACGAAGAATTAATTCAATCAGCAATCAAAACTCCAGAAGATTATTTCGGTTTTAGAGACGACATCAAACACGAAGATTTTGTTAATTACCGCGTCTTTGGTTTTGCACTTTCAAAAAATGAAGAAAGCATTACTATTTCAGGTGGTAAACAACTCGGAATTGGAAGTGAAATTTGTTTCACTACTCCTAAAATAAAACTTGATGGAGTTTATCAATTTGGAAGCGATTTATCAGCCACAGTTGATTTATTGAAAGATGAAGTATTGCAGTATATGTCAGGAAAACAAGCCGAGAAATTACAACTTGAAATGTTTTCAGAAGAAGAAGAAGACGAAAGCTTCGGGGACGAATAATTAATTCAAACAATCAAATTTTATGCAAATAGTCGAGTATGCCCATGAATTTCATGTAAGAATTAATTATGATCGTTTTCGTGTTAAGAATCAAAATTCAATCAAACTTATTCCAGGAGCAAGATTTGATTGGCCACGAAAAGTTTTCATTGTAGGAACTGGATATAAAGAGCAACTTCTGGAACTTAAAAATAAAGAAACTTCTTGGAATCCTGTCGAATGGATTTATATAGGAGAAGAAAAACCCCAAGAAATTGGAAACATTGATCCAATGCCAGATTTGAATATAAAAATCGATTTGGCATTTGGAGAAATGAGACCTTATCAAGCGCAAGGTGTAGCAAGAGGAATGCAATTAAAGAGGTATATAAATGGCGATGAGCAAGGTCTGGGAAAGACACTTCAAACCATAGCTACCTTATTTGCAGCGGACCAACAAGGAGAGGATGTGTTTCCAGCATTAGTTATTTGTCCATCATCTACAAAAATAAACTGGAAACGAGAATGGAAGCAATGGGTCAACAAAGATGCCATGATTTTAGAAGATAAAGTAAAAACTAATTGGCACCAATTTTCAAAGTTAGGAATGAACGACGTTTTCATTTGTAACTATGAAAGTTTGAAAAAATACTTCGTTTTGAAATATCCTGAAAAAGGTAAAATGAGAAACTCAAATGATATTATCATGGATGAAAGGTTTAAACTTTTCAAATCTATTATCATTGATGAGTCACACCGGTGCAAAGATCCTGGAACACAACAAGCAAAAATAATTCTTAGAATATGCAGCACTCCAGAGCATAAAAAAGAATGGGTAATTTTATTATCAGGAACACCTGTTGTGAACAAACCAATCGATTTATATCCACAATTAGCAATCATGAATAGATTGTCACATTTTGGAAATAAAAAACTGTTTTTAGCAAGGTATTGTGAAGGAGGAAAAGGAGCAAGTAATCTAAAAGAACTCAATTATTTGATGAATCAAAATTTGTTCTTCAGAAGAGAAAAAAAGGATGTAGCAAAAGACCTTCCAGAAAAGCAAAGACAAACTATTCTTTGTGATATTACTACACGGGTTCAGTATAATAAAGCCAAAAATGACTTTGTGAAATTCCTTGAAGATAGCGGTTGGACTGATGCTGAAATAGCTAAAAAACTTCGTGGCGAAATCATGGTAAAAATGGGTGAACTTAAACGTATTTCAGCACTTGGAAAACTAAATGAGGTTAAGGAATTTATTCAGGAAGTTATGGATAGTGGCAAAAAGCTAATTGTTTTTTGTTCGCTACATTCAATCGTTGATGCTATAAGAGAAATGTTTCCAAAATCAGTAACCGTTACGGGTAGAGATTCAATGGATCAGAAACAGGCTAATATTGATAAATTTCAGAATGATGCTAGTTGCCAATTGATTGTTTGTAATATAAAAGCAGCAGGAGTTGGAATCACTTTAACAGCCTCTTCAAGAGTTGCTTTTGTTGAATATCCATGGACTTATGCTGATTGTGTACAATGTGAGGATAGAGCGCACCGAATAGGACAAACTAACAACGTCATGTGTACCTATTTCTTGGGCGATAATACAATCGACGAAGATTTGTATAAGATGATACAAGATAAGCGTCACACGGCAAATTCTATCACTGGCGCAACCGATATGATGGAAATGAGTTATGTAGATAATATGATAAACTTAATTACAAAATAAAATTAATTATGAGTAAGCGACTCCCATATTTTCAATTCGAACCAGCCGAATGGCTTGCTGGAGATATAATGTTTTGTTCTTTATCAGCCCAAGGTTTATATGTTAATATACAAGCCTTGTATTGGCAGAAAGATTGCGATTTATCACTAGAGCAAGCGGTAAAAAGGCTAAAAAGCGAAGAGTTATTTGAAGAGCTTATTTCTGAAAAAATAATAAAGATTCGATCTGGTAAAATAAGAGTTAATTTCCTTGATGAACAGTGGGAAAAGCTTTCAGAAAAATCAAAAATAAACTCTAAAAATGGTGCTTTAGGAGGTAGACCAAAAAAGCTAATTGAAAGCGAAAATAAACCGAACGGTTTTGATTCGCTTTTAAAAACAGAAACCGAAACGAAAGCATTAAGAAGAGAAGAGATAAGAAAAGAAGAAATAATAATAAAAAAAGAGAATATAAAAGAAGAGATAGTTGCCAGAAAATTAAAATTTTCTTCCACGCTCCAACCTTTTTTATCAAAATACGGTAAAGACTTTTTAAATGATTTTTACAAGTACTGGGCTGAGCCTAATAAATCGAACTCAAAATTCAAGCAGGAATTAGAACGAACGTGGGATTTAGAACGCCGACTGGAAATGTGGGCTAGGAATGATAAGAACTTTAATAACAAAAATTCAAATGGAAAACCAAATACTACCGCTGGACCAAAACAAGCATACAAGTTTAGCGTTGATAGGGTTATCGAGACCTACTCTGGCAATTCTTAATGAAGACCACCCAAAAGTTAAAAACATAGAATCAAAGCAGGAAACTGACGAGTTAATAAATTTCTTAGTCACGATTCTAAATATCAAAGTTTCAAGCAAGGAAGAAGAATTACAACTTGATAAGCAAATGATTTTGATCTTCGATTTGATAAAAACAAAATTTGGAAGCTTAACAATTCCAGAAATAAAAGAAGCTTTCAAAATGTATGTAGCAAAAGAGTTCTCAGAAATTAAAGTATTTCGAATGTTAGATTGTATTTCAGTTGGTGAAGTGTTGAACGCATACAAAGATTTTAGAAATGAATCTTTAAGAATCTATGATTCTAAAAAAAAGAAAATACTCGAAGCACTTCCAGAAGTTTCAGAAATTCAAAAAAATGAAATACGGGAAAGATTTTTAAAATCAATTTTTAGCGAATTAACTGAAAAATCATTTAGTTCAAATGCTTGGCATTTATTCTCGAAATTAGAGGAAGATGGAAAATTACCAATGTCGTTGCAGGAAAAGAAAACCTTGTATTTTCAGCAACTTCGAATTTATGAAATCGAAGAAAAAGCAGATATTCGAGGTAAACATGGTATTAATGCAAAGGCTTTTCTTCGTGATTTGAATAATCAAATCACTGGAAAAGGAACCGTTGGAAGCGTTGTGAATAAATGCAGAAGCATTACGGCTTCGAATTATCTTAAAAACCATATTCAAGATTATGAAATTTTCAAAACGGCAATAGGTTGAAAACAATTTCGCAAATCGCAAAAGAAGCAGGATGCACTTTTCGAAATGTTTATGAAGTGATAAAAAAAAATAAAATTAAGCCAATTTATTACGACAAGAAAACGATTAGGATATATGCCAGGATACAGATAGAGCTTATTTTTAAGGTGCTTTATTTTGAGGGAAAATGCAATGTAATAACACTCGAAAGCAAAATGAACGAAATATAAATATTCGTTTAATAAAAATAATAAAAAACAAAATTATGATACCACAAGACGCAAAATTAACGCACATCAAGATTTTAGCACAAGTTCTATTAAATTATTTATCTGATTTTAGAGCAGAAAGCAAAACAAAGTCTTTTTTTACAGGAGCATTTAAAAACTTTGTAAACAATTTTATTACAAAACTTTCGGAAGTAGAAATAAACCATTTTGACAAAGCAATTAGCAAAGAAGAGGAGGCCACTTCTGTTATTTATGATGTAGTTGATGAATTTTACAAAACAATTTCATCGGTTCCAATATGGGAGATGGCTAACATTGTTACCATTATAAATGCCTACAATAAGGATCAAAAAAGCATTGAAGGAATTTGTAAAAAAGTACTTCGATGATAGCTATAAAAGAAAAACCATGTGTTGGAACCGGACTTGCTAAAGGACTTGGATGTGGCCATAAGACAAAACATCGAGTTTATGGCCTTGGAAAAATGTGTGGATGCTACTCAAATTGGTTGCTAAATACTGAAAATGGAAAAATAAAGATGGAGAAATCAATTATTTATGCCAAAGTAAAAGTTCAAAAAGAAAATAAAATTGAGCAAAATAAAAAATATGCTAAGACTAAAATTGAGTTGATGAGTCCAGACAAATATCGTGCTGAACACCTACAGCCCATCATTAACGAAATAGCAAGGATAATTGATTATGGTCAATCTTGCATCGCCACAGGAGATTTTGGCAAGATGAATGGAGGGCATTATATCAGCGTTGGAGCAAACCGAACCACAGCTTTGAACCTACATAACATTCATATTCAATCTTTCGCTAGTAACCACCATAAAAGCGGTGACCCTATAAAATACCGTTTGGGACTAATTGAAAGATATGGAAATGATTATTTTGAATATGTAGAATTCATTCAAAGACATAAAGCGCTTCACTTGACGAAAGGCGATATGATTGAGATAGCTTTGAAAGCATCATTCATCCGATCAGAATTAAAAAGAAATGAGGAAACAAAAACGCCTTATGAACGAATAGAATTAAGAAACGAGGTTAATTTGAAGTTAGGGATTTACGACCCAGAATTCTGTGATTTTTATTTTAAAAAATAAGAATAAAATATGTTTCTAATGTAACAAAATATGTTACTTTATTTTGTATGTTTGCTATGTTGAAAGTCGGAAGTCAACGAACGAAAAAATTATTAAAAAGCCTTAAACAAGTACCCGCCGACTCGGGGAACGTTTAAGGCTTTTTTTAGTATAAAATAAATCAAACTATTAATCGTCGTCGAGGACAAAAAAACAAAAAAAATGAACACTTATTCAAAATTAAAAGATCAGCAACCAGTATTAGTTGATTGCTTTTTTGCTTTTTCAAAAAGTCAAATTGAGGAAGGAATTATTGAAAACAACCTTCAAAATAAAAAGATACTTAGTTCAGACGGTGGTCTTTTTGGAACTAAAGAAGGTATCGAAAATCTTTATTCAGATTATCAGGCTATCAGTGATGAAATAACCAACACATGTGATCCGCAAGAAGTGTATGCTTATGAATTCGGGAATCACGAATGTGACTATGTTGGTGATGATGAGGAAGCAATAAAGCTTGTAGTATCTTATTTTGGTGATGAAAAAGCTAAAGAAGTGAAACGAAGATTTGCCTACACTAAAATTGAAAACCTTAAATTCAATTAACTATGTTTCACGCAGAATTATACCCTACAAATTTAGAAACTCTTGAATTAATGCAATTAGATTGTACTAACAAGATTATCCTGGAACCACATGCTGGTTTCGGTCACATTGTTGACTACTGCAAAGAAAACGGTGCTAAAGAGGTATTGGCAATTGAAATAAACGAAAATTGCCGAAAAATACTAAAAGGCAAGTGTAGTATAATTGGCAATGATTTCTTTGAATGTAAGCCAGAGCAAATAAGCCATATTCATGCAATATATATGAACCCTCCATTTTCTAATGCGGACCGACATATTCTTCATGCTTGGAATATTGCGCCAGAAGGTTGTGAAATTGTATCGCTTTGTAATTATCAAACAATTGATAATAACGGAAGGCATGGACAGCTTCAAAAATTGATCAGTACTTATGGAACTACTGAAAATTTAGGAGATTGTTTCTCCAATGCCGAAAGGACTACAGGAATTGATATTGGTTTGCTTCGATTATTCAAGCCAATGGTTTCAAAGGAATTTGAGTTTGAAGGTTTTTACATGGATGATGACGAGGAAGAAGCCCAAGGTGAAGGAATGATGGAGTACAACGAAGTGAGAGCTTTAGTCAACCGATACGTTGGTACAATGAAATCATTTGATACTTTGAAAGAACAAATTGACTCGATGAATTATTGCATTGAGCAAATTGGGTTGAGTAAAATAAAACTTGAATTAGGCCATAACGAAACAATCACTGATAAAGCGCAATTTTCAAAAGTAATCCAAAAAAAGAGTTGGAGCCACATATTCAAAAAAATGAATATGGAAAAATAAGTTACTTCTGGAGTAATGAAAGACATCAATAAGTTTGTTGAAAGTCAGGAGAAGGTTCCGTTTACGATGAAAAACATTTATAAAATGTTGCAAATAATCGTTGGAACTCGCCAGGAAACATTTAACCGAGCTTTAGAGGAAGCCGTGGATAATTTTACACGCCATACCCACGAGAATAGATTTGGAGTTGAAGGATGGAAAACGAATTCAGGATATATGCTAAACAAAAAATTCATTTGTGAAGGTATTGTTGAATCAAATTATAGCGGTGGAATACAAGTAAGATATGATTCACATAACGGACGTAAAATAGATGATTTGGTAAAAGTACTTTGCAATATTACTGGAACAAATTATAGCACTATCGGTAGTTTGCATAGGTTTAATTGGGATAAAGAAAGCTGTAAATCAAAGTTTAATTTAGAACCAAATACTTGGTATCAATGGGGCTTCTTTGAAATTAAGTTTTTCAAAAAAGGTACAATGCACGTAAAATTCAAAGATGAAAACGATTGGTACTTTTTGAATAAAGCCTACGGTGAATTGAAAGGTTTTTCACTTCCAGAAACATATAAAAAATAATCAAACAATATAAATCCGCAACACATGAAATCAACAGAAAATTTTAAAAGGGTAATTACCCTTCATTTAGAAAGCATTGCAGCTAATGACCAGTTATTCGCTAAAACACTTAAAAAGGAAAATAAAAATATCGATGATTGTATCACCTACATTCTGAACCAAGTAAAAGAAAGTGGATCCAATGGCTTCGAAGACCAAGAGATCTTTGGCATGGCTATTCACTACTATGACGAAGATGATATTAAGCCAGGAACAGCTGTAAATTGTAAAATAGTAACTAATCATACTACAGAACTTTCACTAGAAGATATTCAGAAAGCTAAGCAAGAAGCAATAAATAAGGTTGTTACCGAAGAAATGGAGCGAATGAAAAAGAAAGTTGCTCCAAAAAAAGAGGAACAAAAAGTTGATAGTCAAGCTTCATTATTCTAAGCTATGGAGCCAAAAACAAAACTTGAAAAAATGGTAGTTGGGTTTAGTTCTCAACTACCTAATATTACTGAAAAGCAGTCGCAATGGGCTTATAAAAAATGTTTTGATAGCTATGCAACACAGCTAAGAAAAAATGTGTATTGCCTAGAATGTGGCCATAGCTGGAAAGATAATTCACCCGAATGGCATAACGAAATTGCAGGTTGTAAATGCCCAAAATGTGAAACGGAATTGAAAATGTTCAAGCATAATGGAAATTGCAGAAAAACCGAATACTTTTCTATACTGACTACAAAAGGTGACTTTCAAATTCAGCGAGTTATAATCGTTCATAAGGATATGAAAAAGCGAACTCAGGCGAATAATCATTTCGTTGAGGTTATTCAACATTGGGTTGGATCAGATGGTAAGAAAACAACACTTTCACTATCTACAAACGGAATGTCAATGTATTACGACAATTGGCAGTATGGAAGTGGTTTGGAAGTAAGAAGCCAATCGAATAACAGTCATTTGCGTGATAACTTAAATGTTCCTGCAGTTTATCCAGAACGCAAAGTTTTAGCAGTAATAAAAAGAAATGGCTTTAAAGGTAATTTTTATAATATTCCAAATCATAAGTTATTCTCCATACTGATAAAGGATTCATTTGCTGAAACTTTGTTAAAAAAAAAGCAAATAAACTTTTTTAAATACTATGCAGAAGCAAGAAAACAAGGAATATCAGATACATATTTGCCACCGGTTAAAATTTGTATTCGGAACAATTACATCATAAAAGACGTTTCTATTTGGATGGATTATATCCAACTTCTTATTTATTTCAGAAAAGACACGAGCAACTCAAAATACGCTTGTCCTATTGATTTGCATAAAGCTCACGATAAACTTGTAGAAAAAAAGAGAATTATTACGAGAAAAGAGAATTTTGAAAAATTGAGAACCGAAATCGAGCAAGCGCAAGTTAAATATAGTGCACAAAAGAAAATGTTTTTTGGATTAGAATTCGTGAGTAATAATATCACGGTAAAAGTTATTGATAACGTAAAGCAGTTCATGGACGATGGAGATGAGTTAAGGCATTGTGTTTTTGAAAATGAATACTATAAAAAAGAAGATTCCTTGATTTTAGCTGCCTACTATGGAAATAAAACAGTTGAAACAATTGAGGTTTCTCTTTCAAATATGAAGGTATTACAATCCAGAGGAGAAAGTAATAAAGCCACGAAATACAACAAAGAAATTATCGCATTAGTCAATAATAACTTAGAACAAATCAGGAAAATAGTTATTAAAACAAGACCAAAAAGTAAACAAAAGCGGTAGCATAACAATAAAACTAAATCATGGCAACATTAAAGCAAATAGAGCAACGAATCGAAGAACACTCGAAACGGCTAAGCGAAATAAGAGAAAAAGAGCCTAAAAAACTTTGCAAAATAGAGGTTATGTATAGCTTAGTTAAGTTTTGGGAAGAGCAGAAAGTATTAATAAGTAAAAAAAAGTAGAATTATGAAAACAGAAATCACCAATAAAAACGCTGAAATATAGCGACTGTTAGTGGCATACCACGTAAAACTTTAAGATTATGAGAACATTTTTAAAAACACAAGATTGCATTTTAACTTCTGAATATAGACCGATAGAAAAATGTAAAGAAGGAGAAAAAGCAATGCACCAAAACAAAGTTGAAAGTATAACTTTTTTCAAAGATAAATATGATTATAATGGTAATTATGTTAGTACGGAAAAAATAATAATTGATTCGCATTTTTTATCAGAAATAAGAATGACTATTGAAGAAATAGAACAAGATAAAAAAGTAATGACTTATGATGCTGGTTTTTCTTTTTAAAGCCAAACTAGGCGGTTGCCACTAACGTTGAGCATTGTCGCAGTTGTGGATTAGGACTGCCGAATTATCGATTTAAAACCTAACTAACCAAGTACAAAATTATTTATCAATCAAGCCAAATACCACAATTGCTACAATGCAGTGTTATGGTAAGTGCTTTTACAAAAACGTGATGGAAAAATAATCTTATAGCGAAAAAATCAATTGGACATTAGACCAAAAGATTTTTCATTTACTTGAAGTAGTAGATGTTTATTATCATAAATTTAATGGAGGAGTTTATCTTAATTTTTCTGGCGGTAAAGATTCAACTGTTCTGAAATTCTTTATCGATAAGTGGACAGATATGAATAAATATCCGAGAATAAAATGTTTGTTTAATAATACCACAAATGAACACAAAGAGATATTAGATTTTGTAAAAACTTTTGGTGATGATGTAATTTGGACAAGACCTAGAATGACATTTGCTGAAACGTTGCAAAAGTATGGTTATCCCGTTGTATCAAAACAGACAGCAAGATTTATTGATAGATACAAAAAAACAAAAAGTGAAGCAATGAAGTTGTTTTACAAATTTGGAATAAATAAAGATGGCAGTCAAAGTGCTTTTAGAATAGCTAAAAAATGGCACTATCTTTTAGATGAAGATTTCTTAACTACAGATAAATGTTGCGATATTCTAAAAAAAGAACCAATACATAAATTTGAGAAAGAAACAGGATTAAAACCTATAAATGGAGTAATGACATCCGAAAGCAATCAAAGAAAAATGCGTTATTTAAAAAACGGTGGTTGTATAAGTTGGACAGAAGGAAAAGAAATTTGCTCGCCTTTATCATTGTTTACAGAAGATAATATTTGGGAACTTATTGATAAGTTCAATATAGAAATTTGCCCGATATATTACGACCAAATTATAAATGGAGAATTAGTTACAGGAGAAAAAAGAACTGGTTGTGCTTGGTGTTTATTTGGCTTGAATTGTGAATCAAAAGATGACAATAGGATTTCAAGATTAGCAAAAAGAGAGCCAAAGAGATATAATAGTATGATGGACAAACTTGGATACCGAAAAGTTCTTGTAGCACTCGGTTTTGAGCATTTACCATAACGTCTGATGCTTTGTGTCTGTTGCGAAAAAAAATAAACCCAAACATTAATTTAAACACTAAAAATTACAGATTATGACTAAACATTCAGAAAAAACCAAGCCAAGCAATAGCACAAATCCTGTGTTACCTGCTGTTATAATAGGCGGAAATGTTCCTGCTTACGGATTGAATAAATTTATTAATCCTAAAAATGATAATAAATTTTCTCCAAATTTATACAGATTTCTAACTTACAGAAAACGTCATTTAACGAACGTTTTTCAAGATACCGAAAATGGTTCTTATTACATTGGATTGCGTGATGAAAATGGTATTTGGATTGGTGCAAAATTAATGTCAGTTTTTTGTTTTGGCGGACGTGCTGAAACATTTTCTTACTGCACTTCGGTTACCGTAAAATGGAAAGAAGTTACAGAATGGTTTTGGACTAAATACTTTGAAGTAGGAAAGAAAATTTATGATTTACCTGAATGGCGTTCCGTTACGGAATAATAGCAGGTAACTATTTGCTAACCGATATAAATACAAATCTTTTATGAAGTCATACACTAAAAATATTACGATAAACGTTTCTGAAATTCAGTTTAACACTTTAGAAAAAATAAGTGCTAATAATATAAAAGTTGGTAATTTCATCCGTGATGCAATAGCTGAAAAAATAAAAAGGGAGTATAATACCTTACTCCCAAAACCTAAAAAATCGGATTGTCCGTTTTGAAAATAAATAGACTATGAAAACTTAGTAAAATCAATACGTCAGTTAACTTACTCCACACGCTGGAGACCAAAAAAAGCCACTCCTTAATCGGGGTGGCTTTTTTTGTTTGTAACAATATTTATTCCTTATGAATAATATTTATTACATTTGTTTCATATTATTTCCAAAAGAACAAAATCTACTATGTCGAATCAAACTATTCAATCTCGAATACTTAAAACAGAGCTAATTAACTGGCGAGAACTTCAATTTATCCAGCAGGAAAACTTCAAAGAATGGGTAAGTAATGGCGACAAGAAGCTATTAGAATCAATTTTAAAATATCAGTTCATAGACCCGTTTAAGGTTTGGCACCACGAAGGAATAAATTATTGCTTGGATGGTCGCCACCGATTTTTAGATTTAGAAGCCGTATTGAAATCAGGAAAAGACGTGCCAGAACAATTACCAGCCACGTTCATTGATTGCACGAACATGAAAGAAGCTGCCGAATTGGTTTTGGTTTATTCGTCTGCTTATGCTAAGATTACACAGCAAGGATTACTTGACTTTGTGCAACACTTTGATTTGGACTTTCCAGAAATGCAAAATATGATGAGTATTCCAGAGTTTGATAATATTGCATTTGAGGGAATGTTGAACCAAACTACAAATACGAATGAAGCGATAGTTCCATCATCATTGAAAGACAGTTTTATATTTCCTCCGTTTTCAATTTTAGATACTAGATCAGGAGTTTGGCAAGAACGCAAACGCAAATGGTTGGCGCTTGGTTTTAATTCACAGGAAACCCGAGAAGATGTAGAACTGATTGCAAAAAGCGGACAGTCAAGCGGAATTTATGAACTTCGAAATAAGATGCGCGATACCTTGGGAAGAGAGCCAAGTTGGGATGAAATCATTGATTATGCCAAACAAAAAGGAATGCACGTGTATGAAGGTGCAAGTATATTCGACCCTGTTTTATGCGAGCTTTCGTACCGTTGGTTTTGTCCAGAAGGTGGCAAGATATTAGATCCATTTGCGGGTGGTTCCGTTCGTGGTGTTGTTGCTGGAGTTCTTGGGTTTCCATATGAAGGAATTGATTTGAGATTGGACCAGGTAGAAGCCAACCGAAAACAAGCACAGGTATTAAATTTAGATGCTGTTAATTGGCACGCTGGAGATAGCAACGAAGTATTAGACAACGTGGAATTTAAGGACGGTGTCGATTTTGTTTATTCTTGCCCTCCTTATGCCGACCTTGAAAAATATAGTGATGATCCAAAGGATTTATCAAACATGGACTATGCCGACTTCAAAGACGCATATTTCAGTATAATTAAGAAATCAATCGAACAACTAAAAGAGGATCGTTTTGCTTGTTTTGTAGTGGGTGATGTTCGCGATAAAAAAGGGTTCTATTATAACTTCGTGGGTGATACTGTAAGAGCTTTTGAAGAAGCAGGCGCAAAGTACTACAATGAAATCATTTTAGTAAACGTAGTTGGTTCATTAGCTATCAGGGTAAGGCGCCAATTTAACAACGGTAGAAAAGTTGGAAAAATGCACCAAAATGTATTGGTTTTTTATAAAGGCGACCCGAAGAAAATAAAAGAAAACTTCCCAGAATTAAACTTAGGAGAAGACTTGGAAGCGTTAGATATTGACCCTAATATTGCTCTGAATTAAAAATCAAAGCACTTATGTTACTCAAAGAAAATTTAAAAAAAGGAGATATACTTTCCTACCAAAAAGAGATCATGTACAAAGGAATGATTAAAGTAGAATCAAAAATTGTAGCCATCATTGGCAACAGGGTATTACTCGAAAACGGCGACGTTATCTGGGCAATATAAACTGGTTTTACATTTAGATTGCTATTGGTGGCTGTATGGCCACCATAGGCGTTTAATAAAAGTTTTGTTTACTTTTATGCCACCGTAACAAAACTTACTATAAAATGGCACAAACTAACTATGAAATATTAATCGAGATGAGAAATACAATTGTCGAATATTTAGAGGAAGAAAAATCCATTAACGAGAAAGCTTTAACTTCTTACGAGCCAAAACCTATTCAGGATGATGACGCAGAAATCCGTAGAATGCGAGAAAAAGAATCCATCAAGCTAAGGGATCGAATTATCGAATTAAGCCGACATATTGCCGTAATCAAACGCATGTACCCAAGTAAATAATATGAACGCAAGGTCAACCAAAATAGAAACAGACAAACGTGTGTTTACCATTCAAGGCTGGGTTATCAATGGTATTCAAGATTATTTGATATTAAAAAACATTGAACAGGAATGGGGAGTAGGTCGTAGGCAATCAAAAAACCTACTTCAAAAGGCCTATAAGATTTGGCACGAGGACCAAGAAGCAACCGTTGAACAAAAACGAGCGCTTCGAATAGCTGAATTAAAACAAAACATTCGTTCGATGAAGGATCAGTACAAAGGAACCCCACAAGGAATGACCGCAATTAATCAAATTCAAAAGGAAATAAATAAGTTAGAAGGTATTTATCCAGCTACCCGCCACATCCTTCAAGGCGACAAAGAAAACCCAATTGTTATAATGAACTCCGAGGAACGCGACAAACGCATTGCTGAATTACTTTCAAAATCAAATAAATAGAAACCTTTTTTTTGAAATAAATGTAACAAAATATGTTCTTAAAGAATACTTTGTATTACATTTGAAAAGATTTAAAATTAAGAAATAGTATGATAGCAATCGTAAATGGAATAGTATTTATTGACGGACATAAAACCAAATACCCTGAGATAATTGGATATGCAATATTAGATTTTGCAGAAAGTCAAGAGCAAGATAATGTCGCAATTATTTTGAAAGACCAAGATGTTTTTGTCGAAGCATTAAATTCTTAAAATGACAAATCTCACGGACGACGAAACAAAAGAACTAGAGTTATTATTGATTGATCAGGTATCTGAGAAATTAAGATATAGCTTGTTCGAATTCTTCTGTGAGTTCTGGGAAGTAATCATTCCGGATGAGCTGCATTTAAATTGGCATATAAAATTTTTATGTGACGAACTTCAAAAGATTGCAGAAGGCGTAATCAACGGCGATAAAACAAACGACGATTTAATTTGCAATATTTGTCCAGGAACAACCAAGTCAACAATAATTTCAATCATACTTCCTGCTTGGATATGGACTAGAAAACCTGATTGTGTTATTTTATGCAATACCATTTCAGATCGTAACGCAACGGAATTTTCCCAAAAGTTCCGAGATATTGTAACCTCGGACAAATACAAATTATACTTTCCAGAAATAACAATTCGACATGATAGTACTGCATTCATGCGTATTAAAAATGACAGCGGTGGCGCACGTCGTCAATATACAACCAAATCAAAGATTACAGGAGACCACGGACATATTCGTATTGACGATGATCCAATGGCTTTTCAAGATGCGCGAAGCGATGCAGAAAGCGAAAGATGTATTGATGGTTACAAAGCATTTTCAACCCGTGAAAAGAAAAACGCATACGTGCCTTATATCCTTTTTATGCAACGATTATCAGCTCAGGACACGTGTACTTATGTTTTTGAAACAAAACCCACAGCGAAGAGAATTATATTGCCAGCATGGGATAACGGAAAGGTATATCCACCGGAACTAAAAGAAAATTATATTAATGGGCTTTTAAACCCAACGCATATCAATAAGGATTTTTTAGACAAAAAGAAACTTACCCTTGGCGACTTGCAGTATATGGCAGAATATGGCCAAGACTGTGAAACCAAAGATGGTTACATGTACAGCGTTCAAAAGGTAAAAGAAATCGAAAAGAAAGGAATTAGTATTGCTGTATGTGATCCATCGGACTCAGGCGACAACTTCACGGCCACAGTATTTGCTTATATCCATTCGAATAAATGCTTCATACATGATGTCATTTATACACAATCGGATTCAGATACTACAATTCCAATAAATATAAGCAAAGCAAAAGAGCACAAACCTTATGCTTTTCACATTGAGAAAGATGGATTAGGGAATATTTACAGCAAACAAGTAAGGGCAAAGTATCCATTGGTGCAGACTTTCAACGCAAAAGGAAACAAAGAAGACAGGATATTTTCAAAGGCAAATATTGTATCGAAATACTTTTATTTCTTGGAGCAGTCACCAAATTTAGAATATGAAAATGCGGTCAATCACTTAACGAGTTTCAAGAGAATAGGTAGTAATAAGTTTGATGATTTTGAAGATGTGTTGACGTCATTAGTACAAGTTTTAGAACGAAATAATTTAATCAATTTTTACGGATAATGCCAAATAAAAAAATCCTTTGCAAATCTTGTGGTTCTCAAATAGCCAGCCTATCCAACGGTAAAATCATATTCGATAACATGAAAGCTTTGTCGATTTTAGAAGTTTCATTGACTGATAATTCAAGGGACTGCAAATGTAGATGTGGGAACTGGAACAGTTTTGATGCTGACAACAACCAAATTATAAACCATAAAAGAAAATCTCAGGATACGCTTTTCGGTTACGAAAGAAATGCAATTCAATTTAGATCAGGAGGAAATATAAAAAAGTAAAATTATGAGCCAAAGTAAAAAGCAATCAGTTATCGAAAGCGTAACGCAAACATTAATCGGATTAATCACTTCAATAGCGGTACAATTAATCATTTATCCTTTTATGGGTATTCCAGTATCATTTAAACAAAACTTAATAATCACGGCTATATTTTTTACGGTGAGTATTGTTAGGGGTTATGTGGTTAGAAGGTTGTTTAACGTAAAACAAAATTGATATGAAATACATTATAATTTGGGTTTTGTACGAAGCATTTAGAGCTAGGATAGTTTGGATTTGGTATTTTTTAATAAGTAAAGTAGAGTAATTATGATAGGTGAAAGCACATACGAAACCGTACTCGATAAAGTACAAACCAATGAAGTAGCAGCGTTATTTCTACAACAATTATACAATCAAAGAAAAGAATTATATCTACAAGGAGGTAACAACGAAGATTTAAACAATAAAATCAGGGAGTTTCAGAAAATTACTAACTATAAAATAATCGAGGAATGAAAACACTTAAAATAATTACTGCACTATCATTTTTTTTAACTTTTCTTCTAGGGGTTTTAATAATATGCAATCTAATTTGGGGCGGTAAAATTGGAATAATAGCAATAAAAATATTTTGCACTACTTTATTAATTTGGATAGTTTCAGGTTCAATTTTAACTTTATTATTAAGCTTCGAAAAATCCAAACTTGAAGAAGAAATAAAAAGAAAAACTATTATTAAAAAGTAAAAATTCGAACAGATAATCGAAGAGATGAGAAACCAAAACGCAAATAAGCCAGAATTTCCAAAAGATAGATAATTATGAAAATACTTAAAAAATATATCGCAGTCATTACCTATCGAATAGGAGTTGATATTCTAGGGTTTCCGTTGTTCTGGAACAATTATATTTATGATAGTTATGAAATTGAAATGAAATCTAAATACCATAAGTAATGGAACTATTTAACAGCACAGGATTTGAAATTAAAGACAAAGTTTTTGTAATCCTTAGCGATGAAAAATACTTCGGAACAGTAATCGAGGTTGACAGTAGGCTTGATAGGATCAAAGTAGATTATACAACAAAATTAAATGACAAGCTAGCAATTGACTGGTTTAATAAATCATTCTGGACTAAATTAAATAATTAAATAAAGTAAAATGGACAAAGCAGAGATTATCGGAAAAGTATATTTCAAAAGTGAAGTAGAACTAATTGGAGCCAACCAAATGCAAAAACAAATTTTGGTTGTAATTACGGATAATGAATATCCGCAGAAACTACCTATCGAGTTTATCAAAGACAAATGTGATCTATTGAACAATTTACAAATTGGCCAGCAAGTAAAGGTAAGCGTGAATGTTAGAGGTAATGAATATCAAGACCGAAACCAAGTAACCCGGTTTGGATTGAGTTTTCAAGGTTGGAAAATAGAATAAGTAAGCATATAAGTTGATTTTTCATTTGAGAAAAACAAATCGAAAAGCGGATAGCCATGAAGTTATCCGCTTTTTTTGTGTAAAATTATTTAGAATAGATATAAATAGAATAAAATATGTTACATTTGTTTTTTATTACAACCACTAAATACGATGACGTAAAACTATGAAATAGGATATTTAAATAGTTTATTAAACACATTAATACCTAGATCCTCAAATCAGGTTAACGGGTTGGCTCCTATTGGAGATAATAATTCAATGCTTTTTAAAGCAATTTTCTCAACCGCTTGGGAAAATATCGATCAAAACTTTTACACAAGACTTGCGCAAACTATCGACCCAATCGATAGTGCAATCACTTTCTATGCCGAAATACTTTCAAGTGGAATTTTAAAATCACTTGACAAAGAGGGCAACGACGTTACGGAAAATGACGCATTAATTGCCCTCTTAAAAAAACCAAATGCAAACCAAAACTTCCAACAATTTATTAAAGAATGGTTGTATTATCACTATGCACACGGGTGGAACTATGTTGTGCCACAATGTTCAAGTATTGGTTTTACTAAAAAATTAGGAGGTACTACCAAAACAGAACTTTATAATTGTGATCCAGACCATTTTACTTGGGGTTCGAATAGTTCTTTTTTTGGATTGATAAAAAACTACAAGATTACATTTTCATATAAGCCACTTGATTTTGTAAACATTGACTATTCCGATATAATTCCATTTATAGACGTGCGTCAAAATTCTGAAAAACCACACATAGGAATAGCACGTTGGTTGGCTTTACGTAAACAAATCGAAAACTACTCTCTTTCGCTTCAAGGAGACGAAAATTTAATTAAGAGATCAGGTTCTATTTTAGTTTCATTAGATGCAAAACCTACAGATGATTTAGGGTTAGATACCATGGTAGGAACTGGTCAATTTGATAAAGACGGAACTCCTTTAACTACAACACAAAAAGCACTACTCGAAAAGCAATTAAAAGAGACTGGACTTGGCAATAATTCAATGGGAATTATGTATTCCTCACTTCCTTTAAAATCACAACCACTTTCTGCTGGTCTTGAAAATATAAAGTTTGACGAAAAAATGGTAGGGTACGCTCGTCAAATATACAACAAACTAAACGTGCCTAAAGAGTTTCAAAACCTTGATAAGGAAACAGCAAAATTCGCTAATCGCCAAATGGCAATGATGGAAGTAATTCAAAATACCATTGAACCATTAGCGACTTCTTTTTGTGATAAAATGCAAACTTATTTCAATTGGGAAAATACTATTTTACTTGACTTTTCGCACTTGCCAGTGTTCGCTGATAACGAGGAAACTAAATTAACAACCCAACAGGCATTAGTAACGATGTATGAAGGTTTATTTGAAAAAGGAAGGTTAACCGATAAAGAATTAATTCAAATTTACAAAGACAATGGAATTATCTAAAAGGCAAAAACAACTCAAAGAAGTTGAAAAAATAGCTACTGAAACAGGCGATAAAGAGCTATTGAAAGACATAAAAAAAAGAATGAAAACCAATAAACCAGTTGAAAAATGGCAAAGATAAAAATTAAAAGTTTCGCTACTAAAAGAGAAAGTGATCTTTGGTTAATTGAGAACCAATCTCGAATGAAGGCAGAGCGAAGATGTGAGCCAAAATTCACATCCGGTCAAAACTTTGGTTCATTAACAGCCATTTCGTTTGCTGTAAATAAAAAAGGCGAACAGATCAAATCCGAAGTGATGGACACAGACGAAGATCAGGATTTAGATACTGGTGTTTTGAATGTAAAAGTAGTAATCAATGCTACCAATATTTTAGACTCTCATCGTGATTTACACTTGCCAGGCATTTGGAAAAAATCTCTTTCAGAAAAGAAACTAATCTACTTATGCCAAGAACATGATTTATCATTCAAAGGTATTATTTCAGACGAACTAAAAGCATACACGCAAGTATTCTCATTAAAGGAATTAGGTGTTGACTTAGAGGGCACTGCTGAATGTTTAGTATTCGATGCAACAGTAAGAGAGAATAGAAACGAATTCATGTTCAATCAATACAAAAAAGGATACGTACGTAATCATTCTGTTCGTATGGAGTATATCAAAGAGTATTTCTGTATGAATTCCGAAGAATCAGAAGCAACCCAGTACAAAGAGAATTGGGATAAATATGCTCCTCAATGTGCCAACCAAGAAGACTTAGCCAAAGTAAATTGGTTTTATGCCGTTACCGAAGCCAAAATAAGAGATGAAGGAAGTGCGGTTGTGAAAGGAAGTTGTTTTGCAACGCCTACAATTGACATGACTATCGAAAATAAAATTCAAGCCGAGGAATCACTTGAAAAAACCGAGCCGTTGAAAGACACTCAAGACCCCGAGCCACCGGTTCAAAAAAAGAAAATATTTATTAATTAAACACATTAAAATTTATGTTTACTTACAAATCAGAAGCCCAATTAGAGGCAATGAACGCAGGAGAAAGAGACACTTACTCCGCAGAAAAAAGAGCTCACGAAGCAGAAGTTTCAAAGAAAGGAATTGAAGAAGCTGTAAAAATAGCAAGAGAAGGAATTGAAAAATCTTTCGACGAGAAATTGAAAACTGCTAACGAAGCAATCGAAGCAGCTAAAACAGCAAACACTTCTTTGGAAGAAATTGTAAAAATTCAGGGAGAAGAATTAGCCAAAAGAACTGTTTCAGGTCCAGAAGGTAACGGATTAGCAGTTGCTGAGAACTTGAAAACACAATTAGAAGTGCTTCACAAAGCAACAAACGCTGGTGTTGTAAGCGAAAAAGTGACTATCAAAGTTGCTGATTCTGCCGATACTGCAATCGCGGTAAACACTCATAATTCAATTGCGGGTGCTATTGGTGCGGTTGGGAATTACTTCGCGCAATTAATCCCTGGATTTGCAAGAAAACCAGTTCCGACTTCGAATATTTTGGATTACGTGGATGTATTGCCATTAGATTCAGATCGTATCGTTTCTATTTCGCAAACTGAAACAGTAATTATCTTGGTAACTGCTGAATGTTTGGTTAAACCAAAATCTACAGTTGTTTGGGCAGCGATTGACGCAGCAGCGGAAGCAGTTGCGACAACATTCAAAACGACTACAAAAATGCGTCGTTTCTTCCCGATGTTCGTGAAAGTTTGGATGGATACATTGAAAGATTATTTCGCTAAGAAAATCCCTCAATTAATCCTTGCTGAAATCAGATTGCACGGTACCGCTTTTACAGCAGTTCCAGCACAATTGACATTAGCGGCACCAAACAAATGGGATGCTTTAATTGCTATAATCGCTTCGCAAATCAAATTAGGATATAGTCCTAACATCGCTAAAATGTCTGTGTTTGCATGGGAGGACATGGTAACTAAAAAAGATACAACCGGAGCTTACTTATTGCAAAATGGTGGATCTATTAATTTATTGAATAGAACAATTTCATTCGGTACCGTAGTCGTAACTATTGAGCCAGACGTTGAATTGAATGACGACGAAATAATCGTTGGAGATTTAATGATGTCTGTTAAAGTTGGTTTAGACACTAACTTAGAATACATGGAATATTTCTCTGGAGACGATGGAGACAAGAACTTAAAATCTCACTTGTTAGAGAAATTCATCGCCATAATTATGCCAGCTGCAACACGCACAGGCGTAACTGTAGACACGTTCACAAACGTAATTACAGCAATTACAAAAGCATAATCATAAAATAAACCGCTCATTAATTTGGGCGGTTATTAATCAATTTAAAAAACTAAAATCATGGCAGAAGCTAAAGAAAAAAAAGTAGTTATGTTACAAGAAATTTATGACGGATACGCTGCAAAAGCAAAAGAATCAGGAAATGATACCGAAGTAGATATTGCTGGAAAACACAATGTTGAATTTACAGAAGATTTTGGATTGTTCAAAAAAGGGCATACTCAAGATATTTCAAAAGTAATGTACGATTACTACAAAGCAAACGGCGTTGTTAAACTATCTAAAAAAGCAGAGTAAACTATGAATTTCATAACTCCTTCATTTTTCGAATTCGAACCTTTAAAAATTGCCAACGTAACAGAAAACGGAAGCGGTAGATTAGAGGTAGCTCGATTTATTGGGCAGTATGAAAAACAATGTTTACGTGAAGTTTTAGGCGAAAGTTTAGCGAAAGAATTAGACGATAGTTACGAAATTGTAAGTGGAATGTTCGCTTTAAAAGCAAGTGCAACACAGCAAATCAAAGACTTAGTAAACGGAAAAGAGTACAACGCACTAATAACTTCTAGTGGCTTTTATGATCAATTTTTTGACGCTTCAGGACTTAATCTTTATTGGGGTGGCGAAAGTGGAATTGTAAACGGTAAACGAACATGGTCCGGAATAGTAAGAAGCGAAGATTTTTACAACGGGGTTGATTTATCGACTTTTAAGACATCATTTATAGCGGACTATATTCACTACCATTATTTATTAGTGAATCGTTCTGTGACAACAGGAACAGGCCAACAAGTATTAGCAGGCGAAAATTCTCAAACCGTTTCTAACTTCTCGAAAAGAATTGATTCATGGAATTCATTTTTTACGAAAGTTTCAAGTATGTATTTGTTTTTACAAGATAATAAAACAGACTATCCAACGTGGAAACCAAATTGTAACCTTCGATTTAAAGAAAAATACTAATGCAAGCAATTGAAAAAGCACTCAAAACAGTATTCGATTTTATCAGAAACGATTATTGTTTACCTCAAGGGGAATTTTTAAATGATGATTTTGATTGTGGAAACTCAATTCGTAATCCTTATTACGGACAAGAACCTTCTAAGGTTAAGTTCATGTTTGGAACGCAAAAGGAATTGAATATTTGGCTCACAACTACTAAAGATAAATACCCATTGGTTTGGTTGGTTTATCCCTTATTTGAAAGTTATAACAACAATCCTGAAAGTCTCTATACCTACAAGGGCGCACGTTTAGTTTTTGCAATTAATAACGATTCAGATAAATTAGTTCAAACAAGGATTCAAACAACACGATTTATTTTAGATCAGATTGTCGAAAACTTCAAAGATTTAATGTACCAATCTAGCTTAAAAAAATACGTATGGGTTGATAAATTGGTAGACATAAAGGAAATATTCCATCCTAACTACTCTGTAAACGAACAGAAAACAATCGGAACAATTGACGTTTGGGACGCAGTTACATTTGATTGTGATTTGCATTTTACCCCAGCGTGTTTTAAAAATTAAATTATTAATTAATAAATAAAAAAATATGATAACTACTGGAGTATTAAATTGTACAACTTCAATTAGCGGTACTTATTTTGATGGTTGTGAGGTTACTAAAAAGAACTTTACAAAACCATTTTTAATCAGTCCGAATGCTGTCATTGATTTGACAAGCGGAACTTTCGACAAGGCAGCTATTGCATTGTTGATTAAAAAAGGGCAGTTAATCCCTTTGAATAATATGCTAGCGGCTACAGATGCAGCAGCTAAAACAAACGTTGAGACTTTGCCAAACAAAGTTAAATTATTCGTTTCTGATGGTCTTTATGACTTCTCTTTCGAATTTATTGCAAATGTTTGTTTGATTAAATCTTTGAGAAATTTAACCAAAAGAAAATGGGGGCTTTGTCTTTTAGATTCAGAAGGTAAATTTTTCTTTGACAAAAGAGGTGGCGCAATCAATGGTTTTGAAATTGCATTTTTAGCAGTTGAAAATGAAACTATCAATGATGGTGGATCTAAAACCGCAAAATTCATGCTTGAATGTCAATTGTCTCCTGATGGAACAAAAGGATTCAATGAAAGAGCAGATTTCGTATTGGCTGATGATACTAACGGATTGTTAAGTACAAATGGAATTGAAGACACGGTGATTGCTCCGGTAACTTCAACAGCTGCAAACTTTGTTGTTTCAGTTGTTGCGGGTTGCGATAAATCAACTCCAAAAATTGGTTTGACTACTGCAAACTTTAGAGTATTGAAAGCAAGTGATGGAAGTATTGCGGTTGCAACAGTTGCAGAAGTTGGGAACGGTCAATACAAATTATCAGGAGCCGGAATTGTAGCAGGTGCAGTTACTGTACAGCTTTACGATACGGTGAATAATTTAGCAGTTGCAGATATCTTGACAACAAGATTCTTTCAATCAAACATTTTACCGGTTGTTTTAACATAACACAATCAATTCAATATTGAAAAAGCCTCTCTCATTCGGGAGGGGCTTTTTTATTTTAAAACTAATTCCTATGGATTTTTTTGCGTTCGCTGAGTTGTTACAAAATTATTCGACTTCTCGATTTGTTTATGATTTACAAACAGAATTAGAAAGGAATAACGATGCAATTCAACTTCAAAAGGATCAGTGGAAAATTGGACTAGATGCTCACGGCGTAATACTTGGATTATATACCAAGGGAACGGAAGCGATCAATCCGAGCAAAGTTGCCGGTACTCCTTTTACCTTATTTGACACAGGGGATTTTTACGAGCAAACGCATTTATTTGGAAATATTAAAGATAATGATTTGCTATTCAATTTTGATAGTTCCGGAACCAATACAGGCGCATTGATTGCACGATTAGGTGAACGTATTTTCGGATTACAAGATAAAAACATTGACCAATTCACACAGATAGCACAAGATTTGGCTATCGAAATTCTAAACACTAACCTAAAACTAAAATAATGAGTTGTAATTGTAAAAATACGCAAACATTCAAAGATAAATTAAACGTCGCTAAAGCACTAACGGAACAAACAGGAATATTGCACGTAGTTTTTATTATGGAAGCCGTGAAAGAGATATTTGTATGCAAACTGACTGACATAACCGATGATTTCAATGTGTTGAGTTACTATTTGCCCGACGGAACTGAATGCGCTTATACTTCCCAAAAAACCAAAGATATTATTGCAACAATCAAAACCAAAAAGAATGTTCAAACTATTCAAAAAACGCCAACCCAAACTATATAATCGATGTAATATAATGCCAATTCATTGCTTCAATGAAGTATCAAACGGTGATTTAAACTACATGAAGATTAACCGAGAGGACAAAGTAAGCGATGCGGACCTCGAAAAAGCATGGCTAACTATTATCGACGAGTATTTTATTCTTTCAAAAGAAGTACAAGGGATTGAAAACCTTAAAAAGAAAACGGCTTTAACATTACTTCAAAATAAAATTTGGGTTTATGAGGCAATACAACTCTGTCTAAACAAAGGGTTGAATGTAGACAATACAATGAAACTATATGGGGTCAATGCAGTCGATTTACCGCAATATATGGCACTGATTAAATATGATATTGACGATTTAAACTCGATACTTCAAAAAACAGATGTAAAAGGTGATAATGAATTCGATAGAATGTTCGCTATTGTTTTGAAAAATGGGTTTCAAATTAACCGATTTACAACCACAGTTTCGGAATGGATTGCAATTTTAAACTTATTGGAGGAACAAAGCAAGCAACAAAAAAAAGAAAACAACTAAAAATATGGCAAATCAATTCGAAATACCAGGATTAAAAGACGCAATAGAGAATATCAAGAACCTAACAACGTCAACCGAAAAACTTTCTAAAGATTTACTTGATGCTGCGGTAAGCGCAGAAAAAGTAATGAAATCATTCAACGGAACAGGAATGAAGGATTATGTTGAAATGACTAAAAAATCTAATGAAACGCAAAAAGAAACAAAGGATATTGCTGATAAATTGGTACAGGCTGAGCAAAAATTAGCATTCGCCAAAACTGATCTTGCTAAACAAATATCGGCAGTAAATTTACAAACCCAACAACAAAATCAAATTAATAAGGCATCGGCTCAAATTATTGATTTAAATAGTGAATCTTTAAGAAAAGAAGTCACTTCAATTGCCGAAGCAAGAGCGCAAAACGCATTACTTACACAGGCTAGAAACAATGTTAATTTAACGACCGCTGAAGGTCAATTACAGTTAACGGGTTTTAATGCAAAATTAGACGCAAATAACGCATTTATCAAAGCAAATGCGGACGCAGCATTAAAGCAAAAAATGAATATTGGCGATTATGCTGGCGGTGTAAAATCCGCATTAGAGCAAACAGGATTGTTTAGTGGGAAAATTGGAGAGTTAACACGTACTGCCGTAGGTTTTGTTCAAGGTGGTGCGCAAGCGGTTACTAAAGTAAAAGACATAAGCGAAAGCGTAGTTACAGGGGCAAAAAATACAGCTTCGTATGTAGCCGCTAAAATTAAAATGATTGCGGTTGAAAAATCGGCAGTTGTAGCGGTTGAAGCTTCAACAATAGCTACCGAAGCGAATGCAGTTGCAACGGCAGAATCCAGAGTTGTAGTAGCTGGATTTTCAACAGCTGCAACAGTAGCGACAACAGCAACAGAAGGAATGGCAGTTGCACAAGTTGGATTAGCCGGAACAACCGAAGTAGCAGCAGGTGCGGAAGTAGCAGCAACAGCAACAACATGGGGCTTAAATGCAGCGTTGGCGGTTTTATTATTCCCGATCACGGCAGTAGTTTTAGCTTTTGGAGTATTAGTCTATATTTTTAAAGATTTTGCGCCAGTTATAAACCCTGTAAAAGATTTATTTGCGTCGTTAATGGCAATATTTGAAGTGCTAAAAAGTAGTGTTTTTGCATTGGCCACAGGGTCAAAATCATTAACAGAAGTATTCTCTTCATTGGGAAGTGAAACAAGTAAAGCAGCAGAAGAAGCTTATAAATTAGCAAAAGCTCAAAGGGAAATTATAGCAAGCGAAAGAGCCTTGGAATTATCTAGCGCAAAAGCACAGGCCGAAATAACTAAGTTGATTACGCAATCAAAAAACAGAACATTATCCGAAGAGGAAAGAATGAAAATGTTGAAAAAAGCAATTGATTTGGAAAATGAAAATGTAGCTGCTAAATTATCACATAACAATAAAGAAATGGCAGCTGCTAGAATGAGACTTTCAGAAGGAAAGGAAATTTCGGAAGAAGACATGAAACAATTGGCAAAAGGAAACGCTAATTATGCACAGGAAATTAAGAAAAAATATAATTTAGATCAAAGTGAAATAGATCATTTGCGAAAAATTCAGGTTGAAAGATATGGACTTATAGAAGCATCTTCTCGGGTTGTTGAAAAAGCAAATAACTTTAGTGATAGACTTGCAGATGCAAAGGAAAAGAAAGAGGAGAAAGCAAAAGAAAAAGCCGAAAAAGACGCAGAAAAAGCGAATGCGGATGCTGAAAAGGCAGCAGAAAAAGAACTTTCACGTCAAAAGAAAACTGCTGAAGAAACGGTTAAAACGATGAAAATTACTCTTGACAATCAAATTGCAAGCTACGACCAAGCAAGTAAATTGGAGAGCGAAAACATTGCGCATATTCAGGCTACTTCCGAAATGAAACGATCCATCGCAAGCGCAGAACTTTCGAAAAATTTAATCGGGGTTAAAAAAGGAAGTCAAGACGAATTGATTTTAAGAAATACATTTAGCCAGGAACTTGTAAAAATCGAAACGGAAAGAAATAAGGCTTTAGAAAAAACACGATTAGACGGTGCAAAATTCGAGTTGGAAGTCTACGATATGAATAACAAAACTTTAATCAAAGACGGTGCTACGTTGACTGATTTGTTGGTTAATGAAGAAAAGAAACGTATTGCGGAAACTATGGAAGTTCACCGTGCTGGATTGCGTGACGAATTAAACATCGATAAAACAAAAACCGACGAACAATTAAAAATCGATTCGAAAACGAAAGGGCTTTTAACAGCCAACGAATTGAAGTATTTACAAGGGATAAAAAAACTTGAAGATGATAAAAATAAAGATACTAAGAAAGTAGATGCGGATTTATTAGCTTCAAAAGTAAAAGAAATAAACGACGAAGTAAAACTAGAAGAAGGTAAATTTAAGTTATTGAATAAAGGTTCTTTAGCACAGTCTATAAATTCATTCAAACTAAAACAAGCGGCTCTTAATAAAGAACTTAATTTAGTTAAAGGAGACGCAAAAAAGAAAGCAGAAATTGAAAAACAATTAGCCGACAATGTAATAGCAATGAATGAAGCTACAGCAGCTTCAAAAAAGAAAAACTTAGAAGATGGATTTGCTTTTTTTATTGAAATTTCTGGGAAATCGAGTGCAGTAGGTAAGGCGTTGGCTATTGCGCAAATAGGCTACAATACCTATGAGGGCGCGTCTAAATTGTTTATTGCAGGTGCAGAAGCAACAGCAGAAGCAACAGCACACGCGGCAGCTTTTGATCCAATAGGAGCGGCAATGTATGCGTCGGCAGCAACACAGGCTTATATTCAAGGAGGTCTTGTCATAGCTAACGGTGCAATGAGTGCAAGTAAAATAGCAGGCTTTGAAGTCGGTACCAACTACGCACCATACACAGGACTTGCAATGATTGACGAGAAAGGAGCGGAAATCCACACGGATGCTTTTGGCAACATTAAGTCTTTTGGTTCAGATAGCGGTGCGCATTTAACGAATATTACTAAAGGAGACAAGATTTTACCAGCGGATATTTCTGCAATGGTTCGAAGTGCAATGTTTTCAAGTTCACGAATTGACGGGCATATAAAAAGTAATAAAATTGATTACGATAAAATCGAGCAGGGATTTGGGCGACAAATGGCAAAAGCAAATAACAACAAATCAGTAAAAAGTTATGTTGTAATCGATAATAAGTTAGTCGAAATCGTAAATAAAGGATCTATCACAATGAAAAACTATTCAGATAATAGGAATAATTCTTTCAAAAGACAAAATCTTAGTTAAGAAAAGCGTTACATTTGGTAAAATTTTAAATTATGAAAAATATTATTTTACCATTTGTACTATTATTTAGTATTTATGGATTCGGTCAAAATAAGATCGAAATTACAAAGGAAGGTTTAACCAATACTACTCAAATTATTGCATTAGATTCGTTAAGCGCAAAAGAGATTTATTCAAGGATTAATAAATACATTCAAAAAAACTATTCAAACCCAGACAAGGTTGCAAAAGGTAATATTGAAAATGAGTTTGTTAGTTTTAATGGGGTTATAAAAGACCCAATTTTTTACAAATCATTCGGTAAAGAACGCGTTATTGACTGTTTAATTGAATACTATTTTAATATAGATATAAAGAAAGGTAAAATTAAATTAACTATTTCTAAATTATTAGAAACTTCTCCAGACATAGAAGGATCAATAGGTTTAAACATTGATTTACTTGCTATAAAACCAATGTTAAAAAGCAATTACGCTGAAACGGAACAAGTATTAAAAATAAGGCACGACAAAGAAAAAGCTATCAATGATTTAGTTGAGAATTTCGTTTCAAGTATCAAAGAAACTAAAAAATCAGATTGGTAATGAACCACCACTACAATAGACTACAAGACCCTTATTGGTGGATAGTAGTATTAATCAGTACTATTATTATAGTTGCTTTTAATTACTTTACAAAATAACCTTAAGCCACTTTTAACCGAGTGGCTTTTTTTTGCTTACATTTGTACTTATTAAAATCTAAAATTCGATTACGAACGATATGCGATAATAACCACTAACCCACTAGACAGCAACGGACTAATTCACCGTTTATATATCGATAATATCGCCTATCAAATCGACGAACCTATCGGTTTTGATTCCCTTTCTTTGGGGTTAGAACAAAACGATAAAGGTTATGGTCGAAAAATAACATTCGGCGATAGCATTTCTTTAGAATTTCAGAACCGTGAAATAGTTTTCGGTCAACAATTCGATAATTTACTTTTAAAATTCCAAACCAAATCTTTATTTTCAGAGGTTTACTATAAAGTTTCAATTGATACGGAGCTTATTTTAAGTGCAATGTTAGATTTTGGAACAGTCACTACCGATAAAACAAATTACTTAAAATGTGATGCTGTAATTAACGATAGTAACCGATATTTAAATGAATTAGGAGATATTGAAGTCAATCTACTTTCAACTTTAAGTTTGCAACAAAAAGCAATTTCCGCAATAAACACGGAACCCGTTAAATTAAAAGCAAAAGATATTCTTTCGTCAAATGTTTACGATTTAGCAAATGGAGGAAAAACATATGATATTTCAGGAGGTTATTCATTTTATTTATTACCGCTTAAAACTATTTCTAAACAAATTATCACAACAAATGAGTTAAATAGTTTTTTTACAAATGATGATATTTGGCAGTTAAATCCAAGCACCACAATAGGATCTCAGTTTGATCCTTTTTTAAAAACATCAAATATTTACTACCACATACAAACGTTAATTCCTCAAAAATTAACGCTGTCAATTACAGGTATTATAATTGAAGCTCTAGCAATTGATTACGTTAAATCAGGAATAGTAGATACTTTTAACGGAACTTATACACCTGATGTTGTATATCAAGGGCATATTGACGAGGTGACTTTTGAGGTAATAATTCAATCATTTGCAAATCCTGAATTTACAGGAACACCAATAATCACAAGCCTAAAAAAAACATACACGCCGAGCCTTTCTAGTAATTTAACGGTTGATTTAACGAATTTAGAATTTAATTTCGATAATCATATTTTCGAATTAATGTCAAATTCAAGACTTTCTTTCAATATTCATAGTACTGTTTCTGGCGGTTATCCTGGTTCAAGTTCCGATCTTGATTATCCAATTCCAGCTACAGGAACTTTGAAAATAACGGGAAGCGGTGGAATGAAAATATACGGAACCGATGCTTATGTAGATACAACCGCAAACATGAGCCGTTTATATGATATGGGAAACCAATTATTAACATCTATTAATCCCATTTATACAGGACTTACTGCGCCTAAACTTCAATTAGGAGGTTTTCTTTATGATATATTTTGTTGTAACGGATATTCTATCAGGAATTTTCCGCAAACTGTTTACGGATGGAAAATGACTTGGAACGATTATTTAGATAATATTCGAAATCAATTTAATTTCGACTATCAAATTAATGATGGCGAAGTATTTATTGGGCATCATTCAGACTTTTACAAAGACATTGAAGTGGCCAGACTAGACTTTAATCCGATTGCAAGTTCATTTTCAGTAAGCGTAAATCCGAAAAACAAAACTAAAAAACTCGAATTTAACTATAAGACTTTTCAAGATATTCAGGAGAATAAAGACAACACAATCGATTCAGTTCATACACAAAGCTCTTGGATGGTAAACGGCGGTAATCAAAAAGAAACCGAAACAAAAGAAATAGGATTTATTGCAGATGCCTACAAAATAGAATACGCAAGAAGGGAAGGTTTATCAGTCGAACCCGGGAAGTCAAAACAAACAGATGACGAAACTTATGTAATTGATTGTTTCAAGCAAGTTGACGAAACCTATAAGAACCGTTCAAACGAGGGGTTTTCTACTGTTATAAACTATTCAAGTCCTCAGACTGCATATAATTTAAGATTGTCCTTAAAAAGGCTTTTATTGGATAATTACTCGGAATACTTGGCAAATTTGACGCAGTTGATCGTTAACAAAGTGAAGTTATTGAATACTTTTTACAAGCTAAACGGAATAATGAAATCACAAGCGAGTATTGCGGGAACAACTTCTATTTTAATTAAAGAAAATGAAAATATCGATACGTTCGTAACGCCTTTAATCACAACGCATTTTTACGATATTGAATTAAGTGTGCGTTTTAATTTTAAAGATTATTATAATTTATTACAATCAATTTTAGATAAAAAAGGATATTTAAATTTAGTCGACACAGAAACATTTGCAAGTTTAAAAATATTCCCAACGAGTATAGTTTACGATAGCAAAAATGAAAAATTAAACATAAAAGGAGAACAAAAATATGAATAGTCAAATTAAGAGTTTCATTCGATTTATTGGATCAAACGAGCAAATTTATTCGAAAGACACGCCAACACAAAATAGATTATTTTTAGATTTGGTCGTAGGCGAGCAATATTTTCAATATGTGCCTTTGGATTTTGTGTTTACAAATAAAAATGTAAAATCGATTACTTCGGTAAATTCAATTTTATTGACGGATTGTTTTGGGAGTTCACTCGGATTAACTCAAACAAATAAACTAGATTTAGTAAATAACTTTCTTTATTTTCAGTTTTTAATTAGTGGATATTCTGAAAATTGGGCGCAATTCTCGATTAATGTAGCCGTATTGTTAAACGATGGAATTTCGACAAATTTAAACTTCAATTCTAATAAGTTTGGAATGAGTATGGTTCCCGCGGACAATACAACTCTTATGATTTGGAGGCATAACGCCAACCATTGGAGCATTCCTTACGAAAATAACTCTTATTATCAGGTTATGCGTTTGCCTATTTATTACGCAAAAAGTAGCACAGCCGCCGAAGCAGAAAACTATAAAGCACTTTCGAATAACGATTCTAAAAATCAACTTGGAAGGGTACAACGGTTGTTTTTAAAAGAATATACTGTGATTCTAAATGACGAACTAAACAACCCATTAGCGTTGGCGTTGGATTCGGATATAATCTACTTTCTCGATGGAAAATTAGACAGTTTTGCTAATATTCAAACTTCAAATATTTACGGGGTTGATTTGTTAGAACCTTACAACTACGAAAAAACTCCAAATGGTCAAGATTTTTCTTTGTCAACTATTACGGCAACGGCAAATTTTAGTAAAAAGATATTCGAAATTGCAGACTTAAGTGTTGTACTTGGATTACCGTTTGTGACTTTAAAGTGTACTGCTACAAGTCCGTTAAGTGGCGAAACAATCATAGACAACATTTACGAGGTATTATTTATTTTCAATAAACCAATTGTTTTGAATGGGAATATTTCAGATACTATCGGCGTAAACGTTATCAATGGTACGAACAATTATAAAATCACGTACGGACTTTCTATTTTAGGCACCAATATTTTAAAAGTAACTAATGCAGGTGCTAAAATAAACACTTGGGGTGATGGAGCTTATACACTTCAATTATTGAAAGATACGGTTTTAGGAAGTGTCGACAATGATACAATTGTTCCAGACTTTATTCCTTTGCAATTTATCATAAATACCACAGGAATAGTCAAAATTGAAAACTCGAAATACTTTGCTATTGGTGAATTTCAAGTGTTTAAACGTATAGGAATTAATCCAAATATTTTAGAAATATGCGATTATGTAAAAGGAATTGTTGAAGGAGATTATATCGAGGCCATTTATTTAGGAGGAAACATTGAATTAAAAGCAAGTTTTGAAATAGAAAACAGTGTGACTTTTTAAGAATAAAATATGTTACATTTATAATAAAAATATGTTACATTTGTAAACAATTAACCTAAAGCGATTACGGATGTTGTATTCTGAATAGAAAAATAACAATTATATCCATGCCAAACGGCATCGAGATAAAAGAAACCAATACTTTGGGGACTATTTCGATGCTTAAATTTGCTAAAATTTCAGAAGGTTTAACACTTGTTTTAAGTGCAACCGACAAGTTAACGGGTGATTTACTTCTAAAAACCTATACCATAATTGATGCTTTTGGGAACAATCTTTTTGTTCCTGCAAAGGCTTTTGAGTTTGAATTTATAGACTCAAAAGGAACTTCTTACATTCCAGAAAACAACCATACATTAATTCAATTCGCTTCTTTGATTAGCGGAATTTCGACTTCGCAAATTAGATATACTTTTTCAAGATTAATGCAAGTACATGAATTTCAAGTATTCAAACGTATTGGAAAAATCATTGGCACACTTGAAAAATACGATTTTGTAAAAGGAATGATTAGCGGGGTTTATATCGAAGGGTTGTATATGGTAGGAGATCCTACTTTGCTCGCAAGTTTTGAGATTAAAAGAAGGATTGAGTTTTTCGGATGTGGTCATCCAGTGCATTATTCTCCTTTACATTATTCAAATCAATACTCTACAACATGACGAAAACCGAAATAATAGCACTTATAAATTCAAATTTAGCCGATTACTCAGGGATTGTTCCATCAAAACATCGCGAAGTAGAGCTTGCTATTTTGAATTATATAAATAATGCGGTACAGGTTAACGCAATAAATAAAGGATCTATAACTGTTGGAGATATTGGGGTGGGTTCAGTTGGATTTTCTTATCCTTTTGTTGGAGATGTAGAGTCTGCAAAATTATATCAAAGAACAGGCGGTGGAAATATAGTTTTAGTTACGGTTAAAAACGCACATTCAAATACTAATTACAAAGTTGATATTTCTACGCCTGAAAGTTTAGGTACAATGGAATATGACAATGACATACGCCCAATAGTTTGGCAAAAAGTAAATGAAACTCAATTCTATATCTACATAGAGGAAACAGGTCACATTACTCAAAATATAAAAATTCACTTTGAAACTAAATTATTATGAATTTATTTCAGACTTTTTACGGTGATATTGTATTTAAAGATATAGTTGAGGATTTAAACTCGGACACTGTATATGTTAGAGATTCAGTAACGGGTAAAATGGGGTGGGTTTCTAAATCAACACTTGCTGCGGTAAGAAATCCGCATACTCTCTTTAAATTCATTCAAAAAGGCTTCGGTAACACCGATCTATCCATAAACGAAATAGGCGATATTTTCTGCGGTTGGAGCAACGATGGCACAATCCGAATGTCAGAAGCAAAATGGCTTGGCGGGGTTCTTACGGATTCAAACAATTTTTTACCAATAGTACAAACAGAAATCTAAAATAAACATGAAAAAATTACTCTATTTATTATTACTAATTACGTCCGTATCATTCGGGCAAACTACTTTAGCGAATAAGCTAAAAATTACGGGGAATTCAAAAGACAATTCAGCAACACGAATTTTAGTCCAGGATTCAATTACTAAAGAGGTAAACTGGGTTTTGAAAAACACGGTTGGTACTTTAAAATCTGTCACTGGAACAAACGGAGTTACGGTTGCTCTAGGAACCACAACACCCGTTATAGGGCTTGGAAATATAACACCAACATCTATAAATGCTTCTGGAACTGTTTTAGGGACAAATTTAAGCGGTACGAATACAGGCGATCAAGATATTAGCGGTAAAGTCGATAAAGTAACAGGTAAATCCCTTATTTCAGATAGTGAAATTACTAGATTAGCTACCGTGACTAATTTTGACAATAGTTCTAACGTAACGGCTTTGAATTTAAAAGCAAATACAGAC
>Ga0114958_10000209_pt1 | contig 49950 bp, 46 predicted proteins | sample C_130208_EF_Meta_FD_89577 | JGI IMG/M metagenome (GOLD analysis project Ga0114958, IMG submission 89577) | Freshwater microbial communities from Lake Croche, Canada to study carbon cycling - C_130208_EF_MetaG | ecosystem: Environmental > Aquatic > Freshwater > Lake | place: Lake Croche, Canada... | reverse complement strand
GTAGTCCGTCATCCGTCGTCAGTAGTCCGTCGTCCGTCGTCCCTGCTTCCTTGGTTTCCCGACTCCTCGTCTCCGGCTTGGCGTTCGCCGCCATCCTCGTCCTTTTCTTCTACGCCAACACCCGCCCTGCGCTCCACCGTGACGCCCCGGTCCCCGATCTCGCCGCCATCCTGCCGTCCGCCGCCGAGGGCTGGCAGGTCGAGACCGCCCGCGACCTCTATCAGTTCAGCGGCGTGCTCCACACCGATCATCTGGTCCAGCGCACCTACACGCGGATGACCGAGCGCGGACCCGACCAGATCATCCTCTATCTCGCCTACTGGCGCCCCGGCCAGGCGTCCGTCAGCCTCGTCTCCTCGCACACGCCCGACGCCTGCTGGCCCGGCTCCGGCTGGGAAGCCGTTCCCGTGGCTGATCCCCGCGTGACCCTCACCGTCGGACGCCGCCGCCTCGCCGAGGCTGAGTCGCGCTCCTTCCTTAGCAGCGATTTTCCGCAAAACGTCTGGTACTGGCACCTCTACGACGGCCATTCGATCACGCAGCAAAGCACCCACTCCCCCGCCGCCCTCCTGCGCCTCGCCTGGCGCTACGGCTTCCGCCATGACGGCGACCAGCTCTTCGTCCGCGTTTCCAGCAACCGCCCCTGGGCCGACCTCGCCCACGAGCCCGTCCTCGAAACGTTCTTCACCCGCCTGCAACCCCTCGGCCTCTGAATTCGATCGTGGAGCACAGAGTTCACTGAGGGATCACAGAGAGCACCGATGATACTCCATGAACTCGGATTAATTACCCCGCGCCCGCTGTGACACCTCTGCCTACCCCATATCCCTTCTCCCCTTACGCCCTCATCCCTTCTCCCCTTATTTCCTCATCCCTTTTTCCCTTATTTCCTCATCCCTTTTTCCCTTACTCCCTTCTTCCCTTACTCCTTCTCCCGCCCATGCCTTTGTCCCTGACCACCTCGGAAAAGAAGATCCTGACCGTCCTCGCCGTCCTCATCATCCTCGGCCTGATCGGCTACGCCGTCCTCTAATGATTGTCATTGCGAGGAGTCCCTGAGGGACGACGGGGCAATCCATCCGTGCTCGTTCCACCGCTCCCTCCGCCCCCTACGTCCCATCGCCCATCGCCTCTCACCCATCGCCTGATTTCCATTTGCTTCCACCGCCCTAATCCCGACCATCCCCGCATCCTAAGCTTCCCGTCACGCGTATGATATCTGAATGTCCACCCTCTCACCCTGCTGGTCCGGTGACTTCGCCGTGCAACCGGCGTGGGGGGACGTTTTTGCCCGCATGAACCCGGCCGGCAGCACTCCCGAGTCCGTGGCCGCCGCCGAGCGCGCCCACTTCGATGCCGAGCTCATGCGCCGCATGGGCCGCAGCGACCGCGAGGCGTTTGCCCAGCTCTACGACCGTTTCTCCCGCCCGCTCTTCGCCACCGCCCTGCGCATCCTCCACAACTCCGCCGAGGCCGAGGACATCGTCCAGGACGTCTTCCTCGCCCTCTGGGAAAAAGCCGCCGCCTTCGAATCCGGCCGCGGCTCCGCCTTCGCCTGGGCCGTCACCCTCACCCGTAACCGCGCCATTGACCGCGTCCGCATGCGCAAGCGTCGCAGCGAACTTCTCGCTGAGACCACCGCCGAGGACGCCGGCACGCAGCCTTCCGGCGCCGGTCCCGATTCCGCCGACGGCCTCGTGCTCAAGGAACAGGCCGGCGTCGTCCGCGCCGCCGTCGCCGCGCTTCCCGCCGACCAGCAGCGCGCCGTCGAACTCGCCTTCTTCTCCGGTCTCACGCAGCTGGAGATCGCCGAAAAACTTCACGAGCCCCTCGGCACCGTGAAAGCCCGCATCCGCCGTGGCCTGCTCCGGCTCCGCGACACCTTGGGAGGCCGCCATGATTGACGAAACCTACGAGGAACTCGCCTCCCTCTACGTCCTCGGCCTGCTCGAGGGCGCCGAACTCGCTTCCTTCGAGCAGAAGCTCGCCCGCGACCCGGCGCTCACCCAACTCGTGCGCGAACTCAGTGAGTCGTCCGCCCAGCTCGCGTTCACCGCCTCCGACGCCGCCCCTTCGCCCGAGCTGCGCGCCCGCCTGCTCGACCGCCTCGACACCGCCGCCGCCTGGCGGAAACAATCCAACGTCCTGCCGTTCCGCACTCCCGTCTGGCTCCCGTGGGCCGCCGCCGCCTCCCTCGCCATTTCGTGCGCCTGGCTCGGCCAGCTCTACTTGGGCAGCCGTTTCGAAGCCGCCACGCTGCGCGACCAGCAGGCTCTCGCCGACTTCGAACTCCGCAGCGCCCGCAACCAGCTCGAGGCCGAGCGCCTCATCGCCGGCCACCAGCTGAGCGCCATGACCGAGCAGCTCGCCGCCCTCGACCGCCAACTCAAATCCGAAGGCGACCTCGCCCAGTTCAAGATTTCCACCCTCGCCTCCCTCCTCGGCAACTCCCCTCAGGCCCTCGCCGTCGCCGTCTGGAATCCTGCCAAGCAGGAAGGCGTCCTCACCGTCGATAAACTCCCCGCCCTCGCCGACGACAAGGACTACCAGCTCTGGCTTGTGGACCCGCAATATCCCATTCCGGTCGACGGCGGTGTCTTCCGCGTGGATCCGGCCACCGGCGTCGCCCACGTTACCTTCAAGGCCAACCGCCCCGTCAACTCCGTCGCCAAGTTCGCCGTCAGCCTCGAGCGCAAGGGCGGCGTCCCCAAGGCCGAGGGCCCGATGGTGCTGCTGAGCCAGTGAGCACCGCGACGGCGCGAAGGCGGAAACAGGAAGGAAGATTGAAGAAGGCAGACGGCTCGCTATTTCCCCCTTGATTGTCAGTGCGAGGCGCACCGCCGGGGCGACGTGGCAATCCATCAGCCGGCTCGATTCCCTGCCTTTTCCGCCTCTCCGTGCTTTCGCGATCGGCCTTGGGCGTTGGATGATTCCGTCATTTCTTAATTCTTCCTTCTTACTTTTTTGCCTCTTGCCCCTTGTTCCCTCCCCGGGGAACCTGTGCCTGCATGATCATCAAACCCAAGGTTCGTGGCTTTGTTTGCGTCACCGCCCACCCCACCGGCTGCGCCGCTCATGTCCAAGAGTGGATCGACTACGTGAAGGCCAAGGGCCCCATCAAGCCCGGACCCAAGAAGGTCCTGGTGATCGGCGCCTCCACCGGCTACGGCCTCGCCTCCCGCATCACGGCCGCCTTCGGCTCCGGTGCCGCCACGCTCGGCATCTTCTTCGAGCGCCCGTCCGAGGAGGGCCGCACCGCCACTCCCGGCTGGTACAACACCATCGCCTTCACGAACGCCGCCCGCGCCGCCGGGCTCTACGCCAAGAACATCATGGGCGATGCGTTCACCGACGAGATCAAGCAGCAGGCCCTCAACCTCATCCGCGCCGACCTGGGCCAGGTTGACCTCGTCATCTACTCCCTCGCCGCCCCCCGCCGCACCCACCCGCGCACCGGCGTCGTGCACAAGTCCTGTCTCAAGCCCGTCGGCGTCCCCTACACCAACAAGACGGTCGACACCGACAAGGGCATCGTCAGCGACGTCACCATCGAGCCCGCCACCGAGGCCGAGGTCGCCGACACCGCCGCCGTCATGGGCGGCGAAGACTGGGAGATGTGGATGAACGCCCTGCGCGACGCCAACCTCCTCGCCCCCGGCGCCACATCCGTCGCCTATTCCTACATCGGGCCCGAGGTCACCTGGGCCATCTACAAGAACGGCACCATCGGCCTCGCCAAGAACGACCTTGAGCGCGCCGGCCGCAGCATCGACGCCTCCCTCAAGAGCCACGGTGGCGGCCGCGCCTTCATCTCCGTCAACAAGGCGCTCGTCACCCAGGCCAGCTCCGCCATCCCCGTCGTTCCGCTCTACATTTCCATCCTCTACAAGCTCATGAAGGCCCGCGGCACGCACGAGGGCTGCATCGAGCAGATGCAGCGCCTGTTCGCCACGCAGCTCTACAACGGCAAGTCGCTGACCTTCGACACCGGCGGACGCGTCCGCGTGGACGACCTCGAGATGATCCCCGAGGTCCAAGCCGCGGTCCGCGAGATCTGGCCCACCGTCACGACGGAAAACCTTGAGCAGAAAACCGACATCGCCGGCTACCGCATCGAGTTCCTCAAGAACTTCGGCTTCGGCCTCGCCGGCGTGGACTACGACGCTGAAGTCGAGCCGCACGTCCCGATGATTTAACGGCGCGGACGCCGCTTCGGATAAAGCGACAAGCTGTCGTCTTTTCCGCCGTAGGTTGGGCTTTACGCCCGATATGATCGCAGCGCGGATTAACCTCTCGCGGGCAACGTCGCGCCAACGCGCAACCCACCCTTCCGCCCACGATCAAATCGACAGTCACACGTCTCGTTCCACGTTTCGCTTTTCCTCCCCGCAGAATATCGCTGCCTGGCTTTACACGGCTGATATACTGCGCGATGCAGCCGAAAAAACCGCCCCTCTTCCTCGACCTCGACGAAACCCTGATTCATGCCCGCGAAACGCCTGAAAGCGGCCCGGCAACACTCAAGAATTCCCGGCGGATTGGAGCCTATGAGGTCTGTGTGCGGCCGGAGGCGCACGAACTGCTCACCCTCTGCCGTTCCGGCGGACGGGAGGTATTTCTCTTCACCAATGCTTTCTTCGGCTTCGCCCATGAGGCTTCGCGTATTTTCTCCCTGGGGTTCGATGACCACTCCATCTTCAGCTTCGCGATGATCCTGAACTGCCGTCGGAACCTGAGCCCGACTTCGGCTCTGATCGATAACCTGCCGCCCCAGGCCGAATCGACCCAGGAGAAGATGCACGCCCTCGGCATCGCGCCGGAACAGGCGTGGGTGATCCCCGCGTTCGAGCCCCCGCACTTCCCCTCCGCCAAACTCTTCCTGCTGGGATTACCGCTCCGGCTTGATCGCCTGGATCGCCTTGCCTGCTCGCATCCTCGCCGCTGAGTGGCTGAGTAAGGAACCAGCCTAAGGTGTCGGGCTGGACTTCTTGCAGTAGGCAGGGCGATAGGGCCCGCCGTGCGGTCAGCAGACATGGTCAGATTGGCCATTTGCCCGCGTGATATCTTAATCCATAGGGTAAAGGTAGGTTGCGTTCCCGTGCGGGCCGGGTGCGGTGGAACTTGGCGCGCTGCCAATCTAACCTCGAATCGAATTACAGACTACCCGTCATGATCACCCCCACCATTTTCGCCAGCCAGGCCGGGGCCCGGTTGGATAGCAACGTCACCACCGGCGGCGGCACGGACGACACCGCCGCGCTGCAGCAGGTGCTGGATCTGGCCGCCTCGGGCGGCGGGGTGCATTTGGTGATGGATGGCGCGGCACTCATCTCGTCGCTCCGCGTTTACTCCAACACCACCATCGAGTGTCGGAATCCGGACTGTGGATTCTTCCAGGTCGCCCACTCCGACTGCGCGCTACTGATCAACGCCCATCCCTCCGCGGGTGAGCTCATCGACCGCAACATCACGTTGCTGGGCGGCACCTACAACCAGGACTGCAAGAACCAGGCGCACCATGTCCCGCCCGAGGTCCACTACACCAAGGCCCGCCACATCGTCGTCGCGATTTCCTTCTTCGGCGTCGAAAACCTGCTCGTGCGCGATGTGACGGTGCGCGACCAGCGGACCTTCGCCTTCCTCGTGTCCAACTGGCGCAAGGTGACGATGGAAAACATCCGGCTCGAGCTGCCGGGATACATTCACGGTGGCAACCAGGACGGTCTCCACTTCCAAGGCCCAGGCCGGTTTCTCGTGCTGCGCAACATCCAGGGCCGCACCGGGGATGACTTCATCGCCCTCAACGGCGATGAGGAATCCAACGGCGAGCAGAGCTGGTTTCACCCCGCCTGCACGGTCGGGCCGATCACCGACGTCTTGGTGGACGGCCTCTTCGTCGACGATGCCGCGCAGGTCGTTCGCATCCTGTCGCGCGAAAATTCCCAGGACCGCATCACCATCCGCAACGTCACCGGCAACTACCGCAGCTTCGGCTTCTACCTCAGCGCGTGGGACTACCAGCGCCGGGGCATGCAGGGCGATTTCGGCGCGATCGTGATCGAGAACGTGGACCTGCGCCAGACCAAGGCCGACTACACCTACACCGAGCCGTTCCTGTTCCGCATCTCCGGCCGGCACCGGAGCCTGATCCTGCGCAATATTTCCTACCACGACCCGGTGGATGACCGGTATCTCATCCACCTCGAGGGCAAAACCGACGTCCCCGACATGGGCGACACCCCCGCGGACGTCGAATCCCTCGTGATCGACGGCCTGCATCTCCAGGACGCCGGCCTCACCCCGCAGACGCGTCCCTACATCCGTGCCAGCGGCCGCGTGCGCCGGCTGGTGATCCGGAACAGCGAGATCTACTGCGCGAAGGGCAAACAGCCCGTGTTCCTCGCGACCGTCGGCGACCTCGCCCAAATCGACCACCTGGTGCTATCCAACCTCGTCACCGAAAACCTCGCCCACCTGATCTCCGACCCCGGCAAGAAGATCGGCCAGATCGAGACCACCAACGTGGTGGTCTGAGGATCGCGGAAGCGCGGAGGAACGGAAATGCCGGGAAGGTTCTGAGGTAGGGCGGGACCACCCTACCTCATTTCTGCGTTTCCGCTCCTCCGCGTTTCCGCGATAAGATATGCTGCTGGGTTGCCTTTCCCCGCGAAGCGGCTGGCGTGGTGCTGTGGCTAAATCCTCCGAACCTTCCCTCGACACAGTTGAACAGCGCGTAAGCTACGGCATTGCGCTTAATCTGGGCGCGAATCTCGCCCGCCAGGGGCTCGCCGTCGATCTGCCGGCGTTTCTCGCAGGCTTGCAGGACGGCCTGGCCGGCAAGCCGGCGCGACTGCCGGAGTCGGAGTTGCGGGCTGCATTTGAAGTCGCCCAGGAAAAGACGAAACAGGCGGGCGCCGGGCGCGCCGCCCAACAGGCCGGCGCGACGAACGCGTTTCTCGACGCCAACAAAGCCCGCCCCGGCGTCGTCGTCACCCCCTCCGGCCTGCACTACGAGGTCCTGCGTGCCGGCAAAGGCGCGAAACCCACACGCGACCAGACCGTCGAAGTCCACTACCACGGCACGCTACCGGATGGCACCGTCTTCGACAGCTCCGTCGAGCGGGGCGAGACGATTTCGTTTCCCGTCACCGGCGTGATCCCGGGCTGGATCGAGGCCCTGCAACTCATGCAGGTCGGCGCCAAGTGGCGCCTCGTCATCCCCTCGGATCTCGCCTACGGCCCCGAGGGCTCCGGCCCGATCCCGCCCGGCGCGACGCTCGTATTCGAAGTGGAACTGATCGCCATCGAATAACTGCCCCTGAGTTATCACAGAAGCGCGAAAGCGTGAAAATGCCGGAAAGCTCCGGCTTTCCGCGCTTTAGTCCTTTTTGCGTTTTGCGCTCTGCCTTTTTGCCGATGAATACAGCAGAGTTGTCGCTTCCTGCACCCGCATCCCCAATCATCCGCACATGGCCAAGCCTAGCGACACCGCAAAACCGGAGCAACCGTCCTCACGACTCGAAACGTTGACCCAGGGCAACGTCGCCCTGATGGGTGCGCTGCAACGCCGCGGCGCCAAGGATAGTTTCGGTTCGTTGAAGTTTCTCGCCGCGATCCGGCCCGCCGAATGGCTCGAGTTGGTTCATACGCACGGCACACCCGAGGGCTCCCCGCTCACCCCGACCGAGTATGCCGCAGCCCTCGCGTCAAACGTCGAGCGACATTTCCCAACGGCCTCCCTCGCGGCGCATCTTGCCGATGGGCGGCGCCTGGGGCAAATCCCCGCCCTCAAGGGCGTCGCACGGTTTTTGTGGGACCATCCCGGCTTTGATCTTGTGACGGCCAACCTCAATGCGACCACCCGGCTGGCTGACCCACGCAGCGGACCCGCGTCCCCGCAACTCGTCGCCGGTTTGCGATCGCTCCAGCGCCTGCATGAACTGGGCGCGACGTGGGATGAAACCGCAGCGCTGCTGGACGCCGGTTATCACTCCGCGGCGGACGTCGCGGCGGCTGAGCCCACCGAACTTAACACACGCCTGGCCGGTCGAATTAAACCAGAGCAGCGCATTCTCGCCCTCCAGCATCGCGCCAAAACACTCCAGAAGGCTGCAAGCCGGAGAAGGTAACCGCCCCGAAGCCGTGGGCGGACTGGTCATCGGGCTATTCCTGTCTCTCAACTGGCGGCTCCTGCTCGAGGAACGGAAGCTCCGGTCGAATTTCCACATCTGGCGGTAGCCCCGGCGCCCGCAGGGGCGCGAGGCGAGCATTGAGGAGGAGGCATGAGGAAGTTGGGCTAAGCGCTCCCGGCCAAAGTGCGCAGCCGTGGCGCTGCTGCACGCAAAACTCTGCCGGCTCCCTTTCCCGTGAACCGATGGCGCGATCCGTGGTCAGTGACTGGCATGAACCCAATCCTCTTGATCGTCATCCTGCTGCTGCTCTTCGGCGGTGGTGGATTTTACATCGGCGGCCCCGTCTACGGTGGCAGCGGCTTCGGTCTCGTCCTCCTGATCTGTATCATCGTCTTCCTGTTCGGCGGCTTCCGCGGCCCCAAGAATTAAGCGACCCGGGACGCCGTGCCCAAGGAGGCCGCCCAAAGGGAATATCGGAATCAAGGAGGCGAACGGCCGCCGCCTGACTTCGTCCTTCGGCCTGCATCCTTCTTAATTTCTTTCCTCACTCGCCAGCGCTGGCCGGCGGTGACGATGAAGCCCACGCAGCCCTCTGCCCCGCAGCGGCACGGGTGCTTCGGCCAATCCGCATAGTCAAAGCCGTAGTCAAAAGTCAGTTCCTCGCCCGCGGTGAGATCGCGCAGCGCCGCGATCCAGATCCGCCCCCGGAGATTCAGCGACTCGCAGCTGGGGGCGCAGGAGTGGTTGATCCGCCGGGCGGAGTTCCACGCCATGCTGCCGTCGAGGTCGTGTCGCTGGTTCAAGGCGAAGATGTAGAAGCAACCTTCCCCTCCCGCCGCCCTCAGCGCCAGCTGACCCGCCTCGCGGCGCCGCGACTCGGCCTTGGTGATGCGCTCACCGAAATACTCGATGATGCGCGCCCCCTGCGGAATGAAATCGCGCGCAAACATGCCGTAGCCGTGCACGCCGGAGCGCCCCAGCCGTACTTCAGCGGGCAGTTTCCGGGTCGGGAGCGGTAGACGGCTCATGCCGCCACCTGCTTGCACCCGGTGCTGGCGCGATAGGTCACGGCGACTTGCCGGTCGGCAGACGTGGAAGCGAGGGTCTTCATCTCGTTGCTCATGGCCGACGGAGCCTCCATGGCCGTGAAAAAGGAATTCATGGGGGGTGACAGTGCGTGTCCACCGCCGCGACGCAACTGGCGGATGGCGGATAATTATGAGATAACAACAATCAGCGTTCAGCGGCTCTGACCCTCGACCCGCGCTAATTTGCGCCCTCTGCCCTCTGGTATCCTGCCAGGTAGGTAAACACCCCATAGGAGAGTCCCGGTCGAATTGTTATTATTCCACCCTATGACCAACGCCCGCGCGGTGCTGTTTCCCGCCGGCATTGTCAGGGGGGAAGTAAGCCCTGCCTAAAGATAGCCAAAACATCCCGAAGCCTCGACCCCGTGAAGGCCCGCAGAATCTGCGGCCTTTCCCTCGGCCATTACGTCACTCCTGCCCGGGCGGGGCACAAGCCGACGTCCCAAGACTTTGCCCGCACTTGGAACGGCGCTCCCAACGTCCACCGGAAGAGCACGATCCTCGGCTACTGGTCCAAGGTGAAACGGGCGATGCAGAAAACACTCTCATGAAAAACCTGCTCCGTAATTTCCTCACGCTCGCTGTCGCCTTGTTTTGTGCCGTCTGGGAGGTCGTGGTCCACGGCCGCCGCCACGACGGGACCGACCACCTGTAGGAGTGACCGCCATCATGATCTCAATATGAAAAACAATCTGCTCTCTCTCATACTCCTCGGAGGCACGTGCGCCGCGTTCGCACCAACCCAAACCTACGCCCAGTCCTCTGAACGGCAGAGCATCGACGCGTACTATGCCGGCTGGAAATCCGGCTGGGCCGCCAGCTGGAAGCAGGTCAAGGGCGAGCATTCATACTCGGCCTACGCGCCGGACGCGTCGTATCCCAACTACGGTCAGCTGACGTACCAGGGCGGCTACAACGCCGGCTTCCTGGCCGGGTTCGAGGCGGTTCGGGGAAACGGGTCATGATCGAAGGTTGCTCTGCGCACGCTCGGTTAGCGGAGCCGGAGCGAACGCAGCCGATTCCGCGAGGCGTGCCGCGCCGTGGTGCCTGCGATCTACTCTTCGGTGGGTTTCATAGGGCTGGGCTGAGTAGGGCCGAGGGATTTCAGCGCGAACTGCCCCCGGACCCAGCGCATACCCGGGCCGTTCCAACCCGCGCACGGTCACTTCCTCGCTTGCGCGGCGTCCTTCCATGGATAAGTCGGATTCTGCGGTTTTTCCCCCCCTTCCGCTCCCCCCTCGTCAGCGGTCCTTCGTCCCTTTATTCCCATGACCACCACGCAACTCACCCCTGAGCAAATCGCGTTTTATCACGAACACGGCTATCTTCACATCCCCCGGGTCTTCACCCAGGCGGAGACGGACGAGCTGGCCTCTGAACTCGACTGGATGATGGACAAGTGGGCCTGGCCCGACGCCAGCTGGACCGGCCCGTGGCGGAAGATTTACATGAACGCCGACGTCGAGAAGAAATCGAAACTCGTCGGCATGCACGACCTGCAGTTTTACTCCTCGGCGTGGTCGCGCGGCGTGACCAATCCGAACCTCGTCCGCTGCATGGTGGACCTCCTCGGCGCCAACGTGGAACTCCACCACACCACGATGCACGTGAAGCCGCCGGAGACCGGCCACCCGTTTCCGATGCACCAGGACAATGCGTTCTACCCACACGCCGACGGCCGCTACGTGGACGTGCTGATGCACCTCGACAACACCCGCCACGAGAACGGCGAGATCCGTTTCCTGCCCGGCTCGCACAAGGCGGGCTATCTCCCGCATATCACCCAGACCGCCGACGGCCCGTGCACGCCGCACCTGCCGACGGACAAATATTCCCTCGCTGACACCGTGCCCGTGCCGGCGTCGCGCGGCGACGTGGTAATCTTCAATATCTTCACGATCCACGGCTCCCATCTCAATCAGACCAACGAGGCGCGCCGCCTGGTCCGCCTCGGTTACCGCAACGTGGACAACGTCCAGGTCGGCGGCCAGAGCAAGGGCCGCCCGGGCCTCATGGTGGCCGGCCGACGGAACCGCCATTCCGGCCAGGAGTTGTTCACGACCGAGATTTCCATCACCAACCCGGTTGCACCGCTGAAGAAGGACGCCGAGCCCGCACCCGCGGTCCGCTGAGCGCCACCCGCCAAGCGCCCACCCCACTCCCCATGAATGTGCTGACCACTGCCCAGGTGAAGGATTTCAACCGCGACGGTTTCATCATCGTCCGCGGCAACTTCAGTCCCGAGGAAATCTCCCTGCTCGCCCGCGCAAGCAAGGAGGACAAGGCCCTCGATCAGGCCGCCATCGCGCGCGACGACGGCCAAGGCCACCCCGTGCGCCTGACGGCATGGAATCACCCCGGCGACGGCATCTACGGCATGTTTGCCCGTTGCCGCCGCATCGTGGACGCCGTGGAGCAACTGCTCGAGGACGAGGTTTACCACTATCATTCGAAGATGATCCTGAAGGACGCCCGCACCGGCGGCGCGTGGGCGTGGCATCAGGATTACGGCTACTGGTACCAGAACGGCTGCCTGTACCCGGACTTTGTCAGCGTCAGCACTGCCGTGGACCGCGCGACCAAGCTCAACGGCTGCATGCAGGTCCTCACCGCCTCGCACAAACTCGGGCGCGTGAACCACAACCTCTCCGGCGAACAGGCCGGTGCGGACCTCGAGCGTGTCACCGAGGCGAAGAAACACCTCCCGCTCGTGCATTGCGAGATGGAGCCCGGCGACTCGCTCTACTTCCACGCCAACCTGCTGCACTGCTCCGCGGCCAATGAATCGGAAAATCCGCGCTGGTCGCTCATCAGCTGTTACAACGCGAAGCACAACAACCCGTACAAGGAGTCGCATCACCCGCGGTACACCCCCCTCGCGAAAGTGGACGACAGCGAGGTGCTACGCGTCGCGCGCGAGCGGTTCCAGGGCAACCGCGACGGCGGGGTGGTGTTTGGGACATTCAATACCGACAACAGCGCCAAGAGTCTGGCGCCGAGCTGACCGCCCACCCCGGCGGCCGGTGGCGGGGCCTACTTTTTCTTGTTCTTGGCCGCGCCAAGCTGGCGCGTGGCGTCATCGAGTTTGCCCTGGGTCTCACCCAGCTTGGCCTGGGACTCCTCGAGTTTGGCTTGGGCCGCGGCGACCGTGGCATTGGCCGTCTCCACCTGCCGCTGGAGTTGACTGACTTCCGCCTTGGCTTCGTCCGCCAGGGCCTGGACCGCATCCGAGGTCGTCCGGAGTTGCTCGATCTGCCTTTGCAGCTGGGCCGATTCGACCCGGGCCACCTTTAACTGCACGCCCGTGTTGGTGGCACCGGCCTTGGCTTCATTGACCTGCTGCTGGAGCCGGGCCACCTCGGCCTTGCTGTCATCCAGCTGCTTCTGCTGCCGGGCGGCGGCATTTTTCGCCGTCTCCAGCTGTTTCTGCGCCTGGGCGGTGTCGGACTTGGCCTGGGCTAGCTGCTCATCGCTCGTGGCCAGACGGGCGTTCAGCTCATTCACTTTCAAGCTGTGCGTGACCAGCACAGCGACCAGCACGATGCAGAGAACCGCGATCACCATGGCCGCGGTTGACGTTTTTCTAGTCGGGGTAGGCAACTGGGTAGTATCGCTCATGACGACAAAAGTTTACCCCTGAATCTTTTCAGATGCCATGATTTTCAGGCCCACTTCGGGGTTGGGTCGCCTGCCGACCCGGCCCGGCATCAGCCGTGTCACTGTGCATGGCTTGCTGTGTCCGGCAGGGCGCGGGCTTGGCTTATTACCCTTTGAGGCCCGGCAGAGCCAAACTTTCGGTTTGCCGGCGGGCGGCCCACTGCGCTTAGCTGCAGACAGACTGGAAGTCGCCTTGCACTCTCCTCGCGCAGGAGTTCGACAAATCCAGCAACGCTCACACACTCTGCCCTCTTCGGACCACCCGCGACCCATCCATGACCAGCCCAACCGCAGCGAATAAAACGACTCCCGCATCCGCCAGCGGATCGCATCAGGGTCCCATGTACCTGAGCCCGGCCAGTTTTTTCGCCGATTTTTACGTCTATCCGGCCCTGGCCGTGATCCTGATGGCCTTCGCCTTTTACCGTGCTCCCACGCATTGGCTGGCCGTGCTAGTGGCCTTTGTCATCGGTTTCTGCAGCTGGACGTTCATCGAGTACATCATGCATCGCTACGTGTTGCATCACCTGACGTACATCAAGGACCAGCATGCCAAGCATCACGACGACCAGAAGGCCCTGTTTGGCACGCCGACGTGGCTGAGCCTCGTGGTCATCCTGGTCCTGGCATCCGGCCCGGCCATCACCTACGCGGGTCTGGTCCGCGGTTGCGCGTTCACCGCGGGCCTGATGCTGGGCTACCTCGGCTACACCCTCGCCCATTACGCCATCCACCATTGGAACGCCCGGCCTGGCAGCTTTCTGTTCCGGTTGAAGCAACGCCATGCGCTGCATCACCATTACAATGACCTGGGCAACTTCGGCGTTTCGAATGGCATTTGGGATTACGTCTTCCGGACCAACATCGTGGTCCAGGGCAAGACGATCGACGCCTGACCGCGCGGCGGCCAGCTGCGCCGGCTAGGCGAGCCACCGCTTTGTCAGAAGCGGAACGGGCTCCCCGCTTCACGCACCGGGCTGGCAGAGGCAGGAGGACGTGATGGTGAGATCGGCCTGGCTCCAGACCTTCCGAAACTGGGCCTGCACGACGGAGGCCTCAGCGGCCTTGTGCTGCAGCGTCAGTGCCTCGGCCAGGCCAAAGAGCGACCAGCCGTTGCCAGGAACCCGGGCGAGATCGGCGCGATAGACCTGTTCCGCCTCGGCGTACCGGCCGGCGCGCATCAGCGTGGCCCCGATCGAGTGGCGCAGCGGAATAAGCCAGCCAGGCGGTTCGTCGTAGCGCAGGGCATCCTCATTTTTCATCGCCGCCCGCAGCGATGCCAGGCCGGCCTCGAGCTTGCCTTCGCGGACGAGAATCTCGCCCTCGAGCATCGGCGTGATGACGGTAAACAGCGTTTGGCAGCTGTTAGTGCCGGCCGACCAGTCGGCCGGCACGGCCTTGGCCGCCTCGAGATAGAGCCCCTGCTCCTTGCGCGCGGCGGCGATGTCGCCCTTGGCGGCGAAGGCGACGCCGCGGGCCGCGTACTGGAAGGCGTGGGTGAACGGCTGCGACGCCGGATGGTCCGGCTCGGCGAGAATTTCATCCCAACGTCCAAAGCGGACGAGCACCTCGAGCGGCATGGCGAGGAAGGATTCCGCGCCGCTGCCGAACTCCTGAAGGAATTCCGGCGACAAACCGGCGGTCATGGCGCGAATGTGCCGGACCGCGAGTTCGCCCCGGCCGGTCATCATCGCGGCGTAGGCCAGCATATGCTCGTTGTGCGCCACATAGACCGGTAGGAATCCGCGGGCCGGGCCAAATACCTCACGGTATTTCCGGTCGGCGTCCACGGCCTGCAGGTTGGACGCGATGGCATCCTCCCAGCGGCCCACGCGAATGTAGATGTGCGACGGCATGTGCACGTTGTGCGCCAAGCCGGGCTGTAGGCTGAGCAGGCGGTCCGCCGCCGGGAGCGCGCGCTCGGGATGCGGGGAGGCCTCAACCGTATGGATGTAGAGATGGTTGGCGAAGGGATGCTGCAAATCGAGTTTCAGCACGGCGTCGAGGGTCGCGAGGATCTCCTCCGTGCCGGGCTGGGGCTGGCCCTCCAGAGTCCACTGGTCCCACGGACGCAGATCCATCATCGCCTCCGCGAAAAACACGCCGACATCCGGATGGTCCGGGTGCTTGTGCCAGACCTCGCGCATGGCATTGGCGTAGGCAAGGTCGAGTGCGCTGCGGTCGGCGGGCTGCGGATTGGCATAGCGGTGGCCCAGGGCGTCAATTAGATCCCGCTCCACTGGGGAAGCCTGGGCGGCGGCGGCCCGGGCCAGCGTCAGTTCCTGCCAGGCGAGTGCGGCGGCGGGGGGCGGCACCAGCGGGAAGTTGATGTGCGGGCCGCTCGCGAGCGCGATACCCCAATGCGCCATGGCGCAACCGGGATCGAGCCGCTCGGCCTCTTTGAACGAGCGGATGGCGGCCCCGTGGTTGAAGCCAAAGAGGAAGCACACCCCTTGATCGAAGTAGCGCTGGGCCTCCGGCGAAGTGGTGGTGACCGGGAAATGATGGGAACCGAGGCCGTCAAACAGGGGCACCGGCGTGGCACCGCGGGTGACGTGGGCAGCTAAGGCCAGCAGGAGCAGAAAGATAAAACCTGCGGGGCGGAAGATTTTCATGCTCCCGAAAAATAATCTTTGGACTCCGTTTGGCGAGCCCACACCGGAAGTGAGCGGTGGGCCGGCTATCGCCCCCCTGCTTCCGCGGGCGATCAGGCCAGCAGGCGACCCGAAGCAAGGAACGAAAGAATGAGAGCGCGTTTGTGCGTTTTAGCTGCCTCATTGTCCGGGCATGCGAAACCAGCCGGTTGTCATCGATGACAGGATCAAGTGTGGCTCCGCCACACTGGACCGCAAACATGACGCCCCCGTCCATGAATGACTCCCGCCCTCACGACCCGCTGCACGGTATCACGCTTGAAAAGATCCTGACCGAGCTTGTCGCCCACTATGGCTGGGAAGAACTGGGCCGGCGCATCGACATCCGTTGCTTCAATTTCGACCCGAGCATCTCCTCGAGCCTCAAGTTCCTGCGCAAAACTCCCTGGGCCCGGACCAAGGTCGAGCAGCTGTATGTCAGGTTGAAGGCAGACTGACCGGGATTTGGTTCACCCCGAAAAACACTGTCGGCACGAAAGCTGAGCGGATACTCGAGTCGCCGCAATCGGTCGTCCGCGGGATCGTTGTCCGATCAGCTTTCGTGTCGTGCGTGTTGTTCGTGGTTAAAAATCGCCGACCCTCAGGGACTGCCCGTTGTGCTTCGCGCCGAGTCCGAGGATGAAAGGCGCCGCGATTTTGGCCCACGCGTCCGCCTTGGGATAGGCCGCAGCGCCGTCCGACCACGCCTGGCGGAGCATATCGGTGTCGATTGCGCCCGGGTTGAGCGGCACCGCCGCCATGCCGGCCGGCAGCTCCGCGGCGAGGGCCTGCGTGAGGCCCTCGATGGCAAATTTGGTGGCACAATACGGCGCGACCTTGGGCGCGACGCTGCGGCCCCAGCCGGAGCTGAGGTTCACGATCACGCCCTTTTTGGCCGCCACCATCGCCGGCACAAAATGCCGGATGACGTTCGCCACGCCGCGCAGGTTGACGTCCACGATCTGGGTAAACTCGCGGTCGTCCTGCTCCCAGAGCGGCGCCAGGCGGTTCATCAGGCCCGCGTTGTTGATCAGCAGATCCGGCGGACTGCCGGCCTCGAGCACCTTGGCCGCCCAGAGCGCGACCTTGCGGTCGAGTGAGACGTCCACCACGGAGAAATCATGCGGCGCGCCATGCGTCATGCGCAGGTCAAAGACCGCCTCGCCGCCCCGGCCACAGCCGAGAACGGTATGCCCGCCGCGGATGAATTCCTCCGCCAGCGCCCGCCCCAGCCCGCGCGTCGCTCCCGTGATAACGATTTTCATGGCCGAGAGCTATGGGGGTTGCGCGCTCGCGCGCAACTATCCGCGATGGGCCAATCCCGTGCCTAAAAACCCAATCCGTTGCGCGCGAGCGCGCAACCCACACTACCCGATCACTGCGATTGCAGGCTGATCTTGGTCATGCCGTTCTTCCGGCACTGGTCCCAGACAAAGGTCACCTTGCCCAGCTGCGTGGTCACATCGGCGCGGATCAGCACCGGAATGTCCTTGTCCACGTTGTGCACCTGCGAGAGCAGGCCATCCAGCTGGTCGTCGGCGATGGGCTTCGCGTTGTACGTCATCGCCCCGGTCTTATCGATCGAGATGGTAACGCTGCCGCGGAACTCGTTTTTGCCGGCCGTCTCGACCTTGGGCAGCGTGATGTTGAGCGTCGACGCCGAGCGAAACTGCATCGTGACGAACGAAAAAAAGATCAACATCACGAGGACATCGATCAACGGCACGAGGTTCAGCTCGGGCCGTTTGCGGCGCTTCTGGTAGAAACCGCTCATGAGCGCCCGCGCTGGAGGATGCGCTCGAGGAGCACGTCGAGCTGCGCCGCATAATTCTCAATCTTGCGCTGCAGGTAGCCGCTGCCGACCAGCGAGGGAATCGCGATGGTCAGGCCGATGACGGTGGCGGACAACGCGAGCGCGACGCCCTTGGTGAAATTGACGGGATCCGGCAGGCCGGTGTCGGGTGCGATCTGCGAGAACACCTGCAGCAGGCCGGTGACCGTGCCGGTGAGGCCGATCAGCGGGGCGGCGGCGTAGATGACGTCGAGGTACGGCACGCCGCGTTCCATGCGGTTGATCTCCAAGCGGGCGAACGCCTTGATCGCGTCCTCGTCCTTCCTGTGCTCCTCGGCAAAGTCCACGATGCGGGCGAGCACCGAGTGGTTGCCACCCACCAGCGGCTTGCCGGAGACAATGGCGTCCACGAGGTCGCGCGGCATCACGGCACCCTGACGAAGCGCATAGGCGCGTTCGCAGATGATAAAGGCCGCAACGACCGAGCAAATGCCCAGCGGGTAGATCAGCAACCCGGCGCCCTTAAAGACTTCGATCATGGCAATAAACATAAGTGGAAAAGTTGTCGTTGAGACGCCGGCCGGGGTGAAAGGTTCAGGTTATTTTTGCGGAACAGCAAGGTACGGCAATCTGCTGGCGGCCGCAACGACAGCCTCCGTCCCCTCCAGCAGTTCCCCGATGGGGTCCCACCGGCCATGGACGAGGGCATCCCGGGCCGAGTCCCGCATCGTCAGCTTGGCGGTCTGGCCCCCGAAGCGGATTTCCTGGCGCACGAGGTCCACCGTGACCTCCAGGGCGGGATTGGCCTCCACCGCGGCCGTCAGACGGGCGATATCCGCCCGGTCGGCGCTGACGCAGGCCAGGCCGATGGTGGTCGAATTGCCAAAGAAGATCTCGGCGTAGCTCTCCGCCACCACGGCGCGGAAGCCGGATTTCTGGATGGCCTGGGGGGCATGTTCGCGGGAACTGCCACAGCCGAAATTCGCCCCGGAAATGAGGATCTTCGCCCCGCGGAAACGGGCATCGTCCAGCGGGTGCACCTGGCCGGCCGCCGTCACGGCTTTCCGGGCGTCGAAAAAGAGTCCCTCCCCCAAGCCGTCAAACGTGATGGCCTTGAGGAAACGCGCAGGAATGATCCGGTCGGTGTCGATGTCGTTGCCGGGCACGGCGAGGCCGCGGCCGGAGATGGAGGTGATTTTTGCGAGCGCCATGGATCGGAGATCGAAGTTCGTAGTTCGCAGATCGTAAGATAAAAAACGCAGGAAACGAGGGAAGGTTTAGGGGCTCGTGAATTTCGGTCTTCGAACTGCGATCTCCGCGTCCGCTAACGGACGCCAAACACTTCCCGGGCGTCGGCCACGGAGCCGGCGACGGCGGCGGCGGCGACCATCAGCGGGCTCATCAGCAGCGTGCGGCCGGTCGGGCTGCCCTGCCGGCCCTTGAAATTGCGGTTCGAGGAGCTCGCGCAGAGCTGGTCGCCCACGAGCTTGTCGGGGTTCATCGCGAGACACATCGAGCAGCCGGCCTCGCGCCAGTCGAAGCCCGCCTCGCGAAATACGCGGTCAATCCCGAGTTCGGCACACAGCTTGCCGACGATCTGCGAGCCCGGCACGGCAATGGCCTTCACGCCCGGTGAAACGCGGTGGCCCTTCAGGTACTTGGCGACCTCCTTGAAGTCCGACAGCCGCGCATTCGTGCAGCTGCCGAGGAAAGCTACGTCAATCTTCGTGCCCTTGATCGGTGCTCCGGCCGTCAGCTTCATGTAGGCCAGCGCCTCCACGATGGCGGCCTTCTCATCAACTTCCTTGGTCTTCGCGGGATCGGGAATCGTCTCGGTGATGGCAATGCCCTGTCCGGGATTGATGCCCCAAGTGACCGTCGGCGGGATGTCCGCGCCCTGGATCGTCACGACATCAGCGTAAGCGCAGCCCGACTCGCTCGCGAATGCGCGCCAACGCGCGACCGCCTCGTCCCACGCCGCGCCCGTCGGCGAGTACGGCCGGCCCTTCAGGTAGGTAAAAGTCGTCTCGTCGGGATTCACGTACCCGACGCGGGCGCCACCCTCGATGGACATGTTACAGACGGTCATGCGCTCCTCCATGGAAAAGCGGTCAAACACCGCGCCGCCGTATTCGTAGGCAAAACCTGTGCCGCCGTTCACGCCGAGCGTGCGGATAATGTGCAGAATGACGTCCTTCGCGTACACGCCCGGGCCCAGCTTCCCCTCGACGTTGATGCGGCGGACCTTCAGCCGGCCGAGTGCCACCGTCTGAGTCGCGAGCACGTCGCGCACCTGACTGGTGCCAATGCCGAGCGCGATCGCCCCAAACGCGCCATGAGTGCTCGTGTGGGAGTCACCGCACGCGATGGTTGTGCCGGGCTGGGTGATGCCCTGCTCGGGTCCGACCATGTGAACGATACCCTGGCGTCCCGAGGCGAGGTCGAAATAGGTGATGCCGTGCTCGGCGCAGTTCTTCCGCAGGGCCTTGATCATCGCGTCGGCCAGCGGGTCGCTGAACGGCTCGGTCTGGCGGTCGGTCGGCACGATATGGTCCACCGTCGCGAACGTGCGGTGCGGCATGGCGACCTTGAGGCCAAGGTCTTGCAGCATGGCGAACGCCTGCGGGCTGGTCACCTCGTGGATCAGGTGCGTCCCGATGAGCAGCTGCGTCTGGCCGCTGACCAGCTCACGGACGGCGTGGGCGGCCCAGACCTTGTCGAAGAGGTTATGCGGAGGTGTGCGCATGTCGCGAAGGGCTGACGCTGCAACGATTCAATTCCGGCGCAACAGGAAATCCCGTCAGCCGCCCCGGCAAACCTAGCCTCCCTGCCCGTGACTCAGCTACCGCTCATCGGGGCCGGAGCGCGGTTCGCGCCTGCCTCGAGCTGGGAGTGGAGGCGATAGACTCGGAAATTCTTCACCCGGAGGTGATTCGTCACGGTCCGGAATGCAAACCAGCCACTTGTAGAGGGCTCCGGATCATCGTAAGCGAACACGCGCCGGCCGTTGGCATAGTAGCCGATCGTTGATCCCGCTGCGACCAGTTGGACCCTCACGAGCTGGTTTGGGACGAGTAGAAATTCCTTAGCGGAAAGGTTGTGCTCGTCGCGGAGGGGGCGGTGGCCCTGTTCGCCGACGTAGCGTCGGAATCGGGTGGTCGTGTTCGCATTACCGCCGTAGCCGACATAATAACACGCCAGGCGGTCGTACTCGGCGAACCGGCCGTTACGTTCCGTGGCAAAAATGTCGTCCGGACTGCGCATATCGTGCGCCATCCAAAAACAATTCAGGTCGCTGACGCGGTCGTTGGGGCCTCCGGCAGCGACCACAACAGCGTCATAGGAAATCAGCAACGGCCCGGTGAGCGACGTCTTGAGCCAGACCGTGGCACCACCTGGAACATCAATTTCAAGCTGGCCGTCGCGCGCGGTGATCGAACCGCCTTTTTCAAGCTCCGGCTTCCAACGGTCGAGTCCGACATCGAAGCCATCATGCGCGAGTAGCTCCCCAACGACAAACCGGGAGTCGGGCGAAAGCGGCGGCCCGCTCTCGCCCGCGTCCACACCCACGGTTAGGAGCGCGAATAGAACGAAACACGAAATCTTGAGCATGGGTTGAGCTTTTTAACGCTGTGCCGCCGGGGAGACGGCTTTCAGTTCCTTGAACAGCTTGTTGAACTCCCCGTCAAGTTGACTGCCGGGCGGGACATAAAGCATCGCGCGCGCCCGCTTGGCCGCCTGCCGCGCTTCGGTCGGATGCTGGTTTTCCAGCATGTGCCGCACAAACGGAGTCACGATCTTGTCGTAAAAAGCAATCCCCGCGCCCCGACCCTGCGTGTCCACGAGTTTGTCGTAGGCCTTGATGCCCTCGGCCAGCGGACGCGTATCCATGGTCTGCTGCAGCGAGTCCGTCGCCTGTAATAACGCGAGGTCAGTGCGCGCCAGTCGATTCTTTGCCAAGATCCGCTGCGACTCAAAATCCGCCGCGCTGAGCTGGCCCCGCGCCCGTAAGCTGCGGCAGAGCCGACCCGAGAAGGCAGCTTCCAAGTCAGCATAATTCCCAAAGGCCGCGATTGCCTGATACAACGTGGCCTCGATCTGTTTCGGGGTATCGCCCTGCACCGCTTGTGCGTCGAGCAATGTGTTCCACGCGTCCAGGTTGCGCCGCTCCCACTTGATCGCCCTCCACGCGGCCCGGATGGCCGCCGCCGGGTCCTTCGCCTGCAGGTAGTCCGCGGCGAATTGCTGGTGGATCCGGGAGCGGTGAAAGGCGGGCAGGGTCCGGAAGCGCTCACTCAGGAACTGGAGCTCGTGGGCGGAAATCTCCTTCCAGGTCTGCGGATCACGAGCGTAGCCCGTCACAAAGCGCTGCTCGCCATAACGCCCGGCATTGAGCTGCCACTGCAGGTTGTCGGCGAGGTAGCCAAACCAGGCGTGGCGCCCGTCCATCCCCTCACCGCGGAACAGCAGCGTGGGCACGGCCCGGGCCTTGCCGACCTGGGTCGCAAAATACGCCTGATCGATGCAAATCCCGCCGACCCGGCGAATGTCGGACAGCGTGTAGGCGCCATCCGGCCAGAGGTAGATCTCCTTCGCCGCCCGGTCCGGGCGGTAGCGGATGAGAGTGTAGGCCTTGTCCAGCTGAGCCAGCGGGAGGTCCACGTTGCGCTGGGACCATTCGAGCTCGTTGAACGGCGCGGCGGCATCCACCACGAATTTCAGGTCATCCGCGCCGAGTCTCTCCAGTGGGTGATAGGTCCGGTCGAGCTGGTCCTGCCGGATCCACCAGTCAAACGCGTCGGCGGCCGCCGGCGGGGGCCGGGGAAACGACGCGGGGTAAACCTGACCATGCGGCCAGTCCGGCGGCGGCGGCAGGTCGTAAACGACCGCAATCGCCAGCGCGAGACGGGCATACCGGGCAAACCGGGCGGGATCGCGCCCATGCAGGCCATCGAGCAGATGAAAAACCTCCGGCAGATAATCCACCGGCGAGAGCAGCGCAAAAAACTCGCCCGAGAACTCAGGATGGGTGAGCAGCCACGTTTTCAACGCGGGCGAGAGCCACAATCCGAGCCGCTCCTTTTGCGGGGCGTAACGCCGGGGCAGGTTCGCGTGCACCGCCTTGGCGGCCTCCACTTCCTTCATCCAGTGCGGGATAAAATGTGCCTCGGTTTCCGCGAACAACTCCGACCACCGATAAACGTAGGACCAACGCTCGGCCGCCGGCAGCCGGCCCGAGGCGTAGGCCGTCTGCGCGGCTGCCCGGAACAGCGGCGTGAATTTATCCCACCCGCCCTGCTCCGCGTAACGGACGAACTCCTCCAACCGCGGCGCCGTGGGTGGCAGTAGTCTCTCGGCGTCGGTCAGCGGTGCGAATGACTCCGCCCCCAGCCTCAGATTCGCCAGGAGCAGCAGACCCAGTCCAAGGTGCAGGAAGGACATGCCCGTCAAGCGAATCGCCGGTCCGGGGCTTGCCAAATAGAGAACCGGGACTGGGGTCTGATCGAGGTGGGTGGCGCGCTGGCGCGCCACGTGGCACGCGAGCGCGCCGCCCACTTTGAGCGAATTCAAAAAAACCGGACCGTTGGCATCGGGCCGGGTTTGATGGACAGCGGCGGCGAACCGTCGCGGGTTACGGCGTCACGCCGGTGTCGGCGGTGGGCGTCTTCTGCTTGAAGATCAGCGCCTCGCCCTCGCGGACGACCAGCACCGGCTCGCCGTCCTTTACCTCGCCGCGCAGGATGGCCTCGGCGAGCGGATCCTCGAGGTAGTGCTCGACCGCCCGGCGCAGCGGACGCGCGCCGTACTTTTCGTCGTAGCCCTTCTCAATGAGCAGGGCCTTCGCCTCGGGCGTGAACTCGAGGCTGATCTTCCGCTCGGCGATGCGCTTCGCGAAATTCGCCGTCTCGAGCTCGACGATCTTGATGAGGTCGTTCTTGTCCAGCGGGCGGAAGAACGTGATGTCGGAGATGCGGTTGAGGAACTCGGGCTTGAAGACGCGCTTGGCCTCCTCGAGCACCTTCTCGCGCATCTTCTCCGCGTCGTTGAAGTTCATCGCCGCCGCCCCGAAGCCCATCGATGTCTGGCGCTGGAGCAGCTGCGCCCCGACATTGCTCGTCATGATGATGATCGTGTTGCGGAAATCCACCGCGCGGCCGAGCGAGTCGGTCAGGCGGCCGTCCTCGAGGATCTGCAGGAGAATCTGGATGACATCGGGGTGCGCCTTCTCGATCTCGTCGAAGAGCACGACGGCGTACGGCTTGCGCCGCACGGCCTCGGTCAGCTGGCCGCCCTCGTCATAGCCGACGTAGCCGGGAGGCGAGCCGACGAGGCGGGAAACGGCGAACTTCTCCATGTACTCGGACATGTCGATCTGGATGAGTGCGTCCTGGTTGCCAAACATCTGCGCGGCGAGCTGCTTCGCGAGCATGGTCTTGCCGACGCCGGTCGGGCCGACGAAGAGGAACGAGCCGATCGGGCGGCGCGGATCCTTGAGGTCGGCGCGCGAGCGGCGCAGGGCGCGGGCCACCGCGCTGCACGCGATGTCCTGGCCGATGACGGCGCGCTGGAGTTCGCCCTCCATGGACAGGAGTTTCTCGCTCTCCTTCTTCTCCATGCGGTTGAGCGGGATGCCGGTCCAGTCGGCGACGACCTGCATCATCAGGTTGTCATCGATCGCGACGCGCTTCTCCTCGCGGGCCGTCTTCCACTCCTCGGTGATCTGCTCCTGCTTGGTCCGAAGCTGCTTCTCCTGATCGCGGAACTTGGCGGCTTCCTCAAAATGCTGCTCGGCGATGGCCTTTTCCTTCTGCGCGCAGACGGCCTCGATCTCCTTGGTCATGTTCTCGACGTCCGGCGGGCGGGTGAGCGCGCCGATGCGGGCGCGCGAGCCGGCCTCGTCCATCACGTCGATGGCCTTGTCGGGCAGGAAGCGGCCGGTGATGTAGCGGTCGGAGAGCTTGGCGGCGGCCTCGAGCGACTGGTCGCTGAAGGTGGCCTTGTGGTGGTCCTCGTACTTCGAGCGGATGCCCTTGAGGATGAGGATGGTGTCGTCCACGGACGGCGCTTCGACCTTCACGGACTGGAAGCGGCGATCGAGGGCGGAGTCCTTCTCAATGTACTTGCGGTACTCGTTGAGAGTGGTCGCGCCAACGCACTGCAGCTCGCCGCGCGAGAGCGCGGGCTTGAAGATGTTGGACGCGTCCATCGCACCCTCGGCGGCGCCGGCGCCGACGATGGTGTGGAGCTCGTCAATGAAGAGGATGATGTTCTTGGCGCGCTTGATCTCGTCCATCACGGCCTTGATGCGCTCCTCGAACTGGCCGCGGTACTTCGTGCCGGCGACCATGAGAGCGAGGTCGAGGGTGATGACCTTCTTGTCCGCGAGGATTTCGGGGACGTTGCCGGCCGCAATTTCCTGGGCGAGGCCCTCGACGATGGCGGTCTTACCCACGCCGGCCTCGCCAATGAGGACGGGATTGTTCTTGGTGCGGCGGCAGAGGATCTGGATGACGCGGCGGATTTCGTTCTTCCGGCCGATGACCGGGTCTATCTCGTTCTTGCGGGCGAGTTCGGTGAGGTCACGGCCAAACGCCTTGAGCGCGGGAGTCTTGACCTCCTTCTTGTCGTCGGCCTGGGCGCCGGGGCGCTGCGAACCGCCGGCGGCGGCTTCCTCGCCCCCCGGGGAACCGCCCTGTTCACCGGCGGAGAACTGGGGGTCGAGTTCGCGGAGGATCTCGTTGCGGGTGCGCTCGATGTCGATGTCGAGGGACTTCAGGACGCGGGCGGCGACGCCTTCACCTTCGCGGAGCAGACCCAGCAGGATGTGCTCGGTGCCGACGTAGGAATGGTTGAGGGTCTTCGCCTCCTTGCCGGCGAGCGCGAGGACCTTCTTCACGCGGGGGGTGTAGGGAATGCTGCCCTGGGTCTTCGTCTCCTGGCCGGTCCCGACCTGCTTCTCGACGGCGGCGCGGACGGTCTCGAGGTCGAGGCCCATCTTCTGCAGCACGCTCACGGCGACACCCTGCCCGAGCTTGATCAGCCCGAGGAGGATGTGCTCCGTGCCCACGTAGTTGTGGTGGAAGCGGTCAGCTTCCTTGCGGGCAAGTGCGAGGACCTGCTGCGCGCGCGGCGTGAAGTTGTTCATCGGTTCTTGGGACATGGCAGGTGGGTATAGGGATTAATTCGGTCCGTCTGAAGACAGAGTAAAATTGGGTTTGGTGAAATTTGCAAACTCACCGCGGAGCCGCATGGCGCGCAGCAGGTCGCGCTGGCCCGGCTCGAACTCGCCGCGCTGCGCGTGCTGCAGGTGGCCGGGCTGGGCCTCGATCAGGAGACGGTCGATCACGCAGCGGTTCGCGTCGGGAAACACGCCGAGGTCCACGCCCAGCCGGATGAGCGAGAGCAGGTTCATCGCCTCGCCGGAGCTGAGCAAGTGGCCGTTCTGGAGGATGCCGAACGCACGGCCAATCTTGTCGAAAATCTTGTTGGCGTCCGCCTCGAGCAGCTTCTGCCGGGCGTTGAGTTCGTGCTCGATGATCGAGTTGAGCACGCTGCCGAGGCGCTTGATGATGCCCTCCTCCGACTCGCCGAGCGTGGTCTGGTTGGAAATCTGGAAGATGCTGCCGCTGGCGTCGGAGCCCTCGCCGAAGAGGCCGCGGACGACCATGCCGAGCTGGTTGACGGCGCGGACGACCTTTTCCATCTGGCTCGCGATCACGAGCGCCGGGAGGTGCATCATGGCCGAGGCGCGCATGCCGGTGCCGAGGTTCGTCGGGCAGGCGGTCAGGTAGCCGAGCGTGGGCGAGAAGGCGTAGTCGAGGCGGTCCTCGAGGGCGGTGTCGAGTTCGTTGACCGCGGTCCAGGTCTTCTTGAGCTGGAAGCCTGAGCGCAGCACCTGGATGCGCAGGTGGTCCTCCTCGTTGATCATCACCGAGAAGGCTTGGTCGCGGCTGATCACGACGCCGGCGCCGGCCTTCGCTCCGCTCAGCTCGCGGCTGATCAGGTGGCGCTCGACGAGGATTTGTTTCTCCAGGTCGGTGAGTTCGTCGATGTTGATGCTGAGGCTGCGCTTCATCGGCGCGCTGGCGGCGACGGCGTCGCGGCAGATGGCGAGGACCTCCTCGCGCTGCGCGGGCTTGGCCCAGCCGGGAAAGGAGTTGCCCGCGAGGTTCCGCGCGAGGCGGACCCGCGTCATGAGCACGATCGCAGTCTTGCTGCTCGCGGCATCGGTCAGCTCAGACGGGGTATCAATGAGCGACGAGATGGTCATGGGCTCAACGCGGCGGCTTTTGCCCGAAGGTGTGTTTGACTTGGTTGATTTCATCGCGGGTGCGGGCGGCGTCTTCGTAGCGTTCGGACTTGATCGCCTCGGTGAGGTCGGTCTCGAGCTTCGTCAGCCGGTCGGAGAGGGATTTGCGGGCGAGGGCCTTCTGCGGCACCTTGCCGGTGTGGGCGGTGCCCTTGTGCATGGTGTCCAGCATCGGCTCGATGATGGCGCTGAACGTGTCGTAGCAGGCCGGGCAGCCGAAGCGGCCCTGCTTCTTGAAGTCGTTCTGGGTGAACCCGCATTGCTCGCAGCGCATGCCGGTCGCGGCGGGCTCGGGATTGAGCGAGGCCTTGAGCAACAGGTCGGCGAGCGAGAAGCCGCTCGGGTCGGTCACGCCCTTGGCCTGGGCGCATTCCTCGCACAGGTCCACCTTGTGCACCTTGTTGTTCACGATCTGCGTGAGGTGCACGGTGGCGGGCTTGGTGCAAAGGTCACATTTGAGCGGATTGGCCATGGGAAGTGGTAAAAGCTACCTGCAGGCACTATGCCACAAGCGGGGATACAGGCAAGCGCGGGTGCATGGAATGCCGCCGGGCGCCGTTCTTTCCCGGGTCGCGGATTTTTTACGGACAACGTGTCGCTCACGGGCGATCCGCGGCCCCGACTGCCGGCGTGAAAACCTCAAATTCGTGTGCCCTCGACGAGCACCCGGCGCCCGAAGGCGGCGAGCACCTTCTGCGTGATCGGGCCGGGCTTGCCGGAGCCGATGACGCGGCCATCGAGCTTCACCGCGGGAATGACCTCGGCACCGGAACCGGTGAGGAAACACTCGTCGGCGACCCACACGTCGTAGCGCGTCATGTCCGCCTCGCGGATGGGCAGCCCGAGTTCCTGCGCGATGGAGAAGATCGTGGAGCGGGTGATGCCCTTGAGCGCGCCCTGCGAGGCGGCCGGCGTGATCAGTTCGCCCTTGTGGACGATGAAGATGTTGTCCGCGGTGCACTCGGCGATGTAGCCTTGGTCATTGAGCATGATCGCCTCGAGGGCGCCGAACTGCTTCGCCTCGATCTTGCCCAGGATGTTATTGAGGTAGTTCAGCGACTTAATGGTCGGCGGCAACGCGGCGGGATTGATGCGGCGCGTCGGCACGGTGACGATCGCGAGGCCGTTGTCGTAATGCTCCTTCGGGTAGAGGGAAATCTTGGCCGCGATGATGAACAGCGAGGGCTTTGCGCACAGCCACGGCGCCAGGCCGAGGTCGCCCACGCCGCGGGTGATGACCAGGCGAATGTAGCCGTCGGTCAGGCCGTTTTGCCGGCAGGATTCGCAGACGGCGTCGCTCAGCTCCTTCCGCGAGAGCGGCATCTCCAGCATGATGGCCTTGGCCGAGTACTCGAGCCGCTCCAGGTGCTCGTCCAGGCGGAAAACATTGCCGCCGTAGAGCCGGATGCCCTCAAAAACGCCGTCGCCATAGAGCAGCCCGTGATCGAACACGGACACCTTGGCCTCGGCCTCTTCGACGAATTTGCCATCCAGGTAAATCTTCATGAGCGGCCATGCTAGGGCACCCGCCAAAGTCTTGTCGAGTCCGGCGCTCGTTTTCCATTTGGACCGCGATTTTGCCCAACCCACCCCGTTTACCCATGACCACCCCACCCCGTCCCGCCCGCGCCGGCTTCACCCTGATCGAGTTGCTGACCGTAATCGCGATCATCGGGATTCTCGCGTCCATCATCATCCCCACCGTCAGTACCGTGCGCGAAAAGGCCCAGCGCACCGTCGACGCGAGCAATCTCCGCGAGATTGCCAAGGCCGCCATGGTCTACGCCAGCGACAACAACGACCGGCTGCCCGACCCGCTCGTCATCCAGGCGCAGGGCCTCCTCAGCGCCCCGTCGCCCGCCTATCTCTGGCCCGCCATCCTCGCGCGCAACGGCATGTTGAGCGATCCGACCTTTTATTTCGCCAAGAACGACCCGCTCTTCAACGGGAGCTTCCCCGCCGCCATCCTCGCCCAGGCCGATGCGACCCGGAGCACCCTCGACCCCACCTTCACGAGTAATCCCGCCCTCAGCTGGGAGTTTATCGGCGGCCTGAAAATGGGCGATCCCGCCACCACCCCCCTCGCCTTTACCCGCGGCCTGACCACGAGCGGCACCTGGGACCCCGCCCGCGGCGTCTACAAGGCGACCGGCGGGCATGTGGTCTTTATCGGCGGGAATGTCGCCTATTACCCCGACACCCTGCAGAAATTCGTCTCCAACAGTTCCGGTCAACTCGTGGACAACGTGCTTCAGGCCATCCCGGCCAGCAGCACCAACCCCGCCCGGGTTTATGCCACGGCCAGCGGCGGGCTGGGCACGCCCAACGGCACTCCGGCCGAACCCGGTCCCTGAGCGGTCTGCGGGCGCGGCCGGGGTTCCATCGGATATTTTGCGCGGGGATTATTTCCCGCTTCCACCGGCCCGCCGCCGCCGCCAATCTCACCGGTCCGCATGACGACCGCCGCCACCGCGCCTATCTCCCCCGACCCCATCGCCCGGGCCGCTGCCCCCACATACATTGTCGGGCACAAGAATCCCGACGCCGACGCCATTTGCTCGGCCATCGCGTATGCCGCCTACAAAACCCAGCGCGGAGACCAAGGGTATGTCGCCGCGCGCTGCGGCAATTCCAACGCCCGGATCGACACCATTCTCGCCCGCTTCCACCAACCGCTGCCGCTATACCTGAGCGACGTCAGCCCGCGCGTGCGCGACCTCATGGCCGCCGAGGTTGTTTCCGTCACTGAAAACGCCACCTGTGCCGAGGCCCTCGAGCTGATTGACCGCCACGACGTCCGCCTTTTGCCCGTGATTTCGCCGCGCCGGGGCATCGTCGGTACCGTCTCCCTCGCCGCCCTCGGCAGCAATTTCATCCCCCGCGCCCACGAGCCGCGCCTGATGCGCCAGGTCAAGACCTCGCTCGCCAACATCACCCGCGCCCTCCACGCCCGCCCCCTCCACCTCGTCGGCGAGCGCAGGATCGCGGAACTCTATGTCCGCCTCGGCACGATGGACATCAAGTCCTTCTGGAGTATTTCCGAGCGCGAAAAAATCCCCGCCAGCCAGGCGCTGATTATCGTCGGCGACCGCCGCGATGTCCAAAAACGCTCCATCGAGATCGGCATCCGCGCCCTCATCATCACCAGCAGTCTCGAGGTGGACCCGGAGATCATCGAACTCGCCAAGGCCAAGGGCGTCAGCCTCATCAGCAGCCCCTACGACTCCGCCACCACCGCCTGGGTCGTCCGCACCGCCTCCACCCTGGAGCGCGTCATCGACCGCAAGTTCGCCACCATCAGCGCGGATGCCCGGCTGACCGAGGCCCGCAATAAATTCTCCGGTGGTTCCCCCCACGCCCTGCTCGTCACCGACGATGAGGGCACGCTGCAGGGCATCCTCACCAAGAGCGACCTGCTCAAGCCCATGCGGACCCGCCTCGTCCTGGTCGACCACAACGAGCTGACGCAGGCCGTGCCGGGCGCCGAGGAAGTCACCATCACCGAGATCATCGACCACCACCGGCTCGGCGCCCTCAACACCCAGCAGCCCATCCTGTTCATCAACGAACCCGTCGGTTCGACCAGCACCATCGTCGCCGACCTCTTCCGCCGCGAGGGCCTCACCCCCTCGCCCGCGATCGCCGGCATCATGATGGCCGGGCTGATCTCCGACACGCTCATGCTCAACAGCCCGACGACCACGCCGAAGGACGGCATGATCCTCGCCTGGCTCGCCCAGATCGCCGGCGTCGACCCGCAGAAACTCGCCGACGAGATCTTCAGTTCCGGCTCCGTCATCCTCGCCAATCCGCCCGCCAAGGTGGTCCGCTCCGACTTCAAGATTTACGAGGAGGAAGGCGTGCGTTTTGCCGTCTCCCAGGTGGAGGAACTCGGCTTCAGCAATTTCTGGCAGCACGCCCAGCCGATCTCGGGAGCACTGCAGGAGCTGCGCGCCGATGAGCGGCTCGCCTTCGCCTGCCTGCTGGTTACCGACATCAACACGCAGAATTCCCTGATGCTCGTGAAGGCCGACGAGGGGCTCATCCGCCGCATTTCCTTCGCCCACGTTGAGCAGGACGAGATCTTCGACCTGCCCGGCATCGTCAGTCGCAAGAAGCAGCTCATCCCCTACCTCGGCAGCCTGCTCCGCGAGATGGCCGCCGACGGCGCCCTGCCGTCCCCCGCCGGCACCTCGACGGCGCCGATTCGCCGCAAGAAGAGTTAAGGTGGGCTGTTGTGGGATTGAGGTGGGTTGCGCGCTGGCGCGCAACGGATCGAGAGCGCTCGAGCTTCTCCGCGGATAATTGCGCGACAGTACGCAACCTACACCAACCACTCGGGAAACGGATATCCCGAATCAGTTGAGCCCTTGAACCATTCCCAATCCTCAGGACGGCAACAGGACCAGGGCCATTCTTCAGTCACCGGGATCAAAATTTTTCGGCAGGGATTCATCCAAATGTATCGCATCGTCGCTTCGAGCGAATCGTTTGCCCGCAAGCGGTGATCATAGAAGTTCGACTGCCATCTGCCTGCCTTCACATTTATGGCGGGTTTCGCTTTCACCTTCAGCCGCGTGACGCTTTGGGCGAGGGTCAGGTACGCACCTAAAATGATTAACAGGTGCACATGATCAGGCATCACAGTGATGCAGCGCAGCGTCCAAATGTCTTCCCTGACCATTTGCTGTGCCTCCGCTACCAGACCATGGGCAACGTCTGGGATCAGCACTGGTTTCCGGTCCACAACACAAAAGGTCATAAAATAAGTCGCTCCTCGCTGGGAGCAACGACCCCGTCGCAGTGCATTGGCATCGGTGTTGCGTTTCTCGCTCGCCATGTGGTTTGCGCTTGCGCGCAACGGAACCACCCTTGGCCCTGCATCAGCGGATTCGACAAAGCGAAGGTGACAATTCCGCAACCCCCAAGCCGTTGCGCGCAAGCGCGCAACCCACATGGAGATCCACCGGTCCGAACCCAAAATTGTGACGTTGCCTCGCGCCCGCGGGCCCCGCAATTTGCCGCGTTATGACCGTTGAGCCCAACGCCGCCGCGCCCGCCGCCGACCCCGCGCCCAGTGACTTCATCCGCGACCTCGTCGCGCAGCATGTCGCGGAAAAGCGCTACCCGAAGATCGTCACGCGCTTCCCCCCCGAGCCCAACGGCTACCTGCACCTCGGCCACGCCAAGGCCATCTGCATCAATTTCGGCATCGCCCGCGAAAACGGCGGCACCTGCAACCTCCGGATGGACGACACCAACCCGGCCAAGGAGGAAATCGAGTTTGTTGACGCCATCATCGACGACGTGAAATGGCTGATTTCCGGCTGGGCCGACCACCAGCTCGGGTTCAAGCGCAAGGGCGCCTCTCCCGCCGCCCACACCGTGGACGGCAAGGCCGACTATTACCTCGCCTCCGTGCCCGCCGAGGCCGGCGAGCGGAACATCGAGCCGTTCTTTGCGAGCCACTACTTCGACCAGCTGCATGACTACGCCGTCGAGCTGATCAAGCGCGGCCGGGCCTACGTCTGCGACCTGTCCCCCAAGGACACCGACGAATACCGCGGCGCCCCGGACCGGCCCGGCAAGGACAGCCCGTTCCGCCACCGCACCGTGGCCGAGAACCTCGACCTGTTCACCCGCATGCGCGCCGGTGAGTTTCCCGACGCCGCCCGCTCGCTCCGTGCCAAGATCGACATGGCCTCGCCCAACATGTGGCTGCGCGACCCCCTGCTCTACCGCATCCGCCACACCGCGCACCACCAGACCGGCGACAAGTGGTGCATCTATCCGCTTTACGACTATGCGCACTGCCTGAGCGACTACCTCGAGGGCGTGAGCCACAGCCTCTGCTCGCTCGAGTTCACCGACCACCGCCCGCTCTACGACTGGATCCTCGAGGCCCTCAGCCTGGCGCGGCCGCTGCCGCACCAGTACGAATTCTCCAAGCTCCGCCCCACCTACGTGCTGGTCTCCAAACGCCGGCTGATCCAGCTGGTGAACGAGCACGCGGTGGACGGTTGGGACGACCCGCGCATGCCGACGCTGCGCGGACTCCGCCGCCGCGGTGTGCCGGCCAGCGCCGTGCGTCGCTTCGCCATCGGCGCAGGCGTGACCAAGTTCATCAGCACGACCGACCTCGCGGTGTTCGAGCACGCCATCCGCGAGGAGCTCAATCCCGTCGCCCAGCGGCGCCTGGCCGTGCTCCGGCCGATCAAGCTCGTCCTCACCAACCTTCCCGCCGGTGAAAAACTCGAGTGCACCGCGACCAACGACCCGCAGTCCGAGACGCCCACCACCCGCCCGATCCAGCTCACCCGCGAGATCTTCATCGAGAGCGACGACTTCGCCGAGGTGCCGCCGCCGAAATACTTCCGCCTGAAACCCGGCGGCGAGGTCCGGCTCAAGTACGCCTGCATCATCAAGTGCGATGAGGTCGTGAAGGACGCCGCGGGCCACGTCACCGAACTCCGCTGCACCGCCGACCTCACGACGCGGGCCGGCGGCCCGAACGTGGACCGCAAGGTCAAGGGCACCATCCATTGGGTCAGCGCCACCGAGAGCATCACGGCCGAGGTCCGACTCTACGACCGCCTGTTTTTGGTGCCCGAGCCGGGCATGGACGATAATTTTCTCCAGCACATCAACCCTCACTCCCTCGAAACCGTGACCGCCCGGTTGGAACCGTCCCTCGCAAGTGCGACGTCCGAGCAGCGCTTCCAGTTCGAGCGCCTGGGCTACTTCTCGCTCGATTCGAAGGACGCGAGCCCGGGCCGGCTGGTGTTCAACCGCACGATCTCACTGAAGGACACCTGGGCCAAGGCGCCGGGAAAGCCGTAAGGTGGGCGGGCCCGTCCCGGTGCCCGCCGACCCTCGGATACGGAGCCGGATTACGACTTCGGGGCAGCCGCAGGCGTCACCTCGCTGGCCTTCTTCTTGTGGTGCGGCTTGTGATGCTTCTTACCGGCCGCGGGAGCTGAGCCTTGCTGGACGTTGGCTGCGGACGGCGCGATTTCGGCCGGGACGGGAACCGGCGTCAGCGCCGGCAGTGTGACCGTGGCGTCTTCCGCCAGCAGAGCCGTCACGCCAAACCCAAGGAGGACGGAGGAAAGAATGAGGATTTTTTTCATGCTCAAACTGAGACGCAAAGTCCGCCGGGAAGTTACGCGCAACCCAAAACGGGACCTAGACCGAAGCCAGGAACCGCTCCAGCCGTTTCACGACGCGCTCCCGGGTTAAGATCCGGAACAGGCCGGTGATGCTCGGACCGACGTTGGTCCCGGAGACAGCCAGCCGCGCCACACTCTGATAATCGCCAAAGCCGAGGCCGTTCTGGGTGGCCAGCGCCTTGATTCCCTCCTCAATAGCCGTGTCGCTCGTGAAATCTAAGCCCGGCAGCGCTGCGATCAGCTCATTCAGCCGGGCCTTTGGGTCGCCCTTGGCCATGACTTTCTCCTTCACCTTGGCGTCGATCACGTAGTCCTCCGTGAAGAAATACGCGGTATAGGCCGGCAGTTCCTCGAGACCCTTGATCTTCGGCTGGCAGAGCAGCAACACGGCGCGAAAATAGGCGGCCTCGGCCTGCAAGGCCGGCGCCCCGGCGTGCAGCCCGTCGAAGTAACTGCGGGCCAGCGCGACAAACCGGTCCGCCGGCTGCTCCAGCAGGTAAACCATGTTCATGTGCGCGAGCTTCTTGTCATCGAAGCGGGCGTTGCTCTGGTTCACGCCGGGCAGGTCGAACAGCCGGATGATCTCCGCAATCGGCATCTTCTCGCGATCATCGCCCGGATTCCAGCCCAGCAGCGTGAGGAAATTCACCAGGGCCTCCGGCAGGTAGCCACGCTTCTGGTACTCGTCGATCAGCGCCCCCTGGTCGCGCTTGGACATTTTGCCCGGTCCGTTCTGCTTCAAAATAAGCGGGATGTGCGCGAACTGCGGCACCGGCGCGCCGAACGCCTTGAACAGCTCGACATGCTTGCTCGTGTTCGAGAGGTGGTCCTCCCCGCGAATGACGTGCGTGATCTGCATCGCGATGTCGTCCACCACGTTCACGAAATGAAACACCGGGTTGCCGTCCGAGCGCACGATGACGAAATCCTCGTCCTCCAGCCGCTCCACGCGACCCCGGATCAGGTCGTCAATGACCGTCGGCGCGACCTTGACCTTCGTGACGGTCTTCTTGCGGTGATCATCGAACACCTCCGAGCGATCGCCCAGCAGCTTGAAGTAAATCGCCCCGTCCTTCTCGTAAGTCCGGCCTGCGGCCTTCAGTTTCTCCAAATACTGCCGGTAAATATCCGCGCGTTCACTCTGCAGGTACGGGCCAAAATTGCCGCCACCGCAGGACCCGACCTTCGGGCCTTCGTCCCAGTTCAGCCCCAGCCAGGTCAGCGCGTCGGAGATGACGTTGTAGAACTGCGCGCTGTTGCGCTCCTTGTCCGTGTCCTCGATGCGCAGGATGAAAACCCCACCTGTGTGCCGCGCATACAGCCAGTTGAATAGCGCCGTCCGGGCGCTGCCGATGTGGAAAAACCCCGTTGGACTGGGGGCAAAACGAACGCGGACTTGGGACATGGCGAGGGGATCAGATTGTGGCTTGAGCTTCGGGAAAGCGGCCAGCAAGAACCACGGCGTGTCTCCTGTCAAAGCCGCTCCCCTCGACCCCTCCGCCGTCGCCGCCCGTTTCATCGCCTCGGCCCCGGCCGCCGGCTTCCACGTCGAGCAGATGGGCGAAACGGCGTCGGGCCCGCTGATCGCTCTCACGAAACGCACCCCCGGCCCCCGCCCGCGAATCTATCTCTCCGCCGGTATCCATGGCGACGAACCCGCCCCGCCGCTGGCCCTGCTCGAGATGCTCGAGGCCGGCCGGTTCGATTCCCGTGCCAACTGGTTCCTCTGCCCGTTGCTCAACCCCAACGGGCTGGCGCGCGGGCAACGGGAGAACGCCGACGGCCTCGACCTCAATCGCGATTACAAGGACCTCCGGTCCGCCGAGTCGCGCGCCCATGTCGCGTGGCTCCAGCGCCAGCCCAATTTTATCGTCACACTGTCCGTCCACGAGGACTGGGAATCCACCGGCTATTATCTCTACGAGTTGAACCCCGGCCAGCGGCCCAGTCTGGCGGAGCCCATGATCGCCGCCGTCACCGCCGTCTGCCCCATCGACCACAGTCCGCTCATTGACGGCCGTGAGTCCAAAGGCGGCATTCTCCGGCCCGTGAGTGATCCGCTGCTGCGGGAGAATTGGCCGGAGCCCATTTACCTGCGGGCGCATCATACTTCCCAGTCCTACACGCTTGAGTCACCCTCGGCTTTTCCGCTGGCGCAGCGCATCGCCGCCCACCGGGTGGCGCTCGAAACCGCGATTACGCTAACAGCCTGCGACTGGCGCAAAACGCCCGCAAATCCTCCGGCAGCGGAGTCGTAAACACATACTCCAGGCCCGCCGGCCGCAGGTCGATCTCCGCGCAGTGCAGTGCCTGCCGCGGCAACAACAACTTCGCCGCCAGCGCCTCGGTCCAGCCGTGGTCGATGAAATCCAGGTAGCAGCGCGCGTCCGGCCCGTAGATCTTGTCGCCCACAATGGCATGCCCGAGCCACTGGGCATGCGCCCGGATCTGATGCTTGCGGCCGGTTTCCGTCACGACACGCACAAGGGTGAAGCCGCCGCCCGCCGTAACCGGGGTGAAATGGGTCACCGCCGTCTGGCCGTCCGCGCGCACGGCCGACTTGATGAACACCGGGCTCGCCGTGTCGTCGCCCAAGGGTTGGTTCACCGTGACCGGGCCCGCGAGTTCGCCCGTGAGCATCGCCTGGTAGACCTTCCCCACCTTGCGCTCCTGCATCGCCGTCTGCAGCCGGCTGGCCATTTTCGCGTCCTTCGCGAGGACGACCACCCCGCTGGTTTCGCGGTCCAGCCGGAACACGAGGTGCATCACCGGCAGCTGCGTGTACTCGCGCGCGGCTCCGACCAAGCTCGACCACGGGCCCGCCTTCGACGGATGGCAGACCGCATCGCCGGGCTTCGCCACGACCAGCAGCCGGGCGTCCTCGTAGATGATCCAGCTCCGCACTTCCTCGAGGGTGAACAACCGCACCGGCCCCTGCTTCAGCCGGCGCGGCCACGCGCAGGCGCGCGAGGAATTGGCAAAATAATCCTCCGGCGCCGCCGGCGGCTCCGCACTCATTTCCGCACCTGCTTTACCTGATAGCTGCCCAACGCCTTGGCCGCAGCGCGCGCCATCAGCGGTTTCGGCAATTTCGCAGTGACAAATGTCATGGTCTTGTTCTTCCAGCCGTTGACGACCTGGCTCCGGCCCGCCGCCAGCGCCCGCAGCGCGCCCAGCACTACCTGCTCGCAGGTCATGCTCAGCGCGGGCGGGACGGAACCCGACCGCAGCCCGGCGCGCTTGGAAAAATCTGTCGTCGTGGGTCCGGGGCAGACCGCCAGGGCGCTCACCCCACTGCCGCGCAACTCCTCGTTGAGCGCCAGACTCCAGTGCAGCACGAAGGCCTTCGATGCCCCGTACGTCGCCATATACGGCGTGGGTTGAAAGGCCGCGGTGGAGGCCACGTTGATGATCGCCCCGCCCCGCGCCTTCAGCAGCGGCAGGAGCCGGCCGGTCAGGTCCACGAGCCCGCGGATGTTCACATCGATCAGCTCAAGCTGATGCTCCAGATTGGGTTCCGGAAAACGCCCGTAGGCGCCAAAGCCGCTGTTGTTAATGAGCAGCACGCGCCCGGTCGGCGCCGCGTCGGCTAAAAAGGCCTCGATCGCCCCGGCGGCCCGCGCCAGTTCGTCCGGCCGAGACAAATCACCGGGAAAATGGTTCAATTTTATGTCGCAAATTTTCAGGGCCGGTTCGCGCCTTGAGAGGTTGCAAAACTGCAGGCCGGGATTCAGTTTCGCCATCAGCTCGATGAAAGATTTTCCAATACCGGAAGATCCCCCGGTCACGATGACGGTGGAAAAGGAAGAGAGCGCTTCGCTTAGCGAGGGCACGGGATTGAGCGGGACATTTTTCGTCCGGCCGGGTTTCCGGTCGGATTTGGTCCAACCCAGACATAACCCAGAAATATGAACAGCCAAAACAACCAGGAACTAATCGTCTCCGGCATTCATCTCGAGCTGACTCCGTCGCTGAAGACTTTCGTGCGTGAAAAGGCGGATCGATTATTCCGTCACGACGAGCGCATCGTGCGGATCCGCGTGGAACTCGAGTGCGACTCCAAGGAGGAAGTCGGCACCCGGTTCAAAGCCAAGGGCCATATCGTTGTCCTCGGGCCTGACATCAACGCCTCCGTTGAGGCCGACGAGTGCCACAAGGCCGTCGCCCTGCTGGTGGACAAGCTCGACCGCATGCTCGAGAAGCGCCACCTGCTGCACAAGGTGAAGCGCAACCACCCCCACGCCGTGGAGTTCAACGGCGTCGACCTCCCCAAGGCCATTTAATACGCGGTAGGGCGGGTCTTTGACCCGCCTTGGCTTGGCCAAAAGCCGCACCCTCGGAAAGAGCGGGTCGAAGCCCCGCCCTACTTTGAAAACCCGCCACCCGGCGGGTTTTCTTGCGTCCACGGGGCGCACCGCCGAAATTTGCCGCGTGATTGGCGATGTCATCTGGTCCACCCCTGGCCAAAGCTCGGTCGACTCCCTCCCCCTCGGCAACGGCAACCTCGCCGCCAACGTCTGGACCGAGCCCAACGGCGACATCGTCCTCTATCTGGCGAAGAATGACGCGTGGGATCATCTCGGCCGCCTGATCAAGCTCGGCCGGATCCGGCTGCGGCTCACCCCCGCGCTGACCGCAGGCGGAGGCGACTTTGAACAGAAGCTCTCGCTGGCCGACGCCTCGGTCGTGATCACGAGCGGAGGCACGTCCGTGCGACTCTGGATCGATGCCCACTGGCCCCGCCTGGTGATCGAGGTGAACCGCGCGACTCCCGGCGACATCTCCGCCAGCCTTGACCCATGGCGCACATCGCCGCGCGAGATCGGGGCGAAGGAAGCCCATGCCGCCTGCGGCCTCGAGGGCGGCCAAGTCGAGCTGACCGCCCGGCCTGACCAAATCGTGCCCGGCGAGCCCGCGGCGGTCATTTGGTATCAGCGCAACGAATCGTCCGTCTGGCCGCTGACGCTCGACCAGCAGGGTCTCGGCGAGCTCAAGGCCCGGTCAACCGACCCGCTTCTGCACCGGACCTTTGGCGGCTGCCTCACTGGCGCCGGTTTCAAGAAAGCCGGCGAGAGCACCCTGGTGTCGGGCCCGACCACCTCCGCCGTACTCACCGTTACCGTGCATGCGGCCCAGACCGACACCGTCGCCCTCTGGCTGGCGCAAATTCGCGCCGCCGCGGCTTCCTCGTCCGCGGGCTCTCCCGCCGAACTCTGGCGCGATCACCAACACTGGTGGCGGGAGTTCTGGTCGCGCAGTTACATCCGCCCCGAGGCGCGCGCGCCCGACTGGAACCAGGCCGCGACGATTGCGGAGCAATCCGCGTGGCAACGCTACCTCGTCGCGTGCTGCGGCCGCGGACTCTATCCGGTAAAATTCAACGGCGGCCTCTTCACGGCCGACTGGGGGCTCAAGGACGAGGCTTTCGACGCCGACTACCGGCGCTGGGGCGGCGGCTACTGGTGGCAGAACACCCGCCTGATCTACTGGGCGCTGCTGGCGAACGGTGACTACGAACTAATGCGCCCGTTGTTCCGCATGTACCGCGACATGCTCCCGCTGGCCGAGCACCGCACGCAGCAGTGGTACGGTCACGGCGGCGCGTTTTTTCCCGAGACGCTTTATTTCTGGGGCACCTATCTGCCCTCGAATTACGGCTGGGATCGCGCGGGCAAGGCGCCGCGGGACATCGAGAACCAGTACATCCGTTATTATTGGAACAGCGGCCTGGAACTCGTCGCCCTGCTGCTGGAGACGTTTGACCACACCACGGACACCGCCCTGCTCGACGAGGAATTGCTGCCCATCGCGCGGGCCGTGATGAATTTCTGCGCCCTGCATTACGCCAACGACGCCGGCGGCAAACTCCGTTTCGCGCCGGCGCAGGCCCTCGAGACGTGGTGGCAGGCGGAAAACCCGATGCCGGAGGTCGCCGCGCTGCACTTCCTGCTGCCCCGTCTGCTGGCGCTACCGGTCAGTCACCTCACGCCCGCCGATCGCGCGAACTGGCACGCCCTCGCCACGCGGCTACCGGTGCTGCCCACCGGCACCGTGGATGGCCGGAAACTGCTGCGCTCCGCCGAAATTCACGAGGCTGTGCCCAACAATTCGGAAAACCCGGAGCTCTACGCCGTGTTTCCCTACAAGCTATATGGCCTGGGCCGGCCGGAACTCGAAGTCGCACAGTGGACGTTTGCGCGGCGCCTGTTTCCCGACACGGGTGGCTGGCGGCAGGACGCGGTGCACGCGGCGTTGCTCGGGCTCACGGAGCCGGCGGCATTCTACGTCAGCAAAAACTACAATGACCGCACCGGTTTCCCGGCGACGTTCAAGGGCTTCTGGGGGCCAAACTACGACTGGGTGCCGGACTTCGATCATGGCAGCGTCAGCCAGCTCGCCCTGCAGACCATGCTCGTGCAGACGGTCGGCGAAAGGATCCTGCTCTTCCCGGCCTGGCCCGCCGACCGCTGGAATGTGACCTTCAAGCTGCACGTCACCGGCCAGACTGTCGTCGAAGGCGAGCTCAAGGATGGTCAACTCGTCCACCTGACCGTCACCCCCGAAGCCCGCCGCAAGGACATCGTGGTGCTGCTCGGGCCGAACCGAGTCACTCTCCTGAGTTGATTCCATCTGATTTTACAGGAGGAAACGGAGGTAACAGAGTGAGAAGAGTCAGTGCATTGTGGTTGGCCCTCCATTTCCTCTGTTTCCTCCTGTAAAACACCCCCGGGATCAAAACGCGCGGCATCAGTTCGGACCCCGCCCCTGCCCCAAACTGCGCTTCCCTTGCCATCCAGCGTTGCCAGTGGCGCGGGGATAGCTACCAAGCTGGTCATGGCCAGTGTCGAAACCACCGTTTCCGGAAATCCCAGCGCAACCGAGCAGACTGTTCTCAAGGTCCTGCTCGCGATGAGTTTTTCCCACCTGCTCAACGACACGATCCAGTCGCTGCTGCCCGCGATTTACCCGCTCCTGAAGGAAAACTACCACCTGACCTTCACCCAAGTCGGCCTGATCACGCTCGCGTTCAACACCACGGCCTCGTTGCTCCAGCCGATCGTCGGCTCCTACACCGATCGCAGCCCGAAGCCCTATTCGCTGGCGATCGGCATGAGCATCACCCTCGTCGGCCTGATCATGCTGTCGCGCGCCGCGGGTTATCCCATGATCCTGCTCGCGGCGGCGATGGTCGGCATGGGTTCGTCCATTTTCCATCCCGAGGCCTCGCGCATCGCGCACATGGCGGCAGGTGGCCGGCATGGGTTTGCGCAGTCACTCTTTCAAGTCGGGGGCAATCTCGGCTCGTCGCTCGGCCCGCTCGCCGGCTTGGTCATCGTCGCCCACGGCCAAAGCTCGATCATCTGGTTTGGTGGAATCGCGGGGCTCGGCATCTACATCCTCTTCCGCGTCGGCGGCTGGTATCAGCGCAACCTCGCGCATTATCTCGCCCGGACCAAGGCTCGGCAGCTTGCGGCCACCAACCAGCTGCCCCGCCGAACGGTCATTTTTTCCATCGGCATCCTGCTCCTGCTGATTTTCTCGAAGTACGTCTATCTCGTCAGCCTCAGCAACTACTACACCTTTTACCTGATTCACCAGTTTCACGTCTCGGTCCAGCAGTCCCAGGTGTGCTTGTTTATCTTCCTCTTCTCGGTCGCGGCGGGCACCTTCCTCGGCGGACCGCTCGGCGACCGCTTCGGCCGCAAGTACATCATCTGGTTCTCCATCCTCGGGGTCGCCCCGTTTTCGCTCACACTGCCGCACGTCGGCCTGGTCGCCACGGTCATCCTCACGGTGTTCATCGGGGGTATCCTTTCCTCGGCCTTCTCCGCCATCCTCGTCTATGCCCAGGAGCTGATCCCCGGCAAAGTGGGCCTGATCGCGGGCCTCTTCTTCGGCTTTGCGTTTGGCATCGGCGGCCTTGCTTCAGCAGCGCTGGGCAAGCTCGCCGACCTCACGAGCATCGAACATGTCTTTTTCGTCTGCGGCTTCCTGCCCTTGATCGGCGTGCTGACCGCGTTGCTGCCCAACGTGGAGCCGCGGTCCAAGGCGAAGGCCTGAGGCAGTGGTCAGCTTTCAGCCCCCAGCTTCAGAGTTCGGGGCCGCGCGGCACGGCGGCGGCGCCAGTCGCGGAGACCGCTGGCGCAACCTACCCTCGCCGCGCTACATCTAGCCCACGCCAAACGCGTCCGACAGGGGGGATCTCCGGGCGTTACCGGTGGTGGACCCTAAGCCCGGCGAGCAAAGAAAAAGACCGCGGCCATTGCTGGCGAGCGGTCTTTAAAAGTGGTGCGGCCATAGGGAGTCGAACCCCAAACCTCCAGATTCGTAGTCTGGCGCTCTATCCAGTTGAGCTATGGCCGCGCGAGGGTGCGAAAAAGCAGGGATTGGCAGGTAAGTGCAAGACTAGTTTTAAGGGGTAAGCGGAAGGGTTAAGTTCCAACCCTGCTATCACCCGGCCTGATCGCGTCCGGGCTGAGAACATAAACCTGCCTAGGTCAGCCCTCCGCCGGGCGCCAGTCGATGAGTTCGAGCTGGAGCAACTTGCGGTCATTAAAGTGATTCCAAGTGATCTCCACCGCGAGGTCGAGCGGGACGTCCACCGGCGGCAGGCGGTTGGCCAGCTTCCACGCCACACCGTGCAGTCGGCGGCCACGGCCGTTGTCGAACTGGAAGCGGAAATGCAGCTGCTTGAACACCTCGGGCGGCTGCTTCAGCACCACCCCGCTCACCCCAAACACCGGCTCGGGATTGCCTTGGCCAAACGGGTGCAGCACCTCGAGTTCCGTCATGAGCTGTTCGCTCACCTGGTCGGTCTGCAACCACGCTGACAGATCGAGCTGACGCGCCGCAATGTCCCCGCCGGCATGAACCCGCACCGCCTCCGCAAACACGCCCCGGAATACGTCCAGCCGGGTCTTTTGGATCGCGATGCCCACCGCCATCGGGTGGCCGCCCCAGCTGGCGAGTTCGCCGCCACAACCGGAAAGGATTTCCACGAGGTTCAACCCGTCAATGCTGCGGCCCGAGCCCTTGGCGAGGTCGCCCTCATTGCCCAGCACCACGCAGGGCCGGTTGTATTTGCGGGAAACGCGGCCCGCGACAATCCCCACCACGCCGGGATGCCAGGCCTCGCTGAACAGCACGATGCCGGGCGACGCCGCGTACTCGGTCTCAATCATCCGCTCGGCCTCCTCCGTGATCTTGCGCTCGATGTCCTGCCGCTCGCGGTTGAACGCGTCGAGCTGGCGGGCGGTGTCGTTGCAAAAGGCGATGTCCCGGCTGAGCATCAATTCCACGGACAGGGCCGCGTCTGCGAGCCGGCCCGACGCATTGATGCGCGGCCCCAGCCGGAAGGCGATGTCCACCGGCTGGATGCCCAGCTCGGGCTTCACGCCGGCGACGGCCATCAGTGAGCGCAGCCCGGGGCGCGCGGCTTCCTGCAGCACCTTCAGGCCGTGACGCGCAAGGATGCGGTTCTCGCCGAGGAGCGGCACGAGGTCCGCCACCGTGCCGAGTGCCACGAGATCGAGCTGGTCGCGCAGCTTCATCGTGAGGGCCACCGGATGGTTTTCCGCGCGCAGCTGCTTCAACAGCCCGTGCATGAGCTTGAACACGAGACCGACCGTGCAGAGGTCGCGCCAGGGCGCGTCGGCGCCGGTTTCGTCGGCGTGCACGTGGGGATTGATCAGCAACCCCTGGGCGAGCGGTTTCTCGGTCGAGCGGTGATGGTCAATGACGATGACGTCGATGCCCTGCGCGCAAAGATAGGCGACCTCCTCGTGGGAGTTCGTGCCGCAGTCCAGCGCGAGGAAAAGCGCCGGCTTGCCCGCCGTCAGGGCGCGGTCGATCGCGGTGCGGGAAAGGCCGTAGCCGTCCTCCGAGCGGCGCGGCACGACAAAATGCGGCGTCAGGCCGAACGCCCGCAGCACGCCAACCAGCAGCGCCGTGCTGCTGACGCCGTCCACGTCATAGTCGCCCAGCACCGCGATGGCCTCACGGCGCTCGATGGCCCCGCGCAGGCGCGTTGCCGCCTGCGTCAGGCTGCGGAGCAGGAAGGGGTCGTTCAGGCCGGACAGCGCCGGGGCGAGGAACCGCGCCATGGCGTCCGGGTCGCGGTGGCCGTTGCGCAACAGCAGTTCCGCGAGTACCGGGCTGACGCCGGTACGGGTGCGGATCGCATCGATCTCCCCGGCCGGGAGCGGCGTGTAGGTCCAGCGCATCAGGAGCGGAGTTTAAAAAAGCCGAATCCCACCAAGGGAAATTCGAAAAACGAGCCCTGAAATCCGGGTCACGGAAGTCAGGGGGCGCGATGCAAATTTCCCGTACGGGTTCCGGCCGTTACTGCGACGCCTTGCTAGAGCCGGTCCACTCGTACTTCGGCGCGACGTCGGCATGGGCTTCCACGTGCTTCCGGTCGCCCTTGTGCCACCAGTAGAACACTTGCGCCGCGATGAAGATCGCGGAGAAGGTCGAGGTGACGATGCCGATGAGGAAGGTGAAGGAGATGCTGCGCAGCACGCCGCCGCCGAAGAGGAACAGCGCCAGGGCCGCCAGGAACGTCGTCGTCGCCGTCATGATCGTGCGGGCGAACACCTTGTTGATGGCGCTGTTGATCACGTCGCGGAGCGCCCCGGTGGGGTTGAGTTTCAGCTCCTCGCGAATGCGGTCGAACACAACCACGGTCTCATTGATGGAGTAGCCGGCAATACAGAGGATGGCCGCCACCATCGGGGCCGAGAACTGGTAACCGAAGAGCACGAAAATGCCGATGGTCATCAGGATGTCGTGCAGCGTGGAGAACATGGCGCCGATGCCGAAGCCGAACTCAAAGCGGAAGGCGATGTAGGCCAGGATGGTCAGCATCGAAACGCCGACCGCGATGAGCGCGTTCAGCTCGATTTCCTTGCCGATGGAGGCGCCGATGTGGTTCTCGCCGACCTTCTCGAGCCCGGCCGACGGATAGGCCGACTGGAGGGCGGCCAGCATCGCGCCGGACTTGCCTTCGGGGGTCTCGATCTCGAGCACTTCCTTCGTGCCGCCGAGCGCGCTGGTGTAGGTGGGCTGCACCTCGCCGATTTTCGCCGTGTCCGCCACGTGACGGATCTGGGCGGTGTCGATGCGCTGGGTGAACTGGACGGTGATCTGGTCGCCGCCGGCAAAATCGATGCCGTAGATCCGGTTGCCCTTGTAGGCGACGACCGCGAGCCCGATGAGGACGAGCGCCACCGAGCCGATGGCCGCGGGCTTGCCGTACTTGACGAAGTCCACGTTGAGGCCCTTCAGCATGCGGCGCATGGTGAATTTCTTGATCGTGCCCGACTCGATGAGGAGTTCCATCAGCATGTGCGCGGTGATGAGCACGGAGATCAGCGTGGAGACCACACCGATGAGCAGGGTGTAACCAAAGCCGCGGATCGGGCCCGTCCCGAGCCAGATCATGATGGCGCAGATGATCAGCTGCACGAAGTGGGCGTCGAGAATGGTCGTGAGCGCCTTCAGGAAGCCGCCCTGGTTGGCCGCGGTGAGCAACTTGCCCGCGGCGATTTCCTCGCGCATGCGCTCGAAGATCAGGATGTTCGCGTCCACCGCCATGCCGATGGTCAGCACGATGCCGGCGAGACCGGGGAGCGTCATGGTGGCACCGAGGCTGGCCATGGCGCCGAAGATGATGACGATGTTCACGGCGAGCGTGACGACGGCGACGAGGCCGCCAGTGGTGTAGAAGGTGATCATGAACGCCGCCACGAGCGCGGTGCCGATGATGGAGGCCTTCACGCCGCTGGAGATGGCGTCCTCGGCGAGTTGCGGGCCGACTTCCTTCTGCTCGCGCACGATGAGCGGGAGGTCGAGGGGGTTATTGAGGACGTTGGCCAGATTGATGGCCTCACGGTCCGTCATGGCGCCGCCGCTGATGGAGGCGTTGCCACCGGAAATCTCTTCCTTGACCGTCGGGGCAGAGTAGAGCTTGCCGTCGAGCACAATGGCGAGGCGGCCCAGGCGGCCGTTCGCGCGGCCGCTCTCGGCGATCTCCTTCGTCACCTCGGCGAAGCGCTGCGCGCCTTCCTTGGTGAAGCGGAGCGAAACCTCGGGCTTGCCGTACATGTCAGGCGTGGCGCGGGACTCGGCCACGGACGCGCCGCCCATCTCGGGGATGCGCTTGACGAAAATTTCCTCGCTGACGGACTCGCCGCGCTGGCCCTCGAAGTCGAGGGTCATGATCTCGTAGCCGGGCGGGATTTCGCCGGGCGGCACCATCTCGGGTGACAGCGTCGGGTGCACGGTGCGGAAGTCGAGGCGGGCGGGCTTCTTGATGTTGTCCACCACGTCCGGGTTGTCCTTGGTGTTGATGCCGGCGAGCTGGATCTCGATGCGGTTCTCGCCCACGGCGCGGATCACGGGCTCGGCGATGCCGAAGGAATTGATGCGGGCGGCGATGATGTCGATGGCCTTGGAAAGCTTCTCCTTGCGGGCGTCCTCGGACAGCTTGGCGGCGGCCGCGGGGTCAACCTCGAGCGTGACGGAGACGCCGCCCTTAAGGTCGAGACCGAGCTGGAGCTTGCTCTTCGAGCGCGCGAGCAGCTCGGTGAGGAGGATGGTGTTCCGCTTCTCGACGTTCTTCAGTTTGCTCTCGAGCTTGATGTCAGGGAAGTACTCGGAGAGGTCGAGTTTGCGCTCGCGGCCGATCTGCTTGAGGGCAACGAACTCGCTGGGCGCGAGGCCGGACTTCTTGCGGGCGGCGGCCTCGTCGAGAAGCTTGGCGAACTCCGCGGGCTTGGCGCCGGCATGGGAGCGGGCGTAGTCGGCGAAGGGCTGGTCTTTGAGGGGGTAGAGGGTCGAAACCGCCCAGACCACCAAGAGGAGGCTGAGCGAGATCTTCCAGAGGTTGCGGCTGAACATGGTTGGGTGTGGTTTAAAGCGGAACGGGGCGAAACCGGCGCCGGCGGACGGCGCCGCCGGGGATTACTTCTTCTCGTCGCTGCCGGCCTTGCTGATCACGGCGCTGACAAAGCTCTTGCCGATCTCGATCTTGGTGTTGTCGGCGATGCGGACGATGAAACGGTCGTCCTTCACGTTCGTGATCGTGCCATAAATGCCGCCGGTCGTCATGATTTCATCACCGGTCGAGAGCGCGGACAGCATCTTCTCCTGCTCCTTCTGCTTCTTGCGCTGCGGCGCGATCATGAAGAAGTACATCGCCGCGAACAGCAGGGCGTAGAAGATGATCATCGTGCTGCCACCGGGGCCGCTGGCTCCGGCGGGCGCGGTGGTCTGGGCCAAAATTGTGGTCGCGTCGGTGATAAGGGACATTTTCGTCATTGCGTGTTGAGGGTTTTGAAAAAAGAAAACATGCATCCTAACCGACTCCCCTCCGGCCATAGCAAGCCATAACTCCCCCACTCCTCCGCGTTGAAAAGTAAATCCGCATCCGCTTGGTCTGCCGCCAAATCCGAGGAGCATTACGGTTTCAAGCGCTGGGGCTCCCCGCACATCTCGGTGGACGACGCGGGCTTCGTGAACGTGCAGCCCCGCGCCGACGGCCGCGGCATCCGCGTGCTCGACGTGGTGGACGAGGCGTTGGGCATGGGCCTGAAGGCCCCGATGGTCATCCGTTTCCAGGACCTGCTCCGGCATCGCGTCATCCAGCTCAACGAGTGCTTCGCCAAGGCCATCAAGGACGAGGGCTACAAGGGCCAGTACCGCGGCGTCTTCCCCATCAAGGTCAACCAGCTGCGCGAGGTCGTGGATGAGATCGTCCTCGCCGGGAAGGACTTTCACTACGGCCTCGAGGCCGGCTCCAAGCCCGAGCTCATGATCGCGCTCGCCATGCACGAGGGCGCCCAGCGGCTCATCATCTGCAACGGCTACAAGGACGACGATTACATCCGTCTCGCCCTCCTCGGCCGCAAGCTGGGCAAGAAGATCGTCATCGTCGTCGAGCAGCTCGCCGAGGTGGATGACATCATCCGCCTCTCGCTCGAGACCGGCGTGAAGCCGATGATCGGCTTCCGCGCCAAGCTCCTCACCCGCGGCGAGGGCAAGTGGGCCATGTCCACCGGCGACAATGCCAAGTTCGGCCTCAACACCGCGGAAATCCTCTTCGCCTGCGAGAAGCTCAAGGCCGCCAAGCTCGCCGCCTGCCTCAAGCTCGTCCACTTCCACATCGGCTCCCAGGTCCCGAACATCATCACGATCAAGAACGCCGTCATCGAGGCCACGCGCTTCTACTGCCAGCTCGACAAGATGGGTTTCCCGATGGGCTACCTCGATGTCGGCGGCGGCCTCGGCATCGACTACGACGGCTCCCGCACGAACTTTGAGAGCTCGATGAACTACTCGATGGAGGAATACGCCCGCGACGTCGTGTTCAACATCCGCGAGATCTGCGCCGCCTCCGGCGTCAAGGTGCCCGACATCGTCAGCGAGTCCGGCCGCGCCGTCGTCGCCCCCCACTCCCTCCTCGTCGTCGAAGTCTTCGAGCGCATCAACAAGCGCGAGTCCCTCGGCCAGCAACACGACCCGAAGGTGAAGCACAAGGTCGTCACCGACCTCGAGCTCATGCTGAAGAACAAGTCGAAGCTCGGCCGGCTCGAGCGCTTCCACGACGCGCTCCAGAAGAAGGAAGAGGCGTTCTCCCTCTTCAACCTCGGCTACCTCGACCTCGAAAACCGCGCCGCCGCCGAGTCGATCTACTGGCAGATCTGCGAGCAGATCGCCAAGGAGGGCCGCGACTCCGGCTACCAGCCCGAGGAACTCCACGACCTCGATACGCTCCTCGCCGACCAGTACGTCTGCAATTTTTCCGTCTTCCAGTCGTTGCTCGACCACTGGGCCCTGAAGCAGCTTTTCCCCGTCGCGCCCCTGCACCGGCTGAAGGAAAAGCCCACGGTCAACGCCATCCTCGCCGACATCACCTGCGACTCCGACGGCAAGATCTCGTCGTTCATCGACCTGCAGGACACCAAGGACTACATCACGCTGCACCCGCTCAACGGGAAGCCCTACTACCTCGGCGTGTTCCTGACCGGCGCGTACCAGGACATCATGGGTGACCTGCACAACCTCTTCGGCCGCGTGAACGAGGTGCATGTCTTCCTCGAGAACGACGAGCCCAACGGCTTCTACATCGAGGAGGCGCTCAGCGGCAGCCGCATCGCCGACGTGATCGAGGGCGTGCAATACCAGCAGGAGGACCTCTGCCGGAAGATGAAGGCGCAGATCGACGCCGCCACGCGCAAGGACATGGTCAAGCCCCGCGAGGGCGTGCGCCTGCTCGAACTTTACGAGAGCCAGATGCTCAACAAGACCTACCTGAACATCGAGCCGAAGAAGGGCCGGAAAAAGAAAGCCTGAGGCGGCGGGTCACCCCGCGCATTGCGTCCATGGACACCCCCGATCCCAAGGCCGGCGAGCGCGCGTACTATGCGAAGCTGAGCCCCGAGGGCCTGCAGCACGCGCGGGAAAAGCCGTTCAGCGACGACCGGGTCGGCCAGTACCTCTCCGACATGGCGGCGCTGCTTGCCATGCTGGAACCCGCGCCCCGGCGCGTACTCGACCTCGGTTGCGGCACGGGCTGGACCTCCCGCATGCTCGCCCGCGCCGGCTACGACGTTACCGGGGTCGACATTTCAGCGGACGCCATCGCCATCGCCCAGGAGCTGGCGGTGGAGGAAAACCTGCCCCACGCCACTTTCCTGGTTGGAGACTACGAGACGGTGCTCCCGGCCAATACCTACGATTACGTGCTGTTTTACGACGCGCTGCATCACGCCGAGGATGAGGCCGCCGCGCTTCGCACCGCCTGCAACGCGCTGAAGCCGGGAGGCGCGCTGTTTGCGTTCGAACCGGGCAAGGGACACCACCACAGCGCCGGCTCGCAGCACGCGATCAAGGAGTACGGCGTGCACGAGAAGGACATGCCCCCGAGCCACATTTGGAAAGTCGGACGTAAGGCCGGGTTCACCCGCAAGCTCGTCCTCCCCACGCCCCACGACATGAACCGCCGCCTCTACCGCCGCGATTATCACGCGTCGTCCGCCGCCGGTCGCGGCTGGCTGGAAAAACTCTGGGGCTACTACCGCGCCGCCGGCTCGATGCTCCAGCAATCGGGCGGCGCGCTGACGATTCTGTGGAAGTGAGCCGGGGTTGCCCTCGTAAGCCGCGAGTTT
>Ga0114958_10000208_pt1 | contig 50044 bp, 49 predicted proteins | sample C_130208_EF_Meta_FD_89577 | JGI IMG/M metagenome (GOLD analysis project Ga0114958, IMG submission 89577) | Freshwater microbial communities from Lake Croche, Canada to study carbon cycling - C_130208_EF_MetaG | ecosystem: Environmental > Aquatic > Freshwater > Lake | place: Lake Croche, Canada... | reverse complement strand
CTGAGTTCGCCCTTGTGGGTCTAAAAAATCATTAAGGTTGTCAGCAAGATGGGTTGTTCTTGGCAGCTCAGCGCCACTGATTTCTGCACCGTCAAAAATTCCACTTTCTGGGAACCCTGTCAGCGGTATAACATTGCCGAACAGATCAGCCTGAGATGGGTTGAGTTTCACATTTGGTTGACCCTCCCAATCGAGTATACTATCCACAACAAATCGACCTACTGGTCGAGCGACCGCGTTTCCAGCCATTCTGTATTTTGAGGAGCTAGCAATATCCCTAAAATCATCGGGATTAAAACCTTGTAAACGAAGCGCCTCGTCAGGCGATAAGAGCCGAACAACTTCCCCATGGTGGATAGCAGGAGGTGAGGGGATCGATAACGTCGACCCAACTTTTATGGCGGGAACATATCCATCTGAATAACATATAGAATGGGTTCCTGCGGTCCAGTAAAAGCCTGCGGCTTTTACAACCTTTTTGCTTCTAGTTATTTCAGGTACTCGCCTGAATATATTAAGGTGCTTCGTTGGATATTTAGTTGCCACGATGAATACACGATTGCGATTATGAGGAAGACCAAACTGTCTAGCATTCAGTGTACGCCAGGAACAATAGTTAAAACCTTTACGCTTGAATTCCATCAATACTTCTAAAAAGACCTCACCACGTTCCAATCGCAAGAGATTTGGAACGTTTTCTGCTATAATGGTGGAACAATTACTTCTTACCGCTGCGTCTATGAATGCATAGAATAGACCTGAATTTTCGCCTTTCAATCCTTGCATTTTTCCAGCTACGCTGAGGTCTTGGCATGGCCATCCACCCACTAAAGCGTCAACGGTAAGATTAGGGAGTGTCCTAACATCTGTGTACTGCGTTGCATTCGGAAATCGCTTCCGAAGTACTTCACGACACTCTGGATCGATCTCGCAAATAGAGGAGGGCTCTTGCGAACCTTCTAAGCCTCCCACCCCAGTAAAGCAGCTACCATAATTCATGCTAAACCGTTTGTGCTTTCTTTTCTGACCTGCAAGGCCTAGCTTTTGACGTCTTTGGTCTCAGTACACAGAGATGGAACGATATCGCAAGGTTTACCTGTGGTCTATGGGTATGACAGTTTTTTTCTGTTGGGCTCTTGTTCGTCGCGATGATTGGCGACGAGATTGCCAATTGAATTTCGTGAGCTGAGATCCTTGCGACCGCGATTTGTTGGATCGTCGGCAATTCAGCCAACTTGACGTGAGAAGGTCTGATCGCGCACCCAAAGTTGATGGCATCTCTAGGGATCAGTTCAGATCATCCCCGACATTGCGCATGGTGGAAAAGGTCTGCACCTCAGACTTCCACTTTTGGATTTGCAAACTGCCTGCGGCGTAGTTGGCGGGCGTTATGGTCTTCATGATGCGATCATAGACGACCTGTGAGGCATCTTTGGCTGCACCGTCATCAAGGTAGTAGACCGCCAAGCCACACCACATGAAGGCTTCGACAGGATCGTTCTTGAACAGATCTGTGGCGTCAGAAATTTCGCAGAGCGAGCCATAAGCGAAGGGTTCGCCCTGTTCGGCGGATTTGGTGATCCAATAGACTGCATCGGGTAGGCTTTTTGGCACCCCCTCCCCGGCGAAATAGTCCCAGCCGATGTTGTTCTGCGATCCGGCAAATCCCAGTTTGGCCGCTTGCAGGTACAGTTCTGCAGCTTTGGCCCTATCCTGCGCAACGCCAAGCCCATAGGCGTAATGGTAGCCCAGGCCATGCATCGACATCGCATCGCCCTTATCGGCAGCCATCTGCAACCAACGATTTGCCGACACAAAGTCTGGCTCTTCATCGGGCCGGTAAGTCACGTAATAGTCCGCCAGATCCCGCATCGCCTGAAAGGATCCGTATTTGGCCGCATTGATCATGTAGTCTTCGTGGGTCTTGAAGCTGAAGTCGTCGGGGTAAGTGAACTGCGATGCCGTGAAATACTGGTCATAGCGATCATAAAAGCGAAGCTTGTAAATGGGTTGGCTTTCGACAGGCAGTTTGGGGTCATAGAAGAAATCAGCCACCTCGTGGAAACTCGTCCGTTCCATCAGCAGGTTGGTGGCATAGGCGGCCCCCATTTCTGTCATGTATCGCTTGATTTCATCCATCTTGCCCGGTTGGGTTTCCCAGACATTGGGGGCGACTTGGACGCGAACGGATGAGCTGTGCAGACCAACATGGGTCAAACGCCGATGATAAGCGCCTTGCGCTACGAAGACACAGGCGGATGTGCATTGGGGCGTGGCGTCAGGGATGACGGGCGATCCACTTTCTGCCGTAGCATGGTGCTTGCGCAGGATGCGGCCAATGCTAAGGCCAGCGCTGACCTTGCCACCGTAGGAGTTCAGAAACACGCGGGGAAACGCAGCATCCTTCGGTAGGGTCTCGTCCAACATGGTGAAGAAATCGAGGTCTTCATATCCAAGTTCGCCATAGATCGAGACATATTCCAGTTTGCCTGCCTTGATGCAGGCGGCGACGTTGCCTTTGCAGGCCGCATCCACCAAAGGATAGGCAATGGCGGGCAAGGCTTGGGCTAGAAACGCGGCCAAGGCGAGCGATGTCTTGATCATTGGGCTTTCTGCACTTTCATAGTTTGGACTTTGGGGCGTTGGCAGCCTGCACTAAGATTTACCACTCAGTTGAGCAGCCGAACGGGTCGGGCATCTATCCCCGGCGTATCCGAGATCACATTGGGTTCTTGAAACAGCGGTGCCCAGCGGCCTGCCATAGCTTTGGCCAAGTCCATTGCGTTTTCCGGCAGTAATGTTTCAAGCCGATCAAGCGCCTCTTGGGCCAAGGATTTGTTGGTTCCTTCATCAAGGTGTTCCACCGCAAGTATGGCGAATTTTGCCGCCTCGATATGCATCCAGTTGTCCTGGGCCACGTCTAAAAGGAGGGTGGCGAGGCTCAGATAGGCAGTGGGTTCACCGCGTTCTGCGGCACGACCATACCAATAGGCCGCCACAACCTGACTTTGCGGCAGGTTCAACCCACGTTCATAAAGATCACCAAGGTTGTTTATTGACCCCGCATAGCCTTGCTGAGCGGCGTCCCAATAGAGTTCGCACGCTTTTATGCGATCTTCATTCGATCCACTCATGAGAGCGACAGCCCTGTTGTGGGTTGAATAGGCATCATAAGTGCCTTCATTTTCCACGGCGTTGACCAGGTCGCGCAAGACCACCGCCATCGAGATGAACATCCCGCAATTGCGCAGAAGGGTCTGGTCATCGGTGGTATCAGCCTGCACGTCCATTTGGATCGCCGCATAGCATCGGCCCGCATCATTCTGACCGCCGAGGAATTTTGTGTAGCGGTAATAGCGGTTCAGGTCATTGCAACGCGACAATATCCGAGAAAATGGCACAGACACGGAACAATAAAGCCCCATGTCGAAGAGGTAACTTTCATATTCATCCTCGCTCGCATCGCCGTCCATCACCCCATGCAAGATGACGCGGAAATCCAGACCCATTGCGGCGCTGTGCACACAGTGATTTTCGTCATCCACTAGGCCGCGATAGCCAAAATCCTGCAAGACAGTTGCGACTTGCCGCAGGCTGACGCCACGACGTGGGGCGGTGGTTTCTTGATTATCAGTCATAGTTGTTGCTCTCATCAGAAGTTATCAAGGTGACGTTGCTGGCCCAAACCCATCAGCTAATTCAGCCGTCAGTATTCAGGGCGGGATCGGGCAAATCAGAACGGTAAAGGTCAGCAAATCGAGTCATCACCGGGCGCTCCAGAAGGATTCGTCATCAAGGTTAATGTGGCATTTAACCATGTCAAAACCTGTCATGGATGCGTCGCCGTGCTTGGAAAAAGCACTAAGCCATCTTCACTGGGGTTCACGGCGGCGGGTTGCAATTGCCCGGCTCCTGCCATCGCCCATGGACGCAAATTGGCAATGGCGCACCTTTAGGCATCATCGCCAATTTTGAAGTTCACGCAGCTGCGCGACCAAGGCAAAATGCTGCGCTACCAACGGGATCATTGCGCAGCACAGGCCTTAGCTGGAAGCTTGCGCAGGCAAGGTCGGCAAGGCGCAGAGTGTGTTGACCAGTTTCATCTGCTCAACGGTCTCGCACTTTGCCTCGCGCAGTCGGGGATTGCCGAAGATCAGCGACAAGGCCTTCGCGCGGGAAACGGCGACATTGATGCGGTTGATCGAGAGCAGGAACTCCATACCGCGCTGGGTTTCCTCAGCAGATGAAGCCGTCATCGAGACAAGGCAGACTGGGGCTTCTTGCCCCTGAAACTTGTCCACTGTTCCAACGCGAACCGTTTCGGGCAAGGCAGCGCGAAGCGCATTGACTTGGGCGTTGTAGGGCGCCACGACGATGATGTCAGACGGCAAAAGCGGGCGGGTCTCGCCATTGGCGTCTGTCCACGAGCCTCGCAGAAGATCCGCCACAGCCGCACTTATTGCAGCCACTTCTTCCTTTGCAATCTGTGCGTTGCCCTCATGTGGAACGGAAACCCAGAAAGCGCCTGCTGGCGGGAAAGATGGCGTAATGACCGCCTGTCGGGCTGTGTCCGGATGGCTGGTCAGTCGTCCCTCATAGACCTGTTCTGATATGTATTGGCACAGGTCAGGATGCATCCGGCGGGTTACGGGCAGGAAGATGCCACGTTCGGTTGCAAGAGTTGCAGCACCTTGGGACAACCAATCGAGGCAAGAAAGGTTAACTGGCTCAGGATGTGCGCCCTGGATCACTTGCGGCAATTGTTGGGGATCCCCCACCAGCACAATATTGCGGGCAGCACGCCCCATGGCCACCATATTGGCCAAGCCCACCTGCCCTGCTTCGTCAACAAAGAGCCAATCAAAGGCCTGCACATTCTCGGGCCTTGCGAAGAAGAAGGCCGTTCCACCAATAATCTTGGCCGATGCCAGTTTCGTGTCGCCGTTTACGCTGGAACGATAGATTGGACTGTCTGCCTCATAGCTATCTTCCCCGGTGCCGAGTTTGTGGGCAATCAGGAAATCCATATCGGCGTCGTCCGTCTCTAGAGCCTTTAGGCAGCCCAAAAGCACATTGCGGATCGCTTCGTGACTGTTCGATGCCACAGCGACCTTTGCACCCTGACGCACCAAAGAAAGAATAGCGCGGGCGGTGACATGGGTCTTCCCGGTGCCGGGTGGTCCCTGGATCGGCAGCACCGTTTCTTGCATGCGAGCCACGGCAGCAATGGTGCCGGCCACAGGATCCGCTCCGGCTAAGATATCCCCCTGGGCCCCCTTAAGGCGTGGGGCGCGGGCAGATAGGAGGTCATCCACTGCGGCGTAATTAACAAGCCCGCATTGATCGATGATGACGTCGCCCAAGGCATGCGCAATAACATCTGTCGAAAGGGGCTTCTCGGGGTGCAGCGTTAGGCGATCCGCCAGCAGGTGCTTGCGGGCAGCCCCTATCTTGAGGGTGATCAAACGAGCTTCTCGGTCGATCTCTTCCACCGTAATGGATGCAAAGCCGTCCGGTGTCGGGATCACAGGTGATTTTCCAGCCCGAAGTTTGGTTTCCTGAGGTGGATAGGAATAGGTGCGGGCAAAGGAGCGTTGCACGGGCACTGGCGGTCCTACCGCCTCAAGCCCACCCATGGCGTCAAGGTCGTCCAGCAAATCCTCATCTTCACGGCTGATGCTGTCAAAGACCGCCCACCAAGCTGGTTTGGCTTCGCGCTTATGGAACATCCCAAGGTTAAACAGCATATCCTGACGTTCCTGAGGCAAGCGAGACGTGACCAAGAGCGCACGCAGGTTGGTGACTTCCCTCGTTTCCTCGACCTCGGTCGCAGTGGCGTCTTCGGCACCTTCAGCCCAGGGGCCTTGCGGTCGGATTGTGATTAACCAATTCCGCAGCATTTCTGTTGAGACGCAATCCACACGGTTGTATTCGCAGATCTCGTCAAGGATCACTTGATCCCCACTCTCGCGCCAAGCCTCATAGGCCACGACAGAGCCGCCTGCCGTTTTGACCTCACCGTCGCGTTTGAGGCCATAGAAAGCCTCGAGTGACTTGATCGAATAGTTCTTCTCCGAGGCCAGCAAGCCTCCGCGGACCACCGCGTAAAGATCAACAAAACGGCGTTCGCGCATCAAGCGGTCAAGGAAGGCCTCGCCGAAACCATATTTCGTGGTCAGGCGGCGGAGGGCTGTGATCTCATATGGCGCATAATGGTAAATGCGAGCCTTGGGGAACTGCTCCAAGCGAGCGCGAAAGAAATCCAGCAGATCCGCAAGGGCTACGGCCTCTGCCGCATGATCATGCGCCCAAAAAGTGCGGAACTGATCGTCAAACCAAATCCCATGCAGATATTCGAGACCGCCCTCATAGTGCGGATCGCCCTCGATATCGTAGAACAAGTCGCCGGGCTGCGGTTCGGGCATCAAGGCAAAGCCTTTCCCAGGTTCTGCCGGTCGCAAGACAAAGGCTGGTTCCCCAGTTTTGCGGGCCTGCTGCAACCGCGCCTGCCCCAAGAGCCGTTCTTGCGTCGCCCGCGCGATCCCTCTCAAAGGCTGATCATGTTCTGCCAGCGCCTTCATGGTGGTGACACCCTGAGCCTCAAGCTTTTTGACCTGACCCTTCGAGATATTGGCGACGTTGAACAGGCTGTCCTCGGCCTTCCAGACGCTGTCGCAATGATCTGCCCAGCGGCAGAGAGAGCAATCGCTGCATGGAATGGGTCGGGTCGGCGTAGGACTGGCCACAAATGCCTCCAACCGCGCCCTGGCGGCACGGGCGTAGGCAGCATAATCGGCCAATCTCAGGGTAGCCCGCGTGCCGTTGCCCAATTCAACATGCGCATGAACCGGCATAACGCCCTGCACGTCTGCGAGAAGGTCAGAATAAAGCACCAGTTGCAGAACATGTTTGGGATGGGGGCGGCGTTTCAGTTTGGTGTCGGTGACCTCATAACTGAAGTCTCCCAATTTCGAGGGCTGCGGCACCCGTTCCAGAAAATCGGACCAGCCACCCCAATTACCACCCAGAAATGCACCTTGAAACACTACATCAGGGCCTTGCTCCAAAGCTATTCGTGTCTCTGCAACGTTGGAGGCAAGATCGCTTCGGGCAATCTCAACAACACTGCGGGCCTGAGCGATCAGGCGCGATAGATGGGCCTTTTCATGGGCATCGCCCTGTGCCTGAAGCAAGGCCGCATCGGCACTATCTTCGCGGGGTTTAGGACCAGTCCTGTTCAGTCGGGCCAAGTCGAGCGTGGTGGCGTGCGCACATCCCATGAACCGAATCAGGTCCGTCGCCGAAAACAGCACGTTGCCATTAGTTCTATGCATTCTTCTCCCCCACACCAACGACGACCAGCCTATCGATTAATCCAAAGCCAGCAACTCTTACCTCAGCTCACTGTCAGGGATGGATCAGCATTCCAGCGCAACCAGACCGTAGGACGCATTTCTTCGGGGGACAAAAACGTCCGGGCCGAAAAGACTGGCACACTGGCTTCAGGATCTCTTAACGAAAGGCCCCATTCCGGTTCGACGTCAGAATGATCCACCCTGCCCGCCCAGACCCCCGACTGCAGACCCGCAGCATAGTGATCGTCTCCATCCTCGATCAGCCGGGCTTTGGCTGTATGACGCAGGATTGTTATAGCCTCAGCGTCGACAGCTTCCAGCAAGGGCCGGTCAAGAGAAACAGCACTTCTTTCAACAAGTCTTTCGATCGCATGCAAAGTCAAGCTGGCCCGCGTGACTTGAAAGCTAGAGGTATTTCGCGTCATGCGCACCGCGACGCGAGTGTAAAACAACGTCTCCTCGCCAAAGACATCTGTGCCATCGACACGTGTGATCATCTGCCGTTGGTTGCGCAGGATACAGACCATGCCCGTTTCAGATCGCGCCAACCTAACCACGCCTGGCTGGCGTTGCAGACGCTCGGCAAAGCGGTCTTGGGATTTACGGTTCCGGCGCAACTCAGCCAGCTGGCCAAAGACTGTTGTTCCATCGGCATCCGGAGCGTGCGTGATGGCCTGCCGTGCAAGTCCGCGTTTAAAAGATAACCGGGTCGAGGATTTGGAAAAATCAACGTAAGCCATGCCCATTGGGGATCTCCTGCGTAAAGGAATCGTCAACCATTCTAATCTGTGGCATGATCATGTCAGAACCTGTCATGGATGCCGCAATGTCGTTTCAAAAGGCTGCCGACCTCCTCCGCCTCGCCGAAATGGCGGCCAGTCGCCACCTGGGGGTGGGCTTGGCCGACATCGAGAGCGAATTCGCCGTGGATAGGCGCACAGCCCAGCGCATGACCAAGGCCTTGGAAGAGACATTTCCAAACTACATCACCCGTACCGATGACGAGCGGCGCAAGTATTGGAAGATCAACTTCAACGAAGCAAAACTGATGCTGGCCCAAGGCCTGCGTGACAGCGAATTGGCCGCCTTGGAAATCTCGATTGTCAGGGCAGAACGTGACGGGGCTAGCAATGAGGTGCGTTCTTTAAGGGGTTTGCGAGATCGATTGCTGGCAAACATGCCGGGCAGTCATGCACGGCGCGCAGAGGCCGACGCTGAGGCAGTTCTAGAAGCCTATGGCTTCGCCTCCCGCCCGGGGCCCAGGGTTCGCGCTTCGCTGGACCTTTTGGGCACGGTGGCTGAAGCCCTGAAAGGTCCGCACCAACTGACCATCAACTATGCTGGTGGCCGTGACCCCTCGCGTGAGCGTCTGCTGGAACCGCATGGATTGCTGTTAGGCACCCGCCGCTATCTTGTGGCCCGCGAAGTGGGCGGAGACGGCAGGATGCAGCACTTCCGCTTTGACCGTATCAAAAGCGCCAGATTGGAAGCCTCAAGTTTTCAGAGGGATCCAGCCTTCAACCTGCCCGATCATTCCGCTCGCGCTTTTGGCAGTTACCATGCCGAAAAAGAATACGGCGAAGTCATTTGGCGCTTTAATCCTGTAGCTGCGCCAGTGGCCCGCGAATTTCTCTTCCACCCCCAGCAAACTGCCGAGGATAATGCAGACGGCAGCCTAACCATCCGTTTTCACGCGTCAGGGCAAATGGAAATGGCCTGGCATCTCTACCAATGGGGCGATGCTGTGGAAGTATTGGCACCCGCAGCATTGCGGGACTTGATAGCTATGCACCGGCGCGGAGATTTTGCTGCCTTGCCGTAGTCTTCTGGCATCTTACTGCAGAAACATTGGATAATTTAGGTGCCCCATACGGCCCTGAGAGAAGCGGCCTGCGGCCAAGCAGGCAAAACATCTTCAGGATCGGAAGATGTTTGGAGAAAACCCTGAAACTTCGCACAGTGGTCAGAGAATTCCGCAAGGGCGTTTGCCAATCCATCGTCAGTTTTGCCTTCTGCTGACGCCATGCGATCGATCAAAAGCCGCATCAATCACATGGCTCTGTTTTGCATGGCTTGTGCAAAGGTACCTTGGATCAGGCTTGATGCCAACACGCCCAAGGTCCAACCGATCTGCATCCCAGCAGGCCTGCACAGTAAGGTCCGCCTGTGTGAAGCCATCGGAATGCAGCAAGCAGGCGTGGCACAGCAATTCTAGCTCGGCATTTTCCAAGCTGAACCAAACACCCTGCAAAGTTCGAGCGTATTCTGCGGCACGGCGACCATGGTTAGGGTCGTGGTCCTCATTTTCGCGCTTGCTGTCATGGATAATGGCAAACAGTTCTACAATGCGAAGATTGGCACCGGTAGCAGACGCGACCTCTCGACCATTGCGCAGAACACGAAGCCAGTGATCTTTGCCATGAAAACCATGGTGGCCAAGACTGTGGGAGGTCACCAGGTGATTAAAGAAGGCTTGGGTGACCGTTTCAGAGGGTTCAAAGACCATTGGGAGCTCCGGCTGGCGTCAGTGATGCTACAAACAAATCTTGTGCGAGGGCCTCGATCTTTGGGCGGTGAACCAACTGGGCCAGCCATTCTTCCGGGATTGCGCTATAGCCGTACCGCGCCCCTGCCAGTTGTCCGGTAACTGCCCCAACGCTATCAGCGTCATCACCAAGATTGACTGCTTTGAGAATAGCATCCGCAAAACTCGTCGTGGTATCCACGGCCCATATCGCAGCCTCCATCGTATGCACCACGTAACCAGAAGACTTGATGCTGTCGCGGTTTCTTGAGGTCCAATCTGCCTCATAGAGGTTTTGCACGTCATCGGGCCATGCGGGATTATGTTCTGGGCGGATCGCCTCTTGCCAAGAGGCGCCGCTGATTAGGGCAGATAGCGTGGCGGCAAGAAATTCGCAGCATCCAGCCGAGATTGCTGAGTAATGGGTGATGCGGCTCTGCAAGTCTGCTGTTCTGCGAGCTTCTTGGGGATTGTTCCAATGACGGAGGGCGATGGGTGCCAGTCGCATCGCAGCACCGTTGCCATCCGATTTCTGCCGCGTTTCTGGTGCGAGCAAAGCACCGGTGCGATGGAAATTTCCCAAAACGCGAAGTGTATTTTGCCCGATGCCCACGCACACGCCCGTGCTGGTATTCTCGCCATCAGCGGCCCACCGACAAAAGCGGTCCAACAGATCTTTCGCATTGATGGCAGGATCAAAGAGGATGCTTTCGCCAAGGCACAGCGCCATAGCCGTATCGTCAGTCCAGGCCCCAGCTGGCAGTTTGAAGTATCCGCCGGAACGCATTCCAGAAACGGGCTCAAAACTATCCCTGCAGGAGAATTCCACAGGTGCGCCCAGCGCATCGCCCACTGCCAATCCCAGCATTGAGCCGATGGCACGGTTCTGCGTCGCTGGATACTCAATCGTCATGCACTCAACTTCCTGCTGGGATATGAAGGGGATAGGTTCAGTAGTGGATCGGCATGGTCTTGAGTGCAGAAATCAATCGCAGCCATTTTGGATTATCTCCCGGGGTTCCGACAACGTCGCGCCGGATTTCGATCATCACAGCCTGCCTTGCCCCGGCGTCGATCACGCCGCTGTAGGGACTATTGTGGCCAACCTCATACCCAGCAGCGGAAAAATGATCCGTCAACGCAACAATCCATTCGACTGAGGCTAGCCCATCGGTAAAGCCGATATCGATTTCAGGACGAGCACGGCCAGTATGGCGCTCAATGGACCAAGGCTCTTTGGGGTAAGTGTGCAGGTCAACTAGTGTGGCACCTTGGGCAACTTTCCGCAGTCGAGACCAATGCGGGGCATAATAAGCCGCCAGTAATTCAGCCCTGCGGCTTTGCGGCAAATTTTTGCGGATCCGAACCTGACGATGATCATGTGTGTAGATCGCTCCCCGCCCAACTTCGGCCATCTCTTCTTGCCCATCGTCATCGTAGCGTTCGACATCCACCACAATGCGCGAAACGGCGGCCTCGACGATTTCGGCACCCAGCCAAGCCTGACGCGCCATCAGATCTGTATCAAGGTCAGCAGATGTAAAAGCTTCGTCCTCCACCAGCTGTCGCGCCACCAAGAATTCTGGCCACGCATCTTCAGGGATGTATGTTGAAGCATGAGGCACATGAACCACTAGCTTTCGCATTTTAGGTTAGCCCATAGACAGTTCAATGGCTGCATCGGCGTAAGCTGGTACCAGACCCGCAAGAAAACTGTGACAATTGCGCCCTGCGTTCTCAGCAACTGCGACCCTGACCCTTTTGCCCCTGAACGGCAGCGAAGCACCCTTTCGATCTAGGGGAACATCACATTGGCAAGATCGACCAATGCACGACAAGCTATAGCTTTGGTACCTCCCATGGACGCCCACGTATTCAGCAGCGAACATGACTTCAACAGCTTGCGCAATCATGTCGCGATCAACCTTGGTCATTGTGTTGATGGTTGCGGCTCGAGCAAGAATACCGCCAATCTCGTTGGCAGTGCTATCTGATAGTGCTTTTGGTAGTTCTGACACTCCAAGGCTCCTTTGCTATCTTGATTTCAGTAGCTACAAATTTTTGTCAGGTGTCGCCATCACACTTCAGCACCCAGCAGCAAAGCATTACCTTGACCCAGATACTGTCCGTCTCACAGTATCCGCTGGTATTGATGCGCAATCGCCTGGAGAATCTTATCGAAAAAACTTTACTCCTGAAGCTCCCTTCCTTCTACAGAAATTACACTTCAGTGAAACGGTCACTAACCACAAAAGAATCCAGATTTCGATTTGACGTGGTAGACTTTGGCTAAAGTAAGTGGAATGATCATGTCACAGAGGCTTCTTACTCTAGGGCAGCTCGAAAAATTGCTCTGACAATGCGGCGACGGTATGATGCCTTGGACGGTCCTTCGCTTGGGGTTTGACGATGGCACAGATTGGCTTCTTTGATCTCTCAGAGCGCTGCGCGGGCCGAGAACTCAAGAGTGACATTCTCGTTGAAATAAATGCCGTCGGTCCCTATGGAGGATTTCATACCGCGCAGGAGCGGTTCTGTCGCAGGCCGGAGGCGTTGCGCAAGTACCAGTCAGAGCGCCGGCAGATGATGTTCAAGGCGATGTGCATACAACCTAAAGTCAAACGCGGAGACGAAACCTGCGAGGCGCGAGGTAATCATGTTCAAAAACAATGCAATTGGTTCGGACATGAACAACACAAATCCCCAGTTAATTTTCCCATGTTTCTCGAAGAAACAATCCGAGGTTTCCAATGAAAAATGACGAAAAACTAGCGCTCTCATCTCTTGAAATCATAAGTCAAATATTGGATAAAAACTTTCTACCAGAAGAAATGCTGTTTCTTGAAAGGTTACAGGGTCACAACGGTAGTTTTCAAGAACAAGAAAGTGTGCTTCATGACTATAAAGCTGAATACCCGCATAGTATCTCTGATGCCTATTTTGGTGGTATTCTCAGATTAATTTGTGCTTTCCACAATACATATGGAGGTCTAATATTATTCGGGATATCTGACGAGACAAGAATCGCAGGTAAGAATAAGGTAATCATTGATCCAGAAAAAATTAACAGAAAACTGAGAGAAAGCCTAACATCAACCGTTAACGTATCTTTTAAAAGCTACGATACATCAGTTGGACGGGTTGACGTATTACTTATACCAAAACGGCAAGTAGGAAATCCACCAGTTAGATTAAGCCAAGATATTGCCAACTACTCAAGCAAGAAGATATTTCTCCGGCGAGGTGCAGAGGTGCTCGACGCAAAAGGAACTGATTTAGAATACCTTTACGGAAATCGCTCCAGCCCAATCATGCAGCCGAGCGAGTTCCACACTTCCGCTGAGGCAGCTCTTCCCGCTTCTCCTGCGACTTTAGCAGAATTTGTTGGCCGCTTTTCAGTGATTGAAGACTTATGGAATTGGTTAGTAAAAACGCGCGATTCGCGGTTCTTCCTTTGGGGCGCAGGTGGTTCTGGAAAGAGCACAATCGCATATGAGTTTGCGCGCATCGTGGCGTCAGTTGGCAGACTAACTCAGATGAAATCTGGCAAAACCATTGACCGAGTGATCTACCTAACAGCAAAGAAAATTTATCTGGACCCTTTTAATGCTAAAATAGAAAAATTCCGAGGTACAGATTTTGAAAATGCTAAAGATTTATTTCGTTCTATTCTTGAACTTTCTCACTATACAACTAAAGATTTGTCGAATGCGGGCGAAGATGAACTCATCTCTTGCCTTGAAGATTTGTTCGAGATCGAGACACAGCTCATTGTTATAGATGATATCGATACACTCGTTACATCAAATCAAGACTTGGGGATGGAGCAACTTTTCGAAATTATAGCGAGATGCTCCAGCGGAACAAAAGTGCTCTATACACAACGAAACCTTCCGTCTTATGCCCGTAGAACCGCAATAGAGGTGCCAGGCCTTGATCTAGAGACTGAGTTCATTACATTCTGTAGGCTTTGCGCTGATCAATTTAAAGTACCAAAGCCTACTGAAGAAGAGGCAAAAAGGATTGCGAATCTTTCTGAAGTAAGGCCCTTAGCTATTGAGACAATCATTGGGTTACGCCGAATAACCAACGATTATGGTCAGGCAATGGCGCGATGGAACAGTGATAGCTCTGACGCTAGAGAGTACCTGTTCCAGAGAGAATATGAGCGCCTTTCAAATCAAAGTCGCGGCAAAAATTTGCTTGCGGCACTAGCGGCCCTAAACAAGCCCCAACAACTTGATGTTCTGAAAGCAATACTTCTTTTTTCAGATGAACAGATGCAAGATGCCATTGCGGAAACGCGAGATATTTTTCTTCGTGTCGAACACAACAGCAACAATGAAGGAGATTTATACTTTTTGGGCGCAGCAACTCACTCCTTCATTAGCAAAGTCTCTACTAAACTTGATTTTTACTCGCAAATACAAGCTAGAGTCAGCAACTTTACCTCACGAACGATTTCTACTCCGCCTGCGGTTGTAACATTGACTAGCCGTGCTGAGAGAAATATCGACCAGGGTGAAATTGATACAGCAATTTCCTTGTTAAAAAACCCTCAGTTACCAGCCGTTGTAATTGAGCACCCTGTCTACAAGGCGGTCCTTGCCGCCGCTTACAGTAAGTTACCAAATCCGCGCCTGGCAGAAGCACGGATTTTGTTTCGCGAAGCTTCGGTTTTAGGACATACTGAATACAAAATGTATAATAATTGGCTTTCAATGGAAGACAAAGCTGGTTCCGGAAAGACCCTAGGTATTGAAGTTTGCAAGATGGTCACCACTGGGAAAGGCTTTCCAGCAAAAACGTTGGCCACTTTTCATCTTAGATTAGCCGGGTTGCAGGTTGCTCGCGCCATGGAAATTAATGCGTCAGCGCCCAATGAAAGTGCGGCTCTTTGGAAGGATGCTACTCTTAGCAATACACGAGCTTATCTGATTGCAAGGGGCGCGCACCTCGATCTTGCGAGCAATGCATTCGAACGTTTCACCTATTCTCTCGAAAAGTTCTGCAATTATGCAGTTCGATATGGTCTAATAGACGACTTCTTTTTTGTTATTGAAGCGATTTTAAATATGGATTTCGATTTAACTGACTGCCTGCCATATGTTAGTAAATCAGTTGTAGCTTTTAGTAGTCGTCAAAAAAATCCTCAGGATGTTGTTTTTGTTCGAAAATACTTAAACCGCCTTTCAGGTTATTTTTCAAAACGGGAATTTTGTTTAGCGGACGCAATGGCCCGTACGGCGCTACAGACAAACATTCGTGATTTGATAAGTGCATTGAAGGGTGGCTGATTGTTCACCTCTCAATACGCCCCTGTTGCTAAAATCTGCTGTTGGTCGGGCTTCCTTTCTTGCGGCTTGCAGTATCATCAGTTTCATGTGCTGCACAATGCTACCGGTCCATAAATTTAAGTTGGCTCCGTGGTTCTTATGTAAGTTACAAGCAACAAAAAATAGAAGGATCTACTTGAGAGCTCCGCTTACTGATTCATTAAGAAAATCTCCCATTCTACCTGGTGGGAAATATCCGAACTTTTCCCCATGCACCGCTATGAACTCGTGCCTGTTTCTAATCATAGCAGAACCTGGAACTGTATCAGTTATATCTGCCTTAGCTTGTGCGCGTTGATATGCTGAGTAAGCGCTATCCAAGCGATGAGGAAGGAATCTTCCCCCAGCTACATTTGGCGAAAAGGCGGCAGGCGAACCTGTTCGCATTGCTGGAGATAGCGCCTGGTCGAACTCACGTTTTGTAATGAAAATAGACTGTGCTCCTGGGCTGTTGTTGCGGCGCTTTTCGACAAAAATTATATACTTTCCATTGGCGCTTTTTACGATATCTCGAACTTCTATGAATTCAGTCTTAAATTTGCGTAGCTCTTCTAACGAGCTAACAGTAATAGTTTGCTTCATTGTGTTACCTCCTTACGCACTTCGTGCGAACGCATTACCGGCTCAGTTGGCAATGTTGGAAGACCTAAAGCTGTAAGAGAGCTTGCAAGAATTGTACCATTTTCTGCTCGCCTTGATAGATATTCAAAGAAAATTTTCAGATCGCGACATGAAAATGAGGATTTTTTCATAATCGAGGCGATATGCTTTGTCTCGTAACTAGTTGGAGATAGACTTTCGATGAATGATATCACATCAAAGCGTGCTGTGTTTTTGTAAGAAGTTAGTTGGTTGGTTTTCATATTTTTTCCTTTCGAAATTGATTTATTGTAATAAAAATAATAGCATATATCATCTGGCGCTGCCAATGGGATTAAAAACAGTAGACAGTTTGTGGGCTATTCTATCAACTTCTGACTCTGCAGTTCCATAAACTCCTCGTTTTGAGCGGCTATGCAAGATTTCTAGATAATTTAGCTGCTTGTTGGATAACTGCTGAGATCTTTCAAATTGTGATTTGATAGAGTTGAAATCATTTTGTTCTTTCTGATTCAGTTTGGTTGGGTTTGTTGTTTCAAAGATTGATTTAACAGTGGCAGTTTCTTGTGGGGCTAATCTTCGTTTAGTCAAATTCGGTTCCTTTCTTTGGATAAGTTTTTATAACGCCCCCACTCTGATAAGGGGGGCGTTAAAGCTTTTGTGGCCTGTCGTTACTAGATTCGTCCCTATCCCTGTAGGTGTCCCGCATCTGTAAATCAAAACAGGTGGTGTTGGTCTTGGTGTCCAGTTGTCACCAGACAGGTAAAGCAGGTGAGGATATATACCGCCTTCGAAGACTTCGAAGTCTTCTGGCTTTGTCCATTCTGCAAAGTTGCTGAAGCTAAAGACCCCGTGCCTATCGACCTTCCTGAGCTGGTGCTGAAGCCCAAGAAGCCATTGACGCTCTTTGAACACAGGTATCTGACAAAAAATATGCAGATGTGGGTGAAAATCGCCGTTATTGTCCCACTTTTCGTTGGAGTGATACCAAGCTTCGGTAATGTAGCTAAACGCGATTGCCTTGGCGGCTTTTCGCATCAACGTTCTTGGCGCGTCTTCTGCAAACTGGCTATAGTGTTGACGGTTGACCTCCAGAACTAGGCTGTAGGTTTGTAAATCGTTGGTCATACCTAACTATATCTAATCTAACACAAATACGGAATTTTTAACTTCTAAGATTTGCGTCGAGGGGCACCAGAAATTTCAAAATTTTCCTGTGTCGGGCGTCAGAGAAAGCCCTGCGCTGGTAGATCAAAACAAAGGCCTAATGAACCGGCCTACCTGTCGTCTGCACCTGTCACGTCAAACTTGGTCAACTCACTGATATAATCGGTCGAAAGCGAATGGTCATAGAACTTCTGAATCATTTCCAGACTAGTCCCAGCATTTTTCGCAACAGACACAGCGTTGACGTTACCTTGTAGCGCCCAAGTGATTGCAGAATGCCGTATGGAGTATACAGAGCGCTTCCTGCCTTCTACGTCGCTCTCTAGGCCCACACGACGCAAGACCACCTGGAACGCTTGGTTTGTAGTGTCTATGGGCTTCCCGACAAATTCTTGACCCTTGTTGGTGAATTCTGGATGCCTAAAGACATAATCAGCAGGCCCAGTCGTGATCCCATACTGCTTGCAAATGTCTTGCCAGCGTCGAACGACGATTTTGCTATATGGCTGACAAATTACTAGTCGACGGCCCGTCTTGCCGTTTACGGCTAGGAGCACCCGTTCGACGTATTCATTATCCTTGCGAGGGTCGCGGACTTTGCGAAACTCTATCTGGCCCCATCTTAAGTGTCGTAGTTCGCCAACACGGCACATCGAGTGAGCAAGGATCAGCCAAAGATGCTTATTTTGTTCCCGATAAAACTCATAAAGGCGCGTGAAGTTGCCAACACTTGCGGGCACTTCCTTGAGGTAATGGTGATGGAGAAAATTCGTTACCTTGGACCATTCCCCGTGCGTGAAGTGGGGTCGCCTTGTATCCATTGCGCGGGAACGAATAGACGGAATCGGCGGCACTTGTCCCGACAGAATATACTCTCGCTTGACCGCATAGGAAAAGACCATCCGTAGCATCTGAAGTTCGACATTGATGGTCGCGGGGGCAGAAGGCTTGTGGGGCAAAAACAACGGTCTACCGTTTACCTTTTCAGTCTTGTGCATCTGTCCTTTCGAGCGACGCCAGAGGATTAGGTCTTCGATGTCGAGAGCGCTTATCTCCACAAAATCCTTTGAAAGATTATCGTCGAAATAAGGTATGTATACATTCTCTAATGTCCGGCGAAGGCGCTCAAACCTCTCCTTCTTGAGATCGCCCACTTCTTGCAGTCTTTTGTAATGGACTATTGCTTCTTGCGCGACCTTTTTGAAGGTCATTGATGAGACATTGATTCCAGACGCAACTCGCAGGGCCACTTTCGTGTATTGAGCATCCGCAATCGCCATAGCTTTTGGCAAGTCATCTGTCTTTGTGGAACGATATCGTATCTGCTGCTGACCGCGAATTGCGATGTTGTAGTACCACAAACGGCCAATTGTCCCAGTTTCCTGATCAATGCGCCTATAGACCTTTAGCTGTCCATCCTTGCCGGAATGGACCTCTGCCTTGTCGGTTTGTCTTACCAAAATGCTGCCTCCGGATCTGAGCAATCTTTGAGCAAAGTACTATCAAAATCAGAACTTTTGAGCAATATATTTGAGCATTTCGTCTAGTTAAGCTATTGTTTTAAAATGTATCGGCGGCCTCCTGCAGGCACAGGATATCGGGCTGCTCTTCGGCCATCAGCCGCGCCACCAACCCTTCGCGCAGGCGGACCGAGTTGATGTTCCAGGTGGCAAGGGTAAAGGCCATGGGGCTGCTCCAGATAGCGACGCCAAAGCCTAGGCGGTGGCGCGCAAAGCCTCAAGCCTTCAAAAGAAAGAGCATTTGGTTTGACAGGCTTGAAAGCGGCCTTTGGCGGCGCGGCTTGGCGACCCTGCGCGAGATTGCGGCAAAAAAGCGGCCGGGCAAACGGCCCGGCCAGGTCCAACAGGGAGAAACCGTGTCATGACCCCGACACGGCAAGGGGAACTCAAATCATCGGCAGTTTTAGCAGACAGCAACGCCAAAAGCCTGTCCTTGACTTAGGGTGCCCAGCGCCAATATTACGACCCAGAGAAAAGTTTTTGGCAGCGCACTGCGTCTAGCGCCTAGGCCACCAGTTTGTAACCACCCGCTTCGGTGACCAAAAGCCGCGCATTGGCGGGATCAGGTTCGATCTTTTGGCGCAGGCGGTAGATATGGGTTTCCAGCGTATGGGTGGTGACACCGGCATTATAGCCCCAAACCTCGTGTAGCAATATCTCGCGCGCCACCACGCCCGATTGCGCGCGGTAGAGGTATTTCAGGATATTGGTTTCTTTTTCCGTCAGGCGGATCTTTTTTTCCTTGGCATCCAGCAACAGCTTTTGGGCAGGCTTGAACGTGTACGGCCCCATCTGGAAAATCGCGTCTTCGGATTGTTCGTGCTGGCGCAACTGGGCGCGGATACGCGCCAGAAGGACGGGGAATTTGAACGGCTTGGTGATATAATCATTCGCCCCCGCATCCAGCCCAAGGATCGTGTCGGCATCGCTGTCATGGCCGGTCAGCATCAAAACCGGGCATTTGACCCCCGCTTTGCGCATCCGCTTGCACAATTCGCGCCCGTCGGTATCAGGCAGGCCCACGTCAAGGATCACAAGATCATAGGCGGCGGCCTTGGCCTTTTCCATGCCTTCCGCCCCGGTGCGCGCTTCGAAGACGTCAAAGTCTTCGGTCATCACAAGCTGTTCTGACAAAGCCTCGCGCAGGTCATCGTCGTCATCAACCAGCAGGATTTTGCGCAATGTGGACATGGTTCTTCCCTTTTCGGTTGCCCTTACCCCACACATGGCCTTGGCAAGCCGCGACAGCAAGATATGTGACAAGCCTCTCACGCGGTCGTGTCGCGGCGCGGGGAATTGTTTCAAACAGTGGCATAGCGCCCAAGATCGTGTAACACCCAATCCATGACCCTAGCGCTAACCTTTACCGAAAGACTGGCCCGTGCGCGCGGGGATTTGCGCATGGGCGTGCCTGTGATGCTGGTGGGCGAAGGGGCGGCCTTGGTCGTGGCTGTGGAAGAGTTGAGTGCAGCAAGGCTTGCGCTTTTCCGCGGCTTTGGCCAGCCAGTGATCGCCTTAACCGACCGGCGGGCCGAAACGTTAAAGGCGCGGGCTTATGACGGGGATTTGGCGCGCATTCCCGTGCCCGCCGATCAGGGGTTAGACTGGATCCGCAGTCTGGCCGACCCGTCCGACGATCTGCTCTGGCCGATGAAAGGCCCGCTGATGGCCTTGCGCACCGGGCCGGCCGATCTGCACCGCGCCGCATTGGCCCTGGCCAAATCGGCGCGGCTTTTGCCAGCGGTGCTGGTGGTCGACATTCCCGATGCGGCGGCCTTGGCATTTCAGGGTGATTTGACCCAGTTGCGGGTCGGCGAAATCGGGCCGGAACTGGCACGGCTTTCGCCCTTGCACGCCGTATCTGCCGCGCGGGTGCCGATTGCGGCGGCGCAGGCGGGGCGGGTGCATGTCTTTCGCCCCGACGATGGCGGCGAGGAGCATTACGCCATAGAAATTGGCCGTCCTGACCGCAGCCTGCCCGTGCTGGCGCGGCTTCATTCGGCCTGTTTTACCGGCGATGTGTTGGGCAGCCTGAAATGCGACTGCGGCCCGCAACTGCACGCGGCCTTGGCCCAGATGGGGGCCCAAGGCGCGGGCGTGCTGCTGTATTTGAACCAGGAAGGGCGCGGGATCGGGCTGGCCAATAAGCTGCGCGCCTATTCCTTGCAAGATCAAGGCTTTGACACGGTCGAGGCCAATCACCGTCTTGGCTTTGAAGACGATGAGCGTGATTTTCGTATTGGGGCAAATATCCTGCGGCTGATGGGCTTTTCGGCGATCAAGCTTATGACCAATAACCCCCGCAAGCTTGACATGATGCGCGCTTGCGGTTTGACCGTCACAGACCGCGTGGCGTTACACGTCGGCCAGACCCCGCAGAACGCCGAGTATCTTGCAACCAAAGCCACGAAATCGGGGCATCTGGCATGAAACCCTTGGATATGGTCCTGACCCCCACCGGGTTGCGCTTTGCCGGTCGCCGCTTTGCCTGCACCTTCGGGCGTGGCGGGATCGTCGCGCCAGAGGCCAAGCGCGAGGGCGATGGCGCAACACCGGCGGGCGTTCACCGGATTGTGGGGATGCTTTACCGCCCCGACCGCATGGCACGGCCCGCAGATTGGGCTTTGCCCATCGGGCCGCTGGATCTGTGGTCCGATGACGTCCGCGATCCGGATTACAATCTGATGGTGCGCGCTCCGCATGGTTTTTCGCACGAAGATTTGCGACGGGCGGACCCGCAATATGATCTGGTACTGATCACGGACTGGAACTGGCCCTATTCGGTGCCCGGGCGCGGATCGGCCATCTTCGTGCACCGCTGGCGCAGGGCTTGCGCACCCACGGCAGGCTGCGTGGCCTTGGCAGCGCAAGATTTGCTTTGGATCGCGCAAAGATTGCGCCATCAAAGCCGCTTGATCGTGCGGGTTTAAGTTACGCCTGCGGCCGCGCGCCAAAAATCGCCGAGCCGACCCGCACATGGGTGGCCCCGAAAGCGACCGCCCGTTCAAAATCGCCGCTCATGCCCATCGACAGGCCGGACAGGCCGTTGCGCACGGCCATATCGGCCAACATGTGGAAATGCGGCACCGGGTCTTCTGCGTCGGGGGGGATGCACATCAGGCCAAACGGTTTCAGATCCATCGCCTGGCAGTCTTTCAGAAAAGCGTCCAAGGCTTGGGGCAGGATGCCAGCCTTCTGCGGCTCTTGGCCCGTATTGACTTGCACAAACAATTCAGGGCACTGGCCGCGCGCCTGCGCCAGTTTTGCCAGCTTCTCGGCAAGCGAGACCCGGTCCAGCGTGTGGATAGCATCAAACAACTCTACCGCTTGCTTGGCCTTGTTGGTTTGCAAAGGGCCGATCATATGCACCTTGGCATCGGCAAACTGCGCCCGAAAGGCGGGCCATTTGGCGGCGGTCTCTTGCACGTAATTCTCGCCAAAGCTGCGCTGGCCGACCTGCAGCGCCTGCAACACTTTGGCATCGGGCTGCAGTTTGGACACAGCCAACAGGGTCACAGACCCCGCAGCGCGACCAGCCTGTGCCATGGCCGCGTCAAGGCGCGTGCGAATTGCGATCAGGGACATGGGGCACCTTTACGTTATAGTGTCAAAAACCACGCCCGCCGCCAAAAGGAAAGGGCACAGGGCGCAAAACGGCCGACCGCTTGATATCGAAAGGCGCGCCACGTACAACGGGCCACCCTAGGAAAGTCCTCGCCATGAGCTTTAACATCGACAAACTGCTGCGCAGCGCCAAGGCCGAGATCAAAGCAGGCCGCGCCCTATCTGCGCGCGTGTCGATCTTGACCGCGCTTGAGACCTATCCCGCCAACACCCGCCTGATGGATCAACTGGGCGAAGCCCAAGCCGCAGCCACCGGCCTGCCGCCGCGCCCTTTTGGTGCCGCGCACATGACCCACTTCCAAACCACGCGCACCACCTTTGGGCTAGAGCCTGCCATTGAAGAGGTCGCCGCGGCGGCCTTGTTGAACCCCGCAAGCCCCTGGGCGCAGGGTGCCTTGGGCGGTGCTTTGCTAGAGGCGCAGCTTTTGCCCGCCGCGATCAAGCATCTGCGATTGGCCCTAAAGCTGGATCCGAAATATCTTGAGGCCGGATTTAATTTGGCCAATGCTTTTCATTCGGCGAATAAAATCCCACAGGCGATTGAGGCGATTGATGATATCTTAAAACAATCGTCTGATTTACCACGCGCCTTATCAATCAAAGCCCGCCTATTGGCTCTGGCCGATCGTGATAGTGAAGCGATCGAAACCTTTACCCGCTACCTTGCCTTGGCACCCTCTGACCTAACCGCTATCATGGGAAAGTCGGCGAGCCTTTTTAAGATTAACAAACTTGATCAAGCCGAATTACCTTTGCGCGACTTATTGCGCGCCAATCCGACGAACGGCCAAGCACGTGGGATTTTAGGAAATATCCTTTTGGCAAAAGGTCTGGTGCCAGAAGCGATTGCCGAATTCGAAATGGCGTTAAAGGTGGCGCCGCGCTCGACGAAAAGCTTTTATAACCTCAGTCGCGCCAAAGATTTTACCCCTGATGATCCGTTGGTCATAGCGATGGCAGCCTTGGCCAAGGATCCGACCTTGGCGCTTGAAGAACAAGCCCCGCTGCATTTCGGCCTTGCCAAAGCCTATGAGGATTTCGGCGATTTTGATACAAGCTATGCGCATCTAAAGAAGGGCAATGATATTCGCGCGGCGCAGGCTGATTATAAGATCGATACCGACCGCGCCTTGTTCGCCGACCTCTTGCAACGCTTCGCGGCGGCGGGCCCCGCGCTGCACCCCCCGCTTGCCTCACGTCGGCCGCTTTTTGTGCTGGGCATGATGCGGTCTGGCACGACCTTGATGGAGCAGATCCTGTCCAGCCACCCGCAGGTGCATGGGGCCGGAGAGTTAGAGATTTTGCCCCGACTGGCGGGCGTTGAGCTGACAAAATCCCCCACCGGGCCGTTAGACGAGGCGGCGCTGACCCGCATTCGTGACGGCTATCTGGCAGCCCTGAACGATGAACCGGGCAATCAACCGGTGGTGGTGGATAAACTGCCCGCCAACTTTCGCTTCATCGGCCTGATCAAAAAAGCCTTCCCCGAGGCGCGGATTTTGCACATGCGCCGCGATCCGGTGGCGGTGTGTTGGTCGGTCTATAAGACCTATTTCACCCATTCCACCATCGGCTATGCCCATGATTTGCAAGACACAATGGCGTATTACGACCTTTACGAGCAGATGATGGCGGACTGGCGTATCGCCTATCCTGACAGCTTTATGGACGTGGATTACGAGGCGCTGACGCGCACGCCAGACCCCGTGATCCGCGCCGTGCTCGATTACTGCGGCTTGCCCTTTGACCCCGCCTGCCTGTCGCCGCAAGACAATCGGCGTGCGGTGCAGACCGCCTCGCTGCGGCAGGTGCGCTCGGGGATTTACCAAGGCAGCAGCAAGAAATGGCGCGCTTTTGACCAATACCTTGCACCACTTAAGGCGCATTTCGGTCAAGAGTAGGAAATCGGGGCCTTAAGCGGGGCCAAACCGGGCGAAATCTGCGGCCGCAACACCTTTGGTCACCCGACCTTGGCGGAAAACCTCTGCCCCAAGCGCTTGGTAATCAAACCCCAAAAGCGGGCGCGGCTGCGGATTGGGTGCACCAAAAACACTTTGGACCAAAGCGTTCGGCAGGGTCAGGTTGTAATCCCCCTTTGGATGCGGGAAAGATTGGGCCCCGATCCAGGGCCGAATATTGATTTCCAGCACATAGGCCGTGCCCGAAGGTTCCACCAGAATATCCAGACCGGCAGACTGGGCCGCAACAGCCTTGGTTGCCGCCACCGCCAAGTGTTTGGCAGCCTCGGGCAGAGTGTCAAAGCTCAAGATAATATCGCCTTGTGGGTTTGGCAACCCATTCGCGGCAAGCCAAACCGTCTGGCCCAAGGGCGGCACATCTGACCAAGCGCCGCCTCTGGAAAGCAAAGCCATTTCCACCTCGGCTACATCGGCGGTCTTTTCGACGAGGTAGGGGTTGCGCTTGCGGTCTTCTTGCCGCGCCGCAAATAAGCTCGCGACCGTGTCAAACCCATTGCCCACCACGTGGTTTGCCACACGTTGAAGGGCCGTCACCACCACGCCATCAACCACATGAACGCGGTGTTCAAACCCCTTTATATGCTGCTCAACCACAAAGCTTTGTTCAGGATTGGCCTGCAAATAGCCTGCAACTTGCTGCGCTGTTTGGTTTAAAAACACGCCTTTTCCCAAAGAGCCGGCCACAGGCTTAATCACAAACCGTCTTACCCCGGCCTGATGCAAACGGCCCAGCAAGACGTGATCATGCGCCGACATCACCCCGCCCACCGGCGTGTTCAGGTTTTTGGCATGTAGCAAGGCCTTGGTTTTTAATTTGTCTTTCGTTGCGGCGCAGGCTGTCGCACTGATCCGGTCACTTTGCGTGCCGTTGAAGAAATGGGCGCGGCGCGTGTTGCTGACGCGGTAAAAGATCGGCTCTGCCACCTCTTTTGCAAAAAGCGGATGGTTTATGCCCGCCTCGGCCTGGCTGCGAAAGAAAGTCACCGACAGGCCTTGGGTCAAAGCGGCAAGGGTCACCAGATAGGTGCTTGCCCCATGGCCTTTGGTGGCGCGGATCTGATTAAAAAAGGCGGGGTCGGTCAGGGTGATGGGCATCGGCGGCTTTCAGGCAAAAGAAAAGGGCAGGCTTGCGCCTGCCCTTTGTAGCCTAAGCGTGGGTGGATTAGAACGAGAAGTTCACGCCCAGGTCGTAAAAACTCTGCGACTTGGATGCCAGATCCCAGCCGTTTTCAATAACTGCCACTTCAACATTCGCTACACCACCGGTCACAGACGCACCACCACCCAAATCATACGAAGCGCCGATGCCCGTGCGAGTCAAAGAAAGGCTGTTGTCTCCTTCAAAAACATTCGACGACACGTCGGTGTTGATGTCGTAACCAGTCAAAGTAAGTGCACCGATCTTGTGCACCACAGATAGGCCCATGCTCTTGGCTTCTAGCGATACAGCGTAAGCATCTTCGTTATCGTAACCTGCATATTCGGTGTCATAATAAGACTCTTGATATGTCGCATTCATTTGCTTGTCTTGATAGATCGCCTTGATCGTCGTGTCGCCCATTACGTAAGTGGCCGCAATGGTAGAATCCGTCACACTACCGTCAGACACAACCGCTTTCCAATCGGGCCCTGTGATACTTTGGCCATCATAATAGTCCGTAAAGGTATAGGTTTCATTCGTCACCCAGCCGAACTCGTTCGAACCGTAGCCTGCCGCCAAAGTCAGGCCACCGGTTGTGTAAGAAACACCAAGACCGTAAGCGCTGTGGTCTAACGGTCCGTTCGAGATTTGGCTTGCGGAAGCATCAAGTGTCAGGCCACCAGCGCTGTAGGCATACAGAACTTTTGCCGGCGCCCCACCAGTGACGGTAGTCGTGGAATCATACTGCCGGGTATAAACGACGTCTCCGTATGACGGGTCGGTATAGTCGAAGTAAGAATCGTAATAGTATGTATAGCTGTCCTTGATCTGTGCAGGCACGCCGAACAGATCAAAGCCGTCCGAGGCGTAGTTGATGCTGTTGCCCGAACCCAGGCCGGTGTAGCCAACCGAAGCCAACTGGCCCACGGCTGCAGCGTCGCCGCTGTCAACGTCGCCCATCGAGATTTTGCCGAAAGCGCCCGAGATGTAGACCGAGCCCTTAGTGCCAGCGCCAGCGCCGTTAGCGTCAGCAGCACGGAACGAACCGCCGAACGTCAGGCCGCCATCAGTGGTGCCCGAGCCCGTGAATTTGACGCGCATACGCGACGAGAACACCGAAGCGCCATCAGTCGCAACAACGCCCATACGTGCGTCGCCCGAAACCGAGACGTCAGCGGCAGCAAAGCCTGCCGAAACGCTCAAGATAGTGGTTGCAAGAAGAATCTTTTTCATAGTGTCCCTCATTGTGACTCTAGGGTTACCCCAAACCGCTCATGCGACGTGGGAATGATCTAATGTCACCCGAAGAGACAGGTTTTGCAATCAAAAGGACAATTTTATGCCCCAATTATGTCTTCATTGGTGCAAGTGTGCCACACTTTCGCCACAAAGTTGTAAAAAAGGTTAATGAAATCGCCTTTAACGGGTAAATGACCAAACCAAACCCGATGACGCACAAAAAACCCACACTCCCCCTGCGCGCACCCCGACAGAACGGCCCAACCCCCCCCCGCGCCGCGCTCCACTTCCTGTGCCCGCGCAAACAAAAAGGGCAGGCTTGCGCCTGCCCTTTGCCGTGGCATCTGGTTTGGATCAGAACGACAGGTTGACACCAAGGTCAAACTGGTCGCGGGTTTCGGTCTTCAGAGTGTACTGTTGCAAAGAACCGTCAGCGGCCGAATAGGTGTTGGCTGTCGGAAGCTGCACGTCAATGCCCGACCAACCGCCGGTGATCGTGGCGCCACCGCCCAGATCGTAAGACGCACCAACGCCGTAGCGTGTCAAAGTTGCATCGTCACCAAGATCCCGGTCTGCCGAAACATTGGTCGAGATACCATAGGCCGTCAAAGACAAGGTGTTGATCTTGTGCACAACGGACAGGCCCATGCTGTCTGCGGTGGAAGACAGGTCAATGGCGGCGTGACCGTGAACGATGTCTTTTGCCGTCGTGCCAGAGTCAGCACGGGCGGCTGCGGTGCCTTCAATCGTCTTTTGCTGATAGATGCCTTTGATCGTGGTGGCCCCAAGAGCATAAGACGCCGACAAGGACAGGTCCGTCACAGAGGCGTCAAGCGGGCTGGTTTCAAAATAACCCGCTGTCGTGGCGGCAAGACCTGCGTTCCCGGGCGTTGCAACCACTGCGGTACCCGTGCGTGTATCATAGGCCTTCAGACCTTTGATCGTGGCGTTGTCAACCGCACCGTAGCCCAAGCCCACGGTCAGCGCGCCCATCGCGTAAGACCCGCCCAAGGCGTAAGCGGTTACGCCGCCATCGGTCAGTTGTGCCGAAGACAGGTTCAAGGTAACGCCACCAAACGAGTTGGTGTACAGCACGCGTGCGCCCGAATAGTCCATGAAATCGCCCGGCAGGCCGTTGTCGCCACCAGCGTCGGCTGCGTAGCTGATCTCGTTGCCAGTCCCAAGACCGGTGTAGCCGACCGAAGCCAGTTGGCCAACCGAAGCGTTGTCAGCGCTATCGACATCGCCCATCGTGATCTTGCCGAAGCCGCCCGAAATGAACGCCGAACCCGAGGTGCCGGCTTTTGCGCCGACTGCATCGTTCGCACGGAACGAACCACCGAACGACACGCCGCTATCCGTCGTCCCCGAACCCGAGAACTTAACGCGCATACGGTTCGAGAAGGTTGTGACGTTGCCTTTGGAAGCATCGTCGTACTTGTTAACAACGCCCATACGTGCGTCGCCCGAGATCGACACGTCTGCGGCAGCATAGCTGCCTGCGGTGACCAACATGGTCGTCGCCAGAAGAAGTTTTTTCATAATCGCTCCACCGTCTAATTTTAAGGTTGCGCCAAGCCAGCTCATCTGGCTTGGACGCTCTGTGACTATCCTTTCGGTGGGTTAATGCAACTAAAGTAAAATCTTTCGCGACATTTTCCCAAAGTGCGGTGCAAAAATGCCACATTTGGGCTTTCTTATATCCTTTCGGATAGGATCGCGACAACCCCATCGCCACAGCCCTTTGCCGATGCCTTGGGGGAAAGCCCTTGGCAGGCCCGCGTGGCTGGGCTAGACATCGCTGAACTGCGGGGGTTTTTATGATCTATCGTCGCCACATCGCTGCTATGACGGCCTTGGCCTGTCTTATGACACTTGCTGCCTGTGGCGGCGGTGGCTTGTTTCATCGCAAAGCGCCCACCGTCGATGCCGAGGGCCATGTGCTTAACGCCAACGAGGCAGAGCGCGCGGCGATTGCCAAGGTTGAAGGCACCGACGAGCCCGGCACCAAGCTCTGGGATCTGCTCAACAAGAACGCCGATCCCAGCATCACGGTGAAGGTGAACAAGTATATCTGGATGGCCGCGCTGGATGTGCTGAACTTCTTGCCCTTGCAATCGGTTGACCCCTTCACGGGTGTGATCGTGACGGGCTACGGCACCCCGCCCGGCGGCAGCCGCAGCTACCGTGCGACGATCTATGTGCAAGACCCGGCGCTGGATGCGCGGTCGTTGAAGCTGTCGCTTCAGGGGGCGAACGGGGCTGCGGTGGCGCCACAAACCGTCTCGGCGGTGGAAGATGCGATCCTCAACCGGGCGCGCCAGTTGCGGATTGCGGACGCGGGTCTGTAAACGGCCCCCCGTCAGGCTGGACCTTGCGCCGCGCGCAGGGTAGGTCGTGCCCCAATGATCTTAAGAACATGGGCTGATGATGTCGCGCTATGACCCTTCTGAAATAGAACCGAAATGGCAGCAGGCGTGGGATGACGCCCGCGTCTTTGAAGCGCGGCGCGATCCGGCCAAGCCGAAGTATTATGTGCTAGAGATGTTCCCCTATCCTTCGGGGCGCATCCATATGGGCCATGTGCGCAACTATACGATGGGCGATGTTGTGGCGCGCACCAAGGCGGCACAGGGCTATTCGGTGCTGCATCCGATGGGGTGGGATGCCTTTGGCATGCCCGCCGAAAACGCCGCGATGGAACGCGGCGGCCATCCGCGCGACTGGACCGAGGGCAACATCACCGAGATGAAGGCCCAGATGAAGCCCTTGGGCCTGTCGATCGACTGGAGCCGTGAATTGGCCACCTGTCGGCCGGAATACTACGGCCAGCAGCAGGCGATGTTTATCGACATGATGGAACAGGGTCTGGTCTATCGCAAAGCGGCGGTGGTCAACTGGGATCCGGTCGATATGACGGTTCTGGCCAACGAACAGGTGATCGACGGGCGCGGCTGGCGGTCAAACGCCTTGGTCGAACGGCGCGAGCTGACGCAGTGGTTCTTCAAGATCTCCGATTATTCGGGCGAGCTTTTGGCCGCTTTGGACGGGCTGAAAGACTGGCCCGAAAAGGTGCGCCTGATGCAGGCCAATTGGATCGGCCAAAGCAAGGGCCTGCAGTTTGCTTTTCAAACGGTGGGTGCGCCTGCGGGATTTGAGACGCTAGAGGTTTATACGACTCGCCCCGACACTCTGCTGGGTGCCTCTTTTGCCGCGATTTCCGCTGACCATCCGCTGGCCAAGGCGCTGGAATCTGACCCCAAAGTGGCGGCCTTTACCGCGCTTTGCCGCAAGGGCGGCACCTCGGCGCTGGAAATTGAAACGGCGGAAAAGATCGGCTTTGACACGGGGGTGCGCGTCAAGCATCCGCTGGACCCTTCGGTGGAATTGCCCGTCTGGATCGCCAATTTCATCCTGATGGATTACGGCACGGGCGCAATTTTTGGCTGCCCCGCCCATGACGCACGCGATTTTGAATTTGCCACCAAATACGGCCTGACGATCAAGTCGGTCTTCGTGGCCGAAGGCGCAGTCGAAGCCCCGCTGCGCGAACCCTATGTTCCGATGAAATCCGAACCCGTCCATTATATCCGCGGCTTTGCAGGCCCAGCCGTGCAAACCGGCGAAGCCGCCGTCACCGCCGCCATCGCCCATGCCGAGGCGGCAGGTTTTGGCCACGGTGTCACCAACTACCGCCTGCGCGACTGGGGCATTTCGCGCCAACGCTACTGGGGCTGCCCGATTCCCGTGGTGCATTGCGATACCTGCGGAGTGGTGGCGGAAAAGAAGGCGAATCTGCCGGTGGAATTGCCCTATGATGTGACCTTTGACATCCCCGGCAACCCACTGGACCGTCACCCGACCTGGCGCAACTGCACCTGCCCGTCGTGCGGAGCCCCCGCGCGGCGCGAAACCGACACGATGGACACGTTTGTTGATTCGTCATGGTACTTCGCCCGCTTCACATCCCCCCACGCCACCACCCCCACGGTGGCCGAGGATGCCGCCTATTGGATGAACGTTGACCAGTATATCGGCGGCATCGAACACGCGATCTTGCACCTGCTGTACTCGCGCTTTTTTGCCCGTGCGATGCACAAAACCGGCCACCTTCCGGCGAAAGCGATTGAGCCTTTCAATGCGCTGTTCACCCAAGGCATGGTAACGCACGAGATTTACAAGACCACCGATGCCAACGGCAGGCCCGTCTATCACCTGCCCGAAGATATCATCCGCTCTGACGCCGGGGCGGCTTTGGCGGATGGCACGGTGGTCGAGGTGATCCCCTCGGCCAAGATGTCCAAGTCGAAAAAGAACGTCGTCGACCCGATGAACATCATCAGCGCCTTTGGGGCCGATACGGCGCGGTGGTTTGTCATGTCTGATTCCCCGCCCGAGCGCGATGTGGAATGGACAGCCTCTGGCGCTGAGGCCACCTTCAAGCACCTGTCGCGGGTTTGGGCTTTGTCGGTGCGCGTGGCCGAGATGCCGTTAGACCATAAGGGCGAAGGCGATGCCGACCTATTGCGCGCCACCCACCGCGCCATTGCCGAGGTGACGGCGGGGATCGAGGGATTTGCCTTTAACAAGGCCATCGCCAAACTGTACGAATTCACCAATGCCATCGGGCGCGCCTCGGCCTCGACCATCGCGATGAAAGACGCGCTGCGCATTTTGGCGCAACTGATGCAGCCCATGACCCCCCATATCGCCGAGGCGGTCTGGGCCGCCCAAGGCGGTGCTGGCCTATGCGCCCAAGCGGCTTGGCCCAAGGCCGATCCGGCCTTATTGGAAGATGATACCGTGATCTTGCCGATCCAGATCAACGGCAAGCGGCGGGCGGAAATCAGCGTGCCCAAGGCCATGCCCGCGGCAGAGGTTGAAAAGCTGGCCTTGGCCAACGAAGATGTGCTGCGCTTTTTGGCCGGGCAACCGATCAAAAAGCTGATCGTGGTTGCGGGGCGTATCATCAATGTCGTGGTCTAGACGCAGCCTGCTTGTGACATTGCCCTTGGCGCTGGCCGCTTGCGGCTTTGCGCCCGCTTACGGCACAAAAGGAACGGCGGCGGCTTTGATCGGCACGGTTCGCGCCGCAGATCCGACCGACAAAAACAGCTTTGATTTCGTCCAGCATCTTGAAGAACGGCTTGGCCGCCCGACCAACGCCTTTTATCAACTGGCCTATACGATCAAAACGGCCGGACTCGGCGCGGGCATTACGCCATCAGGGGCAATCACCCGCTTCACGATCACAGGCGGCCTCGATTGGACGCTGACCCGCCTGTCAGACCAGTCGCGCATGGCGGGGGGGCATATTGACGCCTTCACCTCGTATTCCGCCACGGGGTCGACCGTCGCAGGGCAAACCGCGCAAAGCGATGCCAATCTGCGGCTGATGCGGATGCTGGGGGATGATCTGGTGCTGCGGCTTATGGCGGCCTCCACCAGCTTTGCGCCATGAAACTGACGGGGTCAGAGGCGCGGCGGTATCTGGCCAAACCTGATCCGGCCAAGGCGGCCCTTGTGATCTTTGGCGAAGACGCGATGCGCGTGGCCCTGAAACGGGCCGAGGCGGTGCTGGCCTTGGGCGGCCCCGATGCCGACGCTGAGATGCGCCTCACGCGCATTCCCGCAGCCGACCTGCGCAAAGATGGTGCGGCCCTTCTGGATGCTATCCAAGCGCGCGGCTTTTTCCCCGGTGCGCGCGTGGTGGTGGTGGAAGATGCCACCGATGGGCTGACGCCCACTTTGCAAACCAGCTTTGATGCGTGGCGTCCGGGGGATGCCAATATCGTGGTGACGGCGGGCAATCTGACCACCAAATCCACCCTGAAAACGCTGGCCGAAAAGCACTTTGCCGTCATGTGCATCGGCCTTTATAACGACCCGCCGACCCGCGAAGAGATTGAGGCAGAGCTAAAGCGTGCAGGCTTCTCCCAAGTGCCCGGCGATGCCATGACAGAGCTGTTGACCCTCTCGCGCGCCCTTGATCCGGGTGATTTTCGCCAAACCTTGGAAAAGATCGCGCTGTACAAGTTCCAAGACCCGCTGCCCCTGACCCCTGCCGAAATCGCGGCCCTTGCGCCGACCACGATGGAAACCGAAGCGGAAGACTTGCTGGACGCGGTGGCAGAATTGCAGATGGGTTCCATTGGCCCCATTTTGCGCCGCTTGGAAGGCCAAGGCGTTCTGCCCGTCGCCTTGTGCATCGCGGGCCTGCGCCACTTTACCATGCTGCATCTGATGTCCACCGATCCCGAAGGCCCCGCCGCAGGCTTTGCCGCAGCGCGCGGCTTTTACAAACGGCGGGATCGGATGATGAAACAAGCGGGCACCTGGACGGCACGGCAGATCGAAAAGGCCCTGTCTTTGCTGGTGGAAACCGACATGACGCTGAGATCAACCTCGCGCGCGCCGGCGATGGCGGTGATGGAGCGCACCTTGATTCGCATCGCCCGGCGTGAGCGTTAGGGGGCGAGCGTTAGGGGGCGGGGCAGCCCCGGAATTCGACCGCTTTGCCCTTGGCCAACACGGTCACAGTCACAGCCGATCGGTCCAGCACAAACGGCGCACCTGACGGGGGCACCAGATCAGTGGCGGCTGACAAAACACCCCCAGACCGCGCCACCTGCGCCTCGGCCACCCAGACAGCGCGGTCGTCGGTTTCAAACACCACGGTTTCTTCTGACCCCAGCGGCGGCAAAGCCAAGTGCGCTTGCACGTGCAAGCCATCGGCAATGGGGGCCACCACACAGGTGGCACCTTGGGCGAGCTTGGGCTTGTCGGCCAAGGCTGCCCGAATCTTGCTGTCTTTGGCCCCACTGCCTTGCAAAACGGCGGCAAAGGTCAGGCGGGCGGGCATGCAGATATCATGGCAAATGCCCAGATCCATCTTCAGCGCCACCGTCACGGGCTGGGTTGGGTCTTGGGCCACCACTTCGACCGGCAGGACCAGCTCGTTCAGATAGCCGATGCTTTTCATCCCGTTCAGCGCAATGACCTGCGGGCTTGGCCAATGAAACTGCACGTTTTTCAGGTTAGTCGATCCGGCCCAATCAAACACCGGCGGTATCCCGGCCTCGCCCGGAGCGCGCCAATAGGTTTTCCAATCGGGCGCAAGACGCAGGTCAAGGGCTGCCATGTAATGCCCGTTGGGCAGTTGCCAGCCCGATAAAAAGCCCGCCTGCACAATGTCATCCTGACTTTGCGCAAAAGCAGAGGTGGCCATACACAGCGAGAGAAGGGCATATCGGAACATGATGCCACTCTAGGCGGGTCTTTGCGGCTTAGAAACCCCGTCCAGATCACATTGCGGCGACAGGATGTGAAGGGGGTTGAGGATGGCTGCCCTTCGTCCCATCTTGAGGGCGGAGGAATCAATGGATTTGACAGGTAAAGTGCTTGTGGCCATGCCGGATATGGGCGATCCGCGCTTTGAACGCGCGGTGATCTTGATGTGCAGGCATTCCACCAGCGGGGCTATGGGGCTGATTTTGAACCAGCCCGTGCCGGATTTGCGCTTTCATGACCTTTTGGCGCAGTTGCATATCCCGCGCGGTGATCAGGCCCGCGACATTCGTTTGTTGATCGGCGGACCGGTCGAAAGGGGGCGGGGCTTTGTGCTGCATTCCGCCGACTACCAAAGCGGCAATGCCACGATCGCCGTAGGGTCTGGCTATGGCATGACCACCACGCTGGATGTGCTTGAGGCGCTCGGCCACGGGCGCGGGCCGTTGCAGGCGATCATGGCTTTTGGCTATTCCGGCTGGGGCGCTGGCCAGCTAGAGGGCGAGATTGCCCGCAACGACTGGCTGATCGGCGATGCCTCGGATGGGTTGGTCTTTGGCGCTGAGGCTGAGCGCAAATGGGCCTTGGCTTTGGGCAACATGGGGATCAACCCCATGGCCCTATCGCCCAGCGGCGGGCGGGCGTAAAAGGACGCTTCAGGCGCAGTTTTGGGGCGAAGGATCATCTGTCATGGGCGAAAACTGCAGGCTTTTGGCCCATGCTTGACGCTTTGGTCATAGGCGCGGGGCCTGCCGGATTGATGGCTGCCGAAGAACTGGCCAAGGCTGGCCTGCGGGTGGTGATCTGTGACGCCAAACCCTCACCCGCGCGCAAGTTCTTGATGGCGGGCAAATCGGGGCTGAACATCACCAAGGCCCAAGATTTGCCCGCCTTTACCGCCGCTTATCAAAGCCCGCAGATGGCCCCCATTCTGGCGGCGTTCGGACCGGAGGCGGTGATGGACTGGTGCCGAGCGCTTGGGGTAGAGGTTTTTACCGGCTCGTCTGGCCGCGTGTTTCCCAAGGCGATGAAAGCCTCTCCGCTTTTGCGGGCATGGCTGGCGCGGCTGGCGGGCTTGGGTGTGGAACTGCGCAGCCGGTGGCGGTGGGTGGGGTTTGAGGATGGCTTTGCCTTTGACACCCCGCAGGGCCGCAGCATTTTGCACCCCGCCGTCACGGTTTTGGCCTTAGGCGGGGCCAGTTGGGCGCGGCTGGGGTCGGATGCGGCTTGGGTGCCGTGGTTGGCACAGGTGGGGGTTACGATCACCCCGTTTGAACCCGCCAACATGGGCTTTTGTGTGGAGTGGTCGCCGCATATGGCCAAGCATTTCGGGCAGGCGGTCAAAGGTGTTGCCCTGTGCGTGGGTCATCGGCGCGAGCGGGGGGAGTTTATCGTATCTTCCAAAGGGATCGAGGGGGGCGGTGTCTACGCCGTTTCGCGCGATCTGCGCGAAGGTGCGGCTTTGACGCTGGACCTGATGCCCGATGTGCCGGAAGATGACGTTGCGCGCCGGCTCGTGGCGATGAAATCTTCTGAAACCCTGGCCAACCGTTTGCGCAAGCTTGGCCTGTCGGCCACGGCCACGGCCTTGATCATGGAATTTGGCCGGTTTTTGCCCATAGGCGAGGCCGTGAAAGCCCTGCCGATCCCGCTGGGCCCGCCCCGCCCGATGGACGAGGCGATTTCGGTGGCAGGCGGCATAGGCTTTGCCAGCCTGACGCAAGGCTTGGAACTTCGCGCCTTGCCCGGCACATTTGTCTGCGGCGAAATGCTGGATTGGGAGGCACCGACCGGCGGCTATCTGCTCACCGGATGCCTTGCAACGGGCCGCTGGGCCGGACGCGCGGCAGCGCAAGCTGTGGGATGATAAAATCCCCCGGGGATTCGGGGCGATGCCCCAACCCCCGGGGGGTGTTTTGCAAGGCTTACGACAGCAGCGTCACAACACCGGTTTCCAGATCATAGATGCCGCCGACGATCTTAAGCTGACCTGCCTCGACCAATTCTTTCAGAACAGGGCTTTTTTCGGTCAAGGCAGCCACGTTCAGGCGCACATTGGCCTCAGCCACACCCTCGACAAATTCGGCGTTCTTCGAGGAACGTTCACCGGTCAGCGGGGTTGCTGCGACAGCGGGCTCGATTTCGTCCAACAAAGTGGTCAGGGCATCGCCCACAACGGCCTTGTCGATCGCGCCTTTGACAGCCCCGCAATGGCTGTGACCCAGAACCATGATCGCCTTGGCCCCAGCCACTTTGGCACCATATTCAAAGCTGCCGATCACTTCGGTCGTGGCGACGTTTCCGGCCACACGGGCGACAAAAATGTCGCCGATCTGCTGGTCAAGCACCAGTTCGGGCGACGAGCGCGAATCCATGCAGGCCAGAACGCAGGCGAAGGGGGTTTGCTTTTCTGCCGTGGCATCGCCAAGCGCCACCAAATCGCAATGCAGCGACTGGCCAGCCACAAACCGCGCGTTGCCCTCTACCAGAAACTGGACGGCTTGATCGGGCGAGGTTGCTTTCAGCGATTCGGCGTCAAAATGGGCGCAATCGGCCCGCGCCACACCGGCGGACATGGCGGCCATAGCGGCGGCAAGGCCAAAGAAATGACGGCGGCCAAAGACCGGTTGGGTATCTTGGGTGGTTTCACACTTTGTGCACATGTGTCGTCTCCGTATTGTGGGTTTTGATTGGCGTGGGCCAGATTTGGCTTGTTTGTGTGATTGCTGTGTAAAAACCGAGTAAAAAATGTCACAATGTACGGAAGATAATTTTTTCAACGAAAGTATTATATTTTGGGGGTATCAGATATTACTTCTGGGCAACTGCCGCTTGCGCGGTGTCACGGGTCAAATAATAAGCGGCCAATATTGGCAGAAATGTCGTGGCGAAAACCACGATGGCGACAACATTCGTAACGGGGCGTTGGCGTGGGCGGATCAACTCGTCCAGCATCCAAATCGGCAGGGTTTTTGACGCAGCCCCCGTGCCTGCGGTGAAGGTGGTGACGATCACCTCGTCAAAACTTAAGGCAAAGGCCAGCATTCCGCCGGCCAAAAGGGCTGTGCCAAGGTTGGGCAGCAGCACATAGCGAAAGGTTTGAAAGGCATTGGCGCCAAGATCGGCCGAGGCCTCTAGGATCGCCCCCGACAGGCGGCGCAATCGCGCCACGGCGTTGTTGTAGACGATGACGATGCAAAAGGTGGCATGGCCCAGAACGATCGTGATCCAACTGAAATCAAGGTGCAGCATCGGCACAGCGGCGCGTAGGGCGATGCCCGTGACCACGCCGGGCAGGGCGATGGGCAGGACGACCAGCAAAGACAGCGACTCGCGGCCCCAGAACTTGGCCCCTGCCATCGCTGCGGAAATCAGCGTGCCCAAGATCAGCGCGATCAAGGTGGAGAAAAGCGCGACCTGAAGCGACAAGATCAACGGCGGCCATATGTCAGACCGCGCCCAGGCCACGGCGAACCATTGAGCCGTCAGGCCGGGGGGGGGAAAGGCGAAAGACCGCTCTTCGGTGGTGAAGGCATATAAAAAGATCAACACGATGGGCAGGTGCAAAAAGGCAAGTCCCGCCCCCGCCGCTACTTTCAACCCGCGTGAGGCGTTAAAGGGCATCAAAAGCCCCCGCTTTGCGCGCCAGCGTCAGATAGGCCAGCATGATCAGGATCGGGATCACCGCAAAGGCCGCAGCCAAGGGCACATTGCCCGCCGTGCCTTGCAACTGATACACCGCCATGCCGATAAAGCTGGCCGAAGTGCCGATGATCTGGGGGATGATGTAATCGCCCAAGGTCAGCGAAAAGGTAAAGATCGACCCCGCAATCACCCCCGGCAGGGCCAAGGGCAGGGTCACCGTCCAAAAGGTCTGCCGCGCATTAGCGCCCAGATCGGAGGAGGCTTCCAAAAGCCCCAAGGGCACCCGCTCGATTGCCGCTTGCATGGGCAAGATCATGTAGGGCAGCCAGACATAGCAAAAGACAATAAAGGTCCCAAGATAGGAACTGGACAAAGACGCCCCGCCGACAAAGGGCAGGGCAAGGGCCGCGTTCAAAAGCCAGTCGGTGTGGGTGGCGCTGGCCGCCCAAGTGACGATGCCCTCTTTGGCAAGGATCAGTTTGAAGGCATAGACCTTGACCAGATACGAGCTCCACAAGGGCAGCATCACGCCCAGATAAAACACCGCTTTCCAGCGCCCCCGCGCATAGCGGGCGGCGTAATAGGCCACTGGAAAGGCGATGATGGCTGAGGCCAGTGTGACGGCAAGCGCCATCAAAAGCGTGCGCAGGATGATCGACAGGTTGGCGGGGCTGGCAAGTTTTGCATAGGTGGTCAGGGTGAACTCTGGGACCACAAGGCCCGAGAAGTCGTCAAAGCTGTAAAAGGATTGCACCAGCAGGGCCGCCAAAGAGCCTAAGTAGATCATCCCCAACCAAAGCAGCGGTGGTGCAAGCAAAAGGCCAAGCAACAGTTTGGGGTGGCGCCAGAAAACACCGGTCAGGCGCGAGGCGATGGTTGTGGCGGCAAAGATCGCGGGGCTCATGGGCGCGCACGCGGTGGAAAACGATTTTTCTGCGAAAAATCAAGGGCCTCCGGCGGGAGTATTTGGCAAATCGCAAGGGGTTTGGGATGGGTCATGGGGCGTCGCCCAACAGGTGCAACGCCTCTGGCGCGAAGGTCAGGGTCACTCGGCTGCCTTCGGCGGGTACGGGTGATCCGGCGGGTAGGAAGGCGGCAAGGTCGGTGCCGTGCAGGGTCAGGCTGATGCGGGTGCCGGTGCCAAGGTAGCGGTGGCTTTGCACCACGCCGCTGATGGGGCCGCTGTCGGCCAAGCGCAGCGCTTCGGGGCGCAGAGAGGCCCATTGGGCCGGGCCGCCGAGTGCTTGGGTCAAGGCGGGCGGCAGCAGGTTCGACGAGCCTACGAAATCGGCCACAAAGCGGGTGGCGGGTTGGGTGTAGATTTGCGCCGGTGTGCCGATCTGGGCGATTTTGCCCTTGTCAAAGACGGCGAGGCTGTCGGCCATGCTCAGCGCCTCGCCCTGATCATGGGTGACGAAGATGAAGGTCAGGCCAAGACGGCGTTGCAGGGCTTTAAGCTCGTCCTGCATCGCTTCGCGCAGTTTCAGGTCCAGCGCGCCGAGCGGTTCATCCAGCAGCAAGACCTTGGGTTCGTTGACCAAAGCCCGCGCCAAGGCCACCCTTTGGCGTTGCCCGCCGCTGAGTTGGGCCGGTTTGCGCGCGCCGTAATCGGCGAGTTTCACCAGATCTAACATGGCCTCGGCCTTGGCCAGACGTTGGGCTTTGCCCATGCCTTTGACCATCAGCCCATAAGCCACATTGTCCAGCACGCTGAGATGCGGAAACAGCGCGTAGTCTTGAAACACCGTGTTGACGTTGCGCAGATGCGGCGGCACCGCCGAGACATCTTGCCCGAAGATATGGATCGCCCCGTGATCGGGCCGCTCAAAGCCCGAAATCAGCCGCAGACAGGTGGTCTTGCCAGACCCAGACGGCCCCAGCATGGCAAAGAACGCGCCCTCGGCCACGGTCAGGTCGACACCGTCCACGGCTTTGACCGGGCCGAAATGGCGGGTGACGGCGGAAAAGGTGACGGCGGGGGTTTGGGGCATGGGCAACCAGTTTGGCAAAAAGTCCGGGCCGTGGGGGGCGGCCCGGACCTAAGAAGAGTTTGGCGCGCTTAGTTGCCGCCGACCACGGCCATGTAGTCTGTCACCCATTGCGCATAGGGCACGCAGGCCCCTCCACCTGCGGCGCAATCGGCGATCGGGGTGGTCCAGAAGTGGATCTGGTCGAACGTGTCCGCGCCATTGGCTTTGCAGCCTTCGGCGGTTTGCTGGCCCGACCCGTCGGTGCAAGCGGCAGGCACCACGGGCACAGAGCCGAACCAGACCGACAGGTCGGATTGCAGGTTGGAATTGAGCGTATGTTCCATCCACTTATAGGCACAGGTCGGATGTGGCGCATCGGTGGCCATCATGGTGGTGTCAGACCAGCCTGTGGCCCCCTCTTGCGGCACGGTCGAGGCGACGGGGAACTTTTCACCCTGCAACAGGTTCACCTGATAGGGCCACGAACTGGCGGCCACGATGCCTTCGTTCTTGAAATCATCGGTTTGGGTGGCCGCATCGCTCCAATAGCGCGAGACGAGTTTGCGCTGGCCGCGCAGCAGGTCAAGGGCGGCGGCATATTGCGGCGGGGTCAGTTGGTAGGGGTTGGTGATGCCCAGTTCGGGCTTGTGCGCCATCAGATACAGGGCTGCATCCGCGATATAGATCGGCCCGGCATAGGCCTGCACCCGCCCGACATTGCTTTTGCCATCGGGCAAGTTGCCCTCTTCAAAGATCACGCCCCAAGAGGTCGGCGCTTGGGCGAAGACCTCGGTGTTGTACATCAGCACATTGGGCCCCCACTGATAGGGCACCCCGTAGTGCTTGCCATCCACGGTAAACCAAGCGCCATCTTTCAGCCGAGCGTCCAGCTTGTCCCATGACGGGATGAGGGCTGTGTTGATCTCTTGCACCTTCTTGCCCGCAACCAGCCGCAGCGAGGCATCGCCCGAGGCGGTGACAAGGTCAAAGCCGCCTTGGTTCATCAGCGTCACCATCTCGTCCGAGGTGCCGGCGGTTTTGACATTGACCTTGCAGCCAGAGGTTTCTTCAAACTTGCTGATCCAGTCGAAAGACTTGTCGCTTTCGCCGCGCTCCATATATCCCGGCCAAGCCACGATATCGACCTCGCCCTCCCCGTCGCCAAGGGCTGTCACCTGGGCGGTAAGGGGGGTGGCCAAGCTGAGGGCCAAAAGCCCTAGACCCATCCATTTCAAGCTGTGCATCGCAGGCTCCCATATCTGTGCGCCTTGGGCGCTATTTGAAATACTGCGGCGAAGGGTAGACGAGGTGGGGACGGACGCAAGGGAATTTTCGGACAAGATGCGCGGTTTGCGCCGTTGCAAGCGGGGGTTTCACACCCCCGCACCCCCGTGGAGTATTTGACCCAAGATGAAAGATCACGCCCCGGACATAGCGCTGAGCAGGGCTGCGCGGTCGCGGGTGATCAGCGTGGCATAAACGTCAAGCTTTTGCGGGGTGAAGTGATGCTCTTCGGCCAGCAGGTTCACGGTCCCCAACACCGGCCCATCGGGCGCAAAGATTGGCACGTTCATGCACGACCCAAGCCCCAGCGAGGTAATCAGCGCGTGGTCAAAGAAATAGCGCGCAAATTCGGGCGTGGTGTTGGCCACAAAGACCTGCCGTGCTGCGATGCACTGGTCATACCAGCCGTCGCGGGTAATGGGTTTGGTGCCTGACACGGGGTATTCAACAGGGTGAGAAGTGTAGGCGCGGTGGGTCAACGCGTTTACAGCATCCATCATGGTGACGGTGAACAGGCGCGTGCCCAAGGCGGCGCAATCAGCATGGAGGGCGGCATAGGTCGTTTGGGCTGGAGCGGAGGCTGGCATTCTTCTGGCACCTTCTGCGGGTGAAGATTTGGTTACGGCTGGTTGGGGTAAGCGCGGCCAAAGGCACTGTGAAATCCAACGCCAAAGGCTACCAGCAGGGTCGATCCTGCAAAGACCGTCAGCACAAGCCAGATCAGGCCAGCGTGCCAATCTGCCGGTGCCGCCAGCACCGTCGCCAAGGCCACCGCCCCGCCGGGTGGGTGCAGGCACCGCGCCCAAGCCATCAGCGCAAGGCTGGCAAAGACCGCAAGGCCCAAGGTTGCCACAGGCGGCAAACCCAACCGCAGCGCCAAGAGCGCGAAGAGTGCTGCCAGCGTGTTTCCCACCACCACAGACCACGGCTGCGCCAAGGGGCTGGACGGCACGGCATAGATCAGCACCGCCGATGCGCCCAAGGGGGCCATCAGCAACGGATGCGTCAAAAGCCCTAGATCGGTCAGACCCACCAGCCAACCAAGGCCCCAAAGCATTGCTTGCGTGAACAAAAGCCCCGCCATAGCGCCAAAGGCGGCGCGCAAGGATTGGGCCGTGTCGGGGTAAGGCTGGGCGGGCCCAAAGGCGCGCAGGGTCAGACGGGGCATGGGCAAAACCTGTTCAAAGGGGGGGAGGGCCGTCCCAGCGGCCACTGTCCAGAATCGTCCAACCTTCAGCGGCTGTCGGGGCGGGGGGCGGGGGCGTGCCAAGCTCCCAGACCATCAACAGCACATGGTCGGGATCGCGCCGCCCTTCGCCGGCTTCGGCCATCACCTGCCAGATCAGGCCGAACCCTTCGACCAGCAGGCCTTCGACGTAAAACGGGATCTCTTCGGCATCCAGCATATCGGCGGTGTCGTCTTGCACCTGCCAGCCTTCGTCAACCTCGGCAGCCCACAGCACCTGCCCCTCGATACCTGGGTGGCGGGCGGCCAACCGCTTGAGCGGGGCAAGAAAAGCTTGAAGGGCGTCGGCATCACTCATGCCCAAGGTGATGGCGCAAGCCGAAGGGCGTGGCAAGGGGGATGACACGCGCGTCCCGCCCCTCTTCCCTTTGGCCCAACCCCTTCCCATATATGGCGGGAGATAGGAGGTGCAGATGGAAGTCGTTTTGCTTTTGGTGGTCGGGGCCGCAGCGGGGTTCTTGGCCACACGGATGATGAAGATCCAGACTGACATTCCCACCACCATCGCCATAGGTGTGGGCGGGGCGATTGTAGGCGGGCTGGTGATCCGTGGCTTGGCGGAATTGGCCGGATGGATGGCGGGCTTTGTCGGGGCCGTTCTGGGGGCCTTGGTGCTGATTTGGGTCTGGAAAACCTATATCTCACGGCGCTAAAGGCCTTATCCCAGCCGTTTGACCAAGTCTTTCAGGCGAAAGCCCTTGGTTTCCAGCCCGTCCCACAGGACTTGCCCTTGCCATGCGGCAAACAGCATCGCGGCACTGTCACGGTCGCGCAGATGCCGGTCGATCATCGCCTCGACCCGATCCTTCCACGCCGCAGCGCGCGGGCGCAGATGCGCATGGCGCAGGCTTGCCGCCAAAAGCGCGGCCATCGGCAGGGTTCCGACAAGCTCGCTCAAGGTCTTAAGCACGGCCTGCGCGCCCTTGGCGCCTGAGTGTTCCGCCACTTCGGCAGTGTCTTGGGCGGCAAGGGCCATCCTGTCCAGCTCGTCCCAACCCCACTCCAGCGCTGCCGCCACCATCTTGGCCAGGCTGCCGTAGCGCTGCACCAAAGAGGCCCCGGCAAGCCCTGTCGCGCGCGAGACAGCCGAAAAGGCGACCGATTTCTCGCCCTCAGCCGCAATGCGCTGCAAAATCACAGCGAAAACGGCAGAATCGGGCAGGGTTCTTGGGCGGGACATGTGGAAATACTAAACGCGCGGTCATAAACCACAACCGGCAAAATCCCTTTCATCTTGGCCCAAATACTCGCCTTCCCCGCAGGGCGAGCCGGTTGGCCCTTGGCCAGAGGCGAGATAAAAACCTTGCGCTGAAAGCGCGCCTTTGGATCAAGGCCCGCTAAGGGCGCGGTGTTAGCCTGCCTTGAACGGCGCCATTCCCGCGCGGGCCAGCGCATCGGCCCGCTCGTTTTCGGCATGGCCCGCATGGCCCTTGATCCAGCGCCATGTGACGGTATGCGCGGTGCGGGCGGCATCCAGCCTTTGCCACAGATCGACATTCTTCACCGGCGGCCCGGCGGCCGTGCGCCAGCCTTTGCGCTTCCAGTTGTCCATCCAGTCGGTGATGCCATTTTTGACATAGGCCGAATCAGTGATGATCGTGATGGCGACAGGCTTGGCCAGCGCTTCCAGCGCCGAGATCGCGGCCAAAAGCTCCATCCGGTTGTTTGTCGTCAACGCCTCGCCGCCTTGCAAGCTGCGTTCTTTGACGACTTGGCCATCCTCGCGGGCGATCATCAACACGCCCCAGCCGCCGGGGCCAGGGTTGCCCGAACACGCGCCATCGGTATAGGCAAAAAGATCAGGCATAGATCGGCTTTCCTTGGGAATAGGCCGTCACATATAGATGCCAATCCCCAAAGTCACCATCACAACCGCCGTCACAGGCAAGCGCAGGCGCATCCACCATGGCGGGGCCAAACCGGCCCGCCAAAAGACGAAATCCAGCGCCAAAAGCCCGTAAAACCCCGGTATCAAGGCCCCAAGCGCCTGCGGTGTCGGCCCGACCGTGGTGAAAAACGCCCAAAGCGCTGGCAGCACCGACAGCCCATATGCCACCGTCGCCATCCGCCCTGCGGCATTGGTGGCAAAGCCCCACAAAACCCCCGACATAAAGGCCAAGATGATGATGCCGTAGCGTAGCATGATCACATCTTCAGCCCCGCGCAGGATGACTTGGTTGCCCGACAGGCCGACAGCGGCACAGACGACAAACGGAATAAGCCCCGCAAGGGCCAGATACAGCGCCGATCTTGGGATCATGCGGGCTCTCGCAGCACGCGGGGCACTTTGAATTCCACATTTTCTTGCGCGGTTTCCACCAGTTCCACCGTCACCTCATAGCGGGCGCGGAAAGCGTCGATCACTTCGTTCACCAAGGCCTCTGGCGCCGAAGCGCCAGCGGTGACACCCAAACGGCCAATACCTTCCAGCGCGCGCCAGTCAATCTCGGCGGCGCGTTGCACCAGTTGGGCATAGGCACAGCCCGCAGCCTTGCCCACTTCAACCAAGCGCAGCGAGTTTGACGAATTGGGCGCGCCGATCACCAGCAAAGCATCAATCTTGCCCGCCATAGCCTTGACCGCCGCCTGACGGTTGGTGGTGGCGTAGCAGATGTCTTCTTTATGCGGGCCAAAGATGGCGGGAAAGCGGTCTTGCAGAGCGGCAACGATGCCCGCAGTGTCATCAACCGACAAGGTGGTTTGCGTGATATAGGCCAGCTTGGCTGGATCGCGCACCGACAGATGCGCTACATCCTCGGCGGTTTCCACCAACAAAACCTCACCCTCTGGCAGTTGGCCCATGGTGCCGATGGTTTCGGGGTGACCTGCATGGCCGATCATCACCATTTGCAACCCCGCTTCCGAATGGCGGGCCGCTTCGGTGTGCACTTTGGTCACTAAGGGGCAGGTGGCATCCACCGCAATCATCTGGCGCGCCTCGGCCGCTGCGGGAACAGATTTCGGCACGCCGTGGGCGGAAAAGATCACCGGGCGATCGACGGGGCACTCGTCTAACTCTTCGACAAACACCGCGCCCTTGGCCCGCAGCCCGTCAACGACGTATTTGTTATGAACGATCTCGTGCCGGACATAGACCGGCGCACCCCATTTTTGCAGGGCCAGTTCGACGATCTTGATGGCGCGGTCTACGCCGGCGCAAAAGCCGCGCGGGGCGGCGAGGTAAAGGGTCAATGGGGTCATCGCGTGCTCCTTGGGCGGACTTTAGCAAAGCTTGCCTTCAAAGAAAACCGCAGCAAGGGCCCTGTGGGGTCAATCATGCAAAAAGGCCAACGCAGCCCGCTGCATTGGCCTTTTTACAAGTGACAGGGGGGTCAGCCTCAGTTGGCTTCGACGGCAGGCTCGTGGTTGTCCATCTGGCGCGGGTCGCGCGGCGGGCGGCCGATCACATCGCGCAGCTCGTCAAGCTCGATGAAGTTGTCGGCCTGACGGCGCAATTCGTCGGCGATCATCGGCGGTTGGCTGCGAATCGTCGAGACGACCGACACCCGAACGCCCTGACGCTGCAGGCTTTCGATCAGCGGGCGGAAGTCGCCGTCACCCGAGAAGATCACGATATGGTCAACCCGCGGGGCAAGTTCCATCGCATCGACGGCCAGTTCGATGTCCATATTGCCTTTGACCTTCCGGCGGCCTTGGCTGTCGGTGTATTCCTTGGCGGGCTTGGTCACCATGGTAAAGCCGTTGTAATTCAACCAATCCACCAAGGGGCGGATCGGCGAATACTCGTCATTTTCCAGAAGGGCCGTGTAGTAAAAAGCGCGCAGCAGACGTCCGCGGCGCATGAATTCCTGACGCAAGAGCTTGTAATCAATGTCAAATCCCAGCGCCTTTGCAGCCGCATAGAGGTTAGAGCCATCGATAAAAAGCGCAAGACGCTCATCTTTGTAAAACATCGTGTCTTCCTTTAATTTACGAAACCGCCATAAGCTTCGATACGAAATGAACTGTGGTACCATCCCACAGCTATCGGTTACCAGTGGTTCATCCGCCCATCAAGACGGCCTATCCGTAAGTGTGAAATCTATGCCAAATGAACGAACTTCTGCGCTAATTGCGATGGGGGGCAATTTACCCTGGGGAGAGTCTAGTCCTTCGTCGGTGTTGCGGCAAGCCCTTCTTGCGTTGAACGCGCGCGGCTTGCAGGCCGTTCAAACCAGCCGGTTTTATCAAACCCCCTGTTTTCCCGCCGGAGCGGGGCCCGATTACATCAACGCCGCAGCACGCCTGCACACAAATCTTCCCGCCGCCGAGGTGCTGGCCCACCTGCACGCCGTCGAAGCGCAGTTTGGCCGCGCCAGAACCACCCGCTGGGCCGGGCGGACGCTGGATCTTGACTTGATCGCGATGGGTGATGCCGTTTTGCCCAATCGCGCCCTGTGGCAGCACTGGGCCGATCTTGCCCCCGACCAACAAAGCCAAATCGCCCCTGATCAGCTGATTCTGCCCCACCCCCGCCTGCAAGACCGCGCCTTTGTTTTGGTGCCTTTGGCCGACATCGCCCCCGATTGGCACCACCCCATGCGCGGCCAAACCGTTTGCCAAATGCTGCAAGCCCTGCCACAAAGCGAATTAGACAAAATTCGCCCGATCTGATTGGACCCCAACCCCCATTTGCCGCTTGTCAAGAGAATTTCACAAGACTATCTAAGCGCTTCCCGAGCCCCCAACTATCGGAGTATCCATGGCCCGCGTGACGGTAGAAGACTGCGTTGACAAGGTTCCGAACCGGTTCGAACTGGTAATGCTGGCCGCGCACCGCGCCCGCGAGATTCAGGCCGGCTCTGCCGTAACGGTGGAGCGCGACAATGACAAGAACCCGGTCGTCGCCCTGCGCGAGATCGCGGACGAGACCCAGATTGCCTCTGTCCTGCGCGAGCGGATGATCGAAAGCTATCAAACCCAGATCGAGGTTGACGAGCCCGAAGAAGATCAAATGGCGCTGTTGATGTCGGGTGAGATGGACCGCCCGATGCAAGACGACATGTCCGAAGAAAAGCTGCTGCGCGCGCTGATGGAAGCGCAAGGCGACAACTGAGCCTTTAGCGCAGAAATGGCAGGACGAGGATGATCGACGTCGAAGACCTGATCGCCCTCGTCCGCAACTATAACCCCCGCACCAACGCTGATCTGATCCGGCAGGCCTATGCCTACGGGTTAAAAATGCACGACGGTCAGATGCGCAAATCGGGCGAGCCCTATTTCACCCATCCGGTCGCAGTCGCCGCCATTCTGACCGAACAGATGCTGGATGATGCCACGATCGTCACAGCCCTGCTGCATGATACGATCGAAGACACCAAATCCACCTATACCGAAGTCGAGCGTCTTTTTGGCCATGACGTGGCCGAACTGGTCGACGGTGTGACCAAACTGACCAACCTGCAGCTGTCTTCGGGTGCTGCCGAACAGGCGGAAAACTTTCGCAAGCTGTTCATGGCCATGTCCAAAGACCTGCGGGTGATCTTGGTCAAGCTGGCCGACCGTTTGCACAACATGCGCACGATCAAAAGCATGCCGCCCGAAAAGCAGGCCCGCAAAAGCCGCGAGACGATGGATATCTATGCGCCCCTTGCCGGTCGCATGGGCATGCAATGGATGCGCGAAGAGCTGGAAGATCTGGGCTTTCGCGTGCTAAACCCCGAAGCACGCAATTCCATCATCCGCCGTTTTTTGACCCTGCAAAAAGAATCCGGCGATGTGGTGCACCAGATCACCGCCGATATCCGCACCGAGCTAGAGCGCGGCAAGATCGAGGCCGATGTTTACGGCCGCGCCAAAAAGCCGTTTTCGATCTGGCGCAAGATGCAGGAGAAAGACCTGGCCTTCTCGCGCCTGTCTGACATCTACGGCTTTCGCATCATCTGTCAGGATATGGGCGATTGCTACCGAATCCTTGGGCTGATCCACCAACGCTGGCGCGCGGTGCCGGGGCGGTTCAAGGATTACATCAGCCAGCCCAAATCCAACGGCTACCGGTCGATCCACACCTCGGTTTCCGGCCGCGATGGCAAACGGGTCGAGGTGCAGATCCGCACCCGCGAAATGCACGAAGTGGCCGAGGCCGGTGTTGCCGCCCATTGGGCCTACCGCGAAGGCGTGCGCGCCAAGAACCCCTTTGCCGTCGATCCGGGCAAGTGGATCGCCCAGTTGACCGAGCGTCTGAACGAAGGCGACCACGACGAGTTCATGGAAAACGTCAAGCTTGAGATGTATTCCGACCAAGTCTTTTGCTTTTCGCCCAAAGGCGATGTGGTGCAACTGCCGCGCGGGGCAACACCGCTGGATTACGCCTATGCCATCCACACCCGCATCGGCAATTCGTGTGTGTCTGCCAAGATCGACGGCATCCGCGTACCGCTGTGGACGCGGCTGAAAAATGGCCAGTCGGTCGAGATCATCACCGCCGAAGGCCAGCGCCCGCAATCGTCGTGGATCGACATCGTCCGCACAGGCCGCGCCAAAGCCGCTATCCGCCGGTCCTTGCGCGAAGAAGATCGCGGCCGTTTTGTCAAACTCGGTCAAGAACTGGCCCGCGCCGCCTTTGACCATGTCGGCCGCAAAGCCACCGACAAAGCCCTGCGCACCGCCGCCAAAATGCTCGGCCTTGGCGATGAGACCGAACTTCTGGCGCGCTTGGGCTCTGCCGAACTGACCGCGCGCAAGGTGCTGGAAACCCTCTACCCCGAACTGTCCACCTCGCAAAAAGACGAGGTTGACACCCAGCGCCCGGTGATTGGCCTTGGCGCCGATCAAACCTTCAAACGCGCGCAATGCTGCCAACCCGTCCCCGGAGAGCGGATTGTCGGCATTACCTATCCCGGCCGCGGCGTGATCGTGCACGCCATCGACTGCCGCGCGCTGGAAGAGCTGGAAGAACAAACCGCCCGCTGGGTCGATCTGCACTGGCAATCGGGCCGCCATGCGCCCGCCTATTCCGTGACGCTGGATGTGGCGATTTCCAACGATGCCGGCGTTTTGGGCCGCATCTGCACCGTGATCGGCGAGCAGAAAGCCAATATCTCGGACTTGAAATTCATCGAACGCAAACCAGATTTCTATAGGCTGCTGATTGATGTAGACCTGCGCGATGTCGAACATTTTCACATGGTCATGACCGCGCTAGAGGCTGAAACGGATGTGGCGCAGGTGGCGCGGGTGCGCAATGTGACCCGCAAGCCCTAAGCCAAAGGGTAAGGGATTCAAGTGTTTAAGCGCGCCAAACCCGAGACTTGGGCGATATGGGCCCGCAAGCAGATCTACCCCAAGGGCGGGATCAAGCGGGCACTGGTCTACCTGTGGCACAGGCTGCGCCGCTTGCCCGATCCGCCGCATCGCGTGGCACGCGGGGTCTTTGTGGGCGTTTTTGCCAACTTCCCGCCGGTCTTCTTCGGCATCCAAATGCCGGTTGCCGCCCTACTGGCTTGGGGGTTGCGCGGCAATGTGCTGGCAGCGGTTCTGGGCACGCTTTTGTCCAATCCCATCACCACGCCCATCATCGCGCTGGTGTCGCTGCACCTCGGCCACTGGATGCTGGGCACCTCAGACAGCGTCAGCGTCAACGGCGTCTTTGCAGCCTTTGCGGCGGCGGGTCAGGACCTGTGGCACAATCTGCGCGCCGCGTTTTCCGATGAAACCGCCCATTGGGAGGGTCTGATCCTCTTCTGGCATCGCATCTATTTCCCCTACCTGATAGGCTCCATTCTGCCCGGCTTGGTCACCTCCGCGCTTTGCGCTTGGGCAACCCTTCCCCTCGTCACCGCCGCCCAAACCCTGCGCCGCAAACGCACTTTGGCCCGAAAAGCGCGCCCTTGATCCCTTTCACATGGGCCCAAATATCCCCCGGGGGTCTGGGGGTGGGAAACCCCCGGCGGACGCGCCCTGTGACCGCTCTTCCCACAGACCCCGAACCCGTCTAAGAGATCGTTATAGAAGTGAGGTGAAAGCCATGAAATACCTTGGAAAATTGCGCCTTGGCGTGAATAATGACCACGTCGCCACCGTGCGCAACGCGCGCGGCAGCGCTTGGCCCGACCCGCTGCGCGCCGCCCTCTTGGCCGAGATGGCGGGCGCAGATGGCATCACCGCCTAACTGCGCGAAGACCGCCG
>Ga0114958_10000207_pt1 | contig 50238 bp, 49 predicted proteins | sample C_130208_EF_Meta_FD_89577 | JGI IMG/M metagenome (GOLD analysis project Ga0114958, IMG submission 89577) | Freshwater microbial communities from Lake Croche, Canada to study carbon cycling - C_130208_EF_MetaG | ecosystem: Environmental > Aquatic > Freshwater > Lake | place: Lake Croche, Canada... | reverse complement strand
TGAAAGCCTTTGGGCCACCTATTTCGCCAATATCTTCAATCCTGCCCGTATCAAACTGGATGCGATGCGCTCGGAAATGCCTAAGAAATACTGGAAGAACCTGCCTGAAACCCGCCTGATCCCCGAGATGCTGAAAGATGCCGAAGCGCGGGTGCAGCGCATGCACGCGGCGGGGGCCTCGCAGGTGCGGACGGGGGCTGCCGCGATCTCGACCCGCTACCGCGCCGCGATGCCGCAAGTTGTTGATAGGGGGGATGTGCTGCCAGATACGCTTGACCAAGCCCGCACAGCGGCCATGACCTGCCAAAGATGCGCTTTGTGCGACGGAGCGACCCAGACCGTCTGGGGCATGGGTGCGACGGATGCCACGCTGATGATCGTGGGCGAACAACCCGGCGATCAAGAGGATCTGACGGGTCGCCCCTTTGTCGGCCCTGCCGGTCAGGTCTTGCGTCAAGCGATGACGGCGGCGAGTATTGACCCCGACAAGGTCTGGCTGACCAACGCCGTTAAACACTTCAAATTCACCCCGCAGGGCAAGCAACGCCTGCATGTCACCCCGGATCGGACCGAGGTGGACCAGTGCCGCTGGTGGTTGGGATTAGAACTGGCGTTCCTTCGGCCCAAGGTGACACTGGCCTTGGGGGCCACGGCGGCCTTTGCCTTGACAGGCAATGACGCCGGCCTATCCGCTCGGCGTGGAACAGTTGAGCGCGGTTTGCACGAAGGACCGGTTTTGATCTCGTGGCATCCGGCTTATATCTTGCACCTCAGCGATCCGATCCTGCAAAACCGCGCCCGTGATGAACTGGCTCATGATCTGCGCGCCGCCTTTGACTTGTCGCAAGACCCTATGTCGCTTTGACCACACGGCGGGTTGAAATCTTGCGTTCCCGCGTCATCTGAGCATCAGTCATAAAAAGTTGGAACCGATGACCCCCTTCACAGCCACCCGTGCGCAAGGCGAAGTTCTTTTGCAGGCCTTTGTCCCCCGCATGGGCCGACGTTATGCCAATGGCCGCAACACCGATCACGGACCCGGCGCGCATAAGGCGGTGTCGGTGCTGTCGCCCTATGTCCGGCGCAGGCTGGTCTTAGAGCAAGACCTTGTGGCCGCAGCCTTGGCCGCCCATGGCCCGGAAGAGGGCGAAAAGTTCATCCAAGAGGTGATCTGGCGCGGCTATTTCAAGGGCTGGCTAGAGCGCCGCCCGCAGGTTTGGGACAGCTACCGCGCCGGGCTGGAAGATGATCTGGCCGCCCTTGACCGCGACCGCCGACAACGGCGCGATGTCGAACGGGCAATGAACGGGCAGACGGGATTAGAATGCTTTGACGCTTGGGCCAGCGAGTTGGTCGAGACCGGCTATTTGCACAATCATGCGCGGATGTGGTTCGCCTCGATCTGGATTTTTACGCTGGGGTTGCCATGGCGGTTGGGGGCCGATTTCTTTTTTCGGCACCTGCTGGACGGCGATGCCGCCGCAAACACCTTGGGCTGGCGCTGGGTGGCGGGCCTGCACACGCGGGGCAAACCCTATCCCGCCGATGCCCAGAACATCGCAACCTTCACCGCAGGCCGCTTTACCCCGCGCCCGTCTGATCTGGCCGAAGTCACCCAAGGGCTAGAGGCGTGCGAGCCTGACGGCCTGCCCTCAGTGCTGCCGCTGCGCGCTGCCATCGGGCCCAAGCCCCGCCAGCCAACAGCGCTGCTGATCACCGACGAGGATTGCCGTGTTGAGGATTTCGACCTTGCCGCCTTGGATATCCGCACCACAGCCACGCTGGCATGCAGCCATCTGCGCTCCCCTTGGCCCGTGTCCGATCTGGTCACTGCGTTCGAGGCAGGGGCCTTAACTGATGCCGCAAAGCGGGTTGTCCCCGCACCAGTGGTGGCCTTGTCGGCGGGTGACGCGGCCGCTTTGGCCAAATGGGCCACAGCCGCAGGGGCCAGCCAGATAGCCACCGCCTATGTGACACGCGGCCCGTTGCGCGACTGGCTGGATCAAGCCGCCCCCGCGTTAGAGGCGGCAGGCATTACCCTTTGTGAGTGGCGGCGTGACTGGGACAGCGCGATCTGGCCCCATGCCACGGCAGGGTTTTTCAAGGTCAAACAAAACATCCCCCGAATCTTGGAACAGGCGCTGCCATGATCGTGATCATCGGGTCGGGGATAGCCGGACTTGCCTGTGCACGGCGGCTGGCAGAGGCGGGGCTTTCGCCCCTTGTGCTGGACAAGGGGCGCGGCATCGGCGGGCGGGTGGCGACCAGACGGGTTGGCGATTTGCAATTCGACCACGGCGCGCAGTTTGTGAACGCCCACGGCGACGGCTTTGCTGCGGCGTTAATTGGGCTGTCGGTGGGCCGTTGGCAAGATGGCACAGGCCGCACACATTCCGTGGGCGTGCCGGGCATGTCGGCCATTCCCAAGGCGCTGGGGGCCGGTTTGGACATCCGTCAAGGCGTGCAGGTCACAAGGGTGCAGCAGGATGGCGATGGCTGGGTGCTGCACGTCGAGGGAGACACCCTGAATTGCGCGCATGTGGTAATGACCGTGCCTGCCCCGCAGGTCGCGGGTCTTTTGGGGGATGGGCATCCTTTGGTTGCCAACCTCGCCTCGGTACGGCTGGCACCTTGCCTGACACTGATGGCCGCCGTAATGGCCCCAGCCCCGTTCATCACCCGACAGGACAAGGACGATCCCCTGTCATGGATCGCGCAAGACAGTTCCAAGTCGGGTCGCCCTCAGGGCTTGGGGGCCTTGTGGGTGGCGCAGGCGGGTGAGGCGTTCAGCGCAGCCCATCTGGAGAAGAGCGCCGAGGAGATCGCCGCCCTCATGCTGCCGCTGCTATGTGATCGGCTCGGCGTGACGCCCGACCGCGTGACCTATGCCGCAGCCCATCGCTGGCGCTATGCACGCGTCACGCAGGCGCTGGGCCAACCCTTTGTGCGCAGCGCGGACGGCACGCTTTATCTTGGCGGCGATTGGTGCATCGGCCCGCGGGTCGAAGCCGCATGGACCAGCGGCACCGCCATCGCCGATGCCATTCTGGCGGGAATGTGACCATGCTGACCGATCCGCGCCTTGTGCGATTGTTGACCCTGATTGCGGCGGCCCTGCGCCCGCCTGCCGGCGTGGGGCGGATTGCACTGGCCTTGGGGATGGGGGCGCTTTGCCACGCGGTTTTTGCGGCCGGTGTGCTGGCGATGAGTGTGGCGATGTTCTTTGGCTTAAGCCAAAGCCTTGGCCGCGTGCCTTGGCCTTGGGCGGTGCTGGCCAATGGGGCGCTGATCGTGCAATTTCCGCTGGCGCATTCGGCCTTGTTGACCAAGCGCGGCCATCGGTTGCTGGCGCGGCTGATCCCCGGCCCGCACGGCGCCAGTTTGACGACCACGACTTATGCCATCGTTGCCGCGGCCCAACTGCTGGCCTTGTTCGCGCTATGGACACCGTCGGGCATCGTTTGGGCAAGGGCCGAAGGGGCGGCGTTCTGGGTCTGGACGACGGCTTATGCCGCAAGCTGGCTGATCTTGCTGAAAGCCAGCTTTGACGCCGGGGCCGAGGTGCAATCGGGGGCTTTGGGCTGGATGTCCGTGCTGGCGCGCATCCGCCCCGTGTTTCCCGACATGCCGACCGAAGGCCTGTTCCGCCTGATCCGCCAACCGATCTATCTGGCCTTTGCCCTGACCCTGTGGACACCGCCGGTCTGGACACCTGATCAACTGGCACTGGCTGTCAGCTTTACGGCCTATTGTGTCTTGGCCCCGCGCCTAAAAGAGCGCCGCTTTGCCGCCCGCTACGGTGCGCAGTTTGCCCGCTACCGCGCCCGCGTGCCCTATATGCTGCCCAAACTGACAAAGGATCGCCCCGATGCGCAATGACCTGACGCTTTATGACCGCGTGGCAGATCGCGGGTGGTTGAACGATCTTCGCTGGGTGCGGACCTTGAAGACGTTGGAGCCTGCCCGGTTGGCTTGGTTTGACCGCCAGATCGATTGGCATAGCCTTGATGGGCTGGGCCTTGGCTGTGCGGGGGGCTTCAAATGAGCGATCTTGTCCGCGAAAACGTACAATCCTACCCGCGCCCACCCGCGCTTGCGCAGGTGCCGCAGAAAATCACAATCTGGCTGGGCGGGGTGCTGGTCGCTGAGACCACCCGCGCCCTGCGCGTGCTTGAGACGCATCACGCCCCGACCTATTATCTGCCACCCCAAGATATCGCCGCAACCCTGCGCCCCACTCCCGGCAACAGCTTTTGCGAATGGAAGGGGGTCGCGCGCTATTACGACGTGGTGTCGGGCGACAAAATTGCCGCGCGGGCGGCTTGGGCCTATGACAGGCCAACGGCCGGTTTTGCCGGGCTTGGCGGGTATATCGCCTTTTATGCCGCGCAGATGGACGACGTTTGGGTCGGCAACGCCCGCGTGATCCCCCAGCCGGGCAATTTTTACGGCGGCTGGGTCACGCCCAATCTGGAAGGTCACATCAAAGGGGCGCCGGGGACGCAGCATTGGTAGATCGCAAGGCTACAAGTGCGCGTTGGAACGGGCACCCCGACGATCGAAAATGGCAATAACCTGCGCCCGGCGGCTGTGCATTTTCTTTTCTGATGCCACGGGCTGGGACCAAGACCGGTTCGCGCTATCTATTTGTTACCTTGTGTGACTAGACAGGTGAGAAGTATTTTCTTCGATCGTCAAAAAGGAACAGAATCATGATTTTACTTCTAAAAAACTTCGTCGTGGGGGCATGGAACTTCGTCTTTGATCACAGAGTGAGCCCGCTTCGCAACATCCCCGATGTCGCCATGCGGCATTATGTTCTTCAGGTGCTTGGGCTTATGTGGGCGGTCGCCTTCTCTGTGGCGATTGGAAGTTACACATTTCTTGCCTATAGCATAGTCGGACACGCGGTCTTGATCGCAGCCACGGCGATCACAATCGCAACTTTCACAGTTGCGGCCAAGCGGCCGAAATCATTCCTGCGCGGATCCGGTCGCAGCCTTAATGGTGAGCATGACTGAGCCTTTGAAGTGTCTAGGGGATCTGGGAGTTCGGTTAAAACCGCAGCTTGGCAATTTTCACGGCGTTCGGCCAAGGCCCGATCACCCCATATCAAGGGTGCCCCGCGAACGCCGCCATGGCAAACAGCGTTGATAAAGCAGCACATTAGCGGATGTGCCCCCGAATGATCAAAAGCCAAAAACTTCGCTGCCAAAGGCCTAAAGGCGGCGTTGTGCGGCCCTTCTCACCGCCCAAACCCACAAAACTGACCACGCAGCCGCTAAGGGGCCAGCCACTCTCCGGCCCAATCATCCAAGCGGTCAAATCGGGCGCGACGATGGTTTGCACCAAGATGCAGGGCGTCGATGGTTTGAACGCTTAACCGCAAAACCGCGAAATGTTTTGCATCTGGGGTGTTTGTATAGGCCAGCGCCTGCGCGATTGATTGACCCGGCGCGGGGGTGCTGCCGTAAGATAGCTTTGATCCCTCAGGCACGGCCGCCCAGATCGCTGCCACGTCAATGCCGGTCAGAACTGTGACGCCAACGTCCAAGCGCAGTTGCAGATGCGCCGAGGCGTCCCACACATGCACCGCAGCATAGGGCGTTGCTTGCAGCTGCTGCACCTTGGACGACCGTAGGTCCGTGTGAATATCCAGCGTTCCGGCCAGTGTGTTCACCGCACGCAAGACCACCGTGCGTGCCTGCGGTTTGCCGTCTTGGGTCACAGTGGCCAGTGTCGGATGCCGCGCCGGGGCGTGCCTATCATGGACACCACGGGCAAGGCGCAGCCAAATTTCTAAGTGCAATTGCGACAGATTATTCGCCCATGCGTGCAGGTCAGGGTTCACTTGTAAACCTCACGCCGGTCGCCAAACTGGCGCACCCGTCTGCGCCAAGCCCGATAGCTGCCCGATTTCAGATTTTGCCGCATCAGCGCCTTGACCTCATCCGGGCCTATCCCGTGCAACCCGCGGATCTGAGCAAAGCTGACATGGTCGCTTAACGCCATCTCGATGATTTCGCTGATCGATTCTGGGTCAAGTGCCGGGCCTACCATGTGGGTGATTTGCTGCGCGCGCGGATTAAGTCAAGCCTGCCGCACCGCAAATACGAAACCTGTCAAGACGGGTTCGATGCTGCCCAGTTCTACTACACCCCGCAGCGCAAATGCTTTAGGGATGGCTTGCCGGCCCCCAGAGACGTTGTTCAGCGCTGCAAGCTGAGACTTAACGGCGTCTGGGAAAGGAAAGGCCATTTGGCGCGGCACATTTAAAACGAAACTGCGACAATGGATCGAGCTGACATGGAAACCCGCATAACCCAATTGGCCCGCAACCCCTATTCTTTAGGGATTGCTGCAAAATATCTATCCGAAATCAGCCTTTTCACCCGCTTTGAATTTGGCCCGACGCTTTCTTCATTGATGCACCAGATCAACGACGGCACACATATTATCGTCGAAAAGGATGATCGCATCTGCGGATATCTTGGTTGGGTGCGCACCAGCCATGACGGCGCAGAAGACTGGTTGCACAATCGCGGACCGCTGCGAAAAATAACCAACGGGGATGCCATCGTTGTGACGATTTTTCACGCGCAAAATAGGGGCGACATTCTGCGCATGATTAAGGTTGCAAAGACAATGGCACCGGGCCTGCCGGTTTATTGGAAGCGTTTTTACGAGAACGAACGCCCGCCGTCTGCCCGCGCTGTCAAAATCAAGCGCGTTCCGCCAGACAACCGGTGATAAAGGCGCAGATCGGTTCCAGTTGATCGGGCCTTGAAAGGGATGGCGGGTGCGCCTCGTCGTGGCAATAAATAACCTTCATGGCTGGAACAGCGGCGCGCGCCATGATTTCTGCGGGGGATGTCACAAGATGGCTGTACTGCCCAAGAACTGACAGGATCGGAAAAGGCCAATTCTTCAAGCCCGGTGTCAGATTAAAGGCACTGCGGCGGTCGATGGTCCCCGCAAGCGCGGGATCGAAACGCAAGCGAAAATGATCCCCAATCGGCATGATCGCAGCAGCAAGCACCTCGTCAAGGTCGTCTTTGGCTAGGTGTTGCAGGTTTCGCGTCATCGCATAATACATCCGTGCGCTCTGCACAGTGCTGAATTGTCGCAATACTTCATCGCGGATAAAATCGTCATGGGGATAATTGGGGTCTTGGGTTGAGACCAAAGGGCTATCCACCATGATAAGTCCGCAGATGTCGTAGCGGGCATTCAATGCAAGGCTTCCTGCAATCACGCCACCCCATGACGTGCCGGCGATAATGACTGGCCCCTGAGCAAGTTTCATCGCTGCGTTCAAGATTATATGGTTCAGCCGAAGGCTGTACCGATCGGGGTCGCCTAAAAAGCTGCTTGCGCCACGACCTGGCATGTCTATGGCAATTGTCTCGATCTGCAAGATCCGCAAGCTTCTGGCAAGAAAAGCAAAATCCTGGCCGGTGCCGACAAATGAATGAACGCAAAAGACACTCGCTTTGGGATTGGCGACGGTCCAGATCCGCACAGCCACGTCAAGCACAATCTCCCCAGTTAGAATTTGAAGCCTCTCTATTTTGTCAGGCCGAAGTGACGACATCAGGCAATCCCTTTTCTGGCAAGCGCCATAAAATTCCTCTTCAATTCAGCCCATTCCACCCGTAAACGACATCGGCGGCGTCGGTACCACGCCGATAGGCGGATCGGCAGGCACGTCATCACGACAACGCTTCCAACCGCACCGTGTTCAAGCTGCGCGGTCGCATGACCAGAGCATAGTCGTAGCTCACATCCGAGGAATCTGAAATAATGCGCCATCTGCGCAGAATTTCTGGCAAGGCAACCAACATTTCTATTTCGGCAAGACGTTTGCCGCCACAAACCCGCGGACCGGAAAGAAAGGGTCTAAAGGCAATTGAATTGCTCTGACCGTCTGCAAATTCGCTGCGGGCCGCGTGGAATTTATTGGGGCTAGCCCAAAAATCTGGATTCCGGTGCAGACCGAAGATGGAAATTATGACCTGCTCCCCTTTTGCAAAGCTACGGCCGTGGCCAGAATAATCCTCAGAAAGCTCGCGTACCACGAAGGGCGTTGTCGGAAAGCATCGCATTGTTTCCCACAAAAAACTGCGCGTCAGGTTGCGGTTTAAGAACGGCAACTCAGACTCAAGGCGCAGGGCGTCTTGTAAGCGCGCATTCTGCCCCAAAAGCTGCATAGCCCAAGACAAAGTCGCCACGCTGGTTTCAATACCTGCAAAAAGATTTTGCATCAAATCGGTGATAGCGTGCGACCATTCTCTTGCAGATGGCACAGTGATCGCCCGTTCCACGTAGTTTGTCGACTCAGGGTCAGCCAAGACGATATCGTTAAAATGTCCGTCCAGCCATTCCGACCGGCGCTGTAAGATATCAGGTTCTTGGGCGCCATACCAAGAGAAGAATTGTAGTAGCATAGTGTGGTTACGAATATGGGGATAGAGCTGCGTCACTGCATCCGGATCAAGCGCTATGTTCAGGGCTTTGCAAAATAACGACAGTGCAGCATGCGCCAAAGCGGTTTCAAGACCGGTTCCATTCTGCGGCGAAATGCTGTCGAACACATTGCGATAAACAGCTTCGATCTTTGGAATTTCCTGAGGTTTGCTGGCCTTGTTATAATTGGGTTGCGTGCGATCGCGGAACTGGGCCCAGCGGTCTCCATTAAGACTGAACCTGCTTTCTCCGAGCGCCCCCACCAAACTGTAATTCTTTATAAAAACGGCTGGCGTTTTAAAGACGGCATCAGCTAAAAGCGGGTCTTCAATCACATGCAGCAGGCCAAGGCGATCCTGTGGGGCGGCTTTTCTTTCAACCGCGCGTTGCAATAATGTCATGACAAGCCCGTTCAAGCGCTCTTGCGCTTTGACCTCTATCGCGTGATCGAAAAAGTGTGGCGGGTTTTTATCAGGCTTCGGTGTCATTTCGCAATCTTTCCGCAAAGTATGCAAGTCAGGCAGGGTCAGTTGGCAAAAGCAGCTGTCATTCCACACCATGCATCCCGTTGACCCTAATCGGGACCAAGCACGCGACCTTGTCTTTGGCTTAACGAACCACTCACTGTGCCAAAAACTCCGGAAATCTGCGCAAACAGATAACCGGAGTTTTCTTTGCTTTGGGTTGGGCCAAACCGGCAGGCTTAGAAGCCGACATCCATTCCGACAAAGAACGACGTCCGGCCATCGTTAACCGAGACATGTCCAATTGGATCATCCGCCGAGGTTAGATCCATGCGGGTGATGTCATGGCGGATGCCCGCGTGGAACGAAGTTTTCTCGTTTGCATCGTATTGCAATCCAAGCTTAAGACCAGCCGTCAACAGACGGCCATCCTCAGATTCTGTTGCTTCATAATTACCAGGATTACCGTAGAGATAAGCGTCAAGGCCTTTTGAGTGCTGATATTTTCCCGCCAGCACGCTCACTTCTGCGCCGCCAATAAGCGACAATTTGCTGTTCGCTGATAAGGGCGCAGATTTCACATCGAAACTGACGTGAGGGCCAATGCCTTGAAATTCGGTCTTCAGATCGTTGCGCAGATAATTGCCAGAGAGCAAATCATCGCTTAAATCAAGGCCTTTTTCTGCCGATGCTTTTGCATAAGCAAGACCAAGGCCAAGCCGTGCTTTTGCAGAACCCAGCGCAAGCTCATGACCGAAGGTAAAATCGGCCTCACTGCGGCTCGATTGATCTGTCAAGGTAAAGATCGTATCATTAGAAGATTCTGACAACGAGTTTTCAGCGTAACCCAATTGCGAGACCGAAATGCTCCAATCCCATGTTTCGTTGATTGCGCGGCTTAGCCCGACCGAACCGACGAAGGCAACGTTGTGGTCAAATGCGTCAAAGCCATTGCCAAGTTTTGCTTCGCCATAGGCGTTTGAATGGTTGCCTACGCCGACTGCGCCATCGAGCGACAGGACGAACGGATGTTCCGCCGTCTCAGCCAAAGCCATCCCGGGTGCGATCGCGGCGGCAAGAACACCTGCTGCGGAAGGGACGCCAATTTTATTTAGCCACTTGTGAAAAGCCTCCTTTGGATTCTTGTCACCCTTGGTCGGCAAAGGTCTGCTGCTGTCTCTGCATCACAAACGCAGTCCAGTTTGTTGCCAAACCAAGGTGACGTTTTTTCGGTTATGTGGAATTCGTGACTTTGTCAACTTCGGTTTGTAAAACCTCTAAGAAAACAATTCCAAGGCGAACAATGTGGTGGATTTATCACCTATTTGCGCAGGATTGGCTCTGGCTTGAGGGCATATTGTTTGGGTGGTCGGCTGATTGATCCCTGTTCAGCGTGAGGAAGTAGGCGCGGTCTTATGAGTTCCTGTTTTGCCGTTTTTGTTTTGGGGGTCTGCAGGCTTTGAGTTCGCAGTCTGATAGTGCATCGCGGCGTTAACCCGCGCCCACGGCCTTGCCGGCGCATCGCGCGATGAATTGCGCCCGATTTGCCATATCTTGCGCATCGGTTGCGAGGAGGTTGATCTCACCATCGAAACCGTCGGCAATATCTATGAAGACGCATTGGTCGAATGCGTCATTGAATAGGTCAAAACCGATGTCATCAACCAAACTGGCCTGCGGAAATTGCTGCGCTAGGTTGCAGGGGGAATCCTGAAATGGATCGATTGGTACATAATCGTCATTTTATTGGCCTTATAGGCTACGTCGTATCAGCCGACGCAGAAGAGGCGTTCTATGCAAACTTGAACAGAAAAAATATCATCGCGCTTTCGTTGAACAATCCACCCTTCGGTTAACCTGCGGCGGATCAAGACCTGTGCCAGCCGTCTGATGGCGTTCAAGACCGATGATCAACAGCCTATGTCATCCAAACTTAGCCTGAGTAATTGGTTCAACATCTATCGAAGCAGTTTTTAAGGAGCCAGACCAGCTGATGAGAAAACATGCCTTAAAGAAATGGACCCTACAGTCGGTGTTGGCGCCATGAAAGCTTTGAAGAGTGCAGCCCGGGCGAGCAAGTGTCTGAACGCCGCAAAACCTTAAGGTAGCCCTGCAAAAGCTTAATGAATTTCAAAGCTTCTTCACCGCCCCATCCTTGATCAGACTCATTTGGTCGGCGGATGGGCGAAACCTAACATATCGCCAAATCGGGGGAGATAAGCGGCAAATAGGACGCGCTTTGCGGATGGCGGCAAGCGGTGGACCTTGGTTTCAAAGGGGGGAACTTGGCCGGCGCTCCCATCGGAAAGATGTTGGGGCATGCCGTCAACGCGACCGAAACGCGTTCGATTGTGACGGATCGAAGCAATCGTACAAAAAGCATCTTATTGGGGCAGTATCAGGGAAACCCCGCCGCTCCGGAGCGATTTATCCAATGATATCAATGCGTATTGGCGGAGGGAGTGGGCCTGGCACCCAACTCTCTTGGCGGGGGCCCGAGTAGGCATGCGCGCAGCTGCGGGAGTTGCGCGATTAAGGCGTTTGCGCGCCGTTTCGCGGGATCCCGCCGGGCAGAGACTAAGCTACTCGGAAACCCGTCCGGCTCCAATTCCGGGGGCGAAAATGGTGAAGCTGAACAAAAGCTTTGATGCCCCGACGGATTAATGTCAGCATCGGTTTAAGGCAGTCAGACCCCACAGTGCCCTGCGCTACCGTCCACCGGCGCCAGAAAGCATGATGCCGATAGACCAAAGGCCGACAATGCACTACCATCTAACATGGATCACCCGATGGGCGCACTTCACCGATGAAACAGCTGATCATCTTTGATTGTGACGGCGTTGGCGCAGAACGGATGGCACGTTTGAGCTATGAAGTGGCCAATGCCTACTGCATAGATTGGAACCTTCGCCAACGATCGCGCAACCGTCACGCCCATCACAACCAGAAACTGGGCAACGGTCAAATGAACAGGCCGTTGGTTTGCCTGCGTGAGAAGCGATCGCCGTACGGGGTGAACTCACCGTCCCGAAGGAAAGCTTCATGGTAGGTACGGACCTTGTCCTCGTCGACTTCGACGCCCAAGCCAGGGCCTTCAATGCGGCCCCATTCTGGACCATCGGCGATAGGGATGCGGGTCTTCAACACGTCGTCGGCCATCATCTGGGCAGTTTGTTGGTTTCCGATATCGGCATTTGGCGCGGTTAACATCATGTGTTGGCCTGCAGCCGCAGCGATTCCGAACTCGCCATGGGTATGCTTGCAGACGATCTGACCTGCATGGTGGGCCAAGTGGAGCGCAGTGGAAAAGCGGCGTAGCGTACCCACCCAATAGGGGCTGAAACACAGATAGTCTCCTGCCCGGGCTTGTATCAACCGCAGGGCGTCGGAATATCGCCACATGCCCTCGTTCACGCAAATCGGGGGAACGATGCGGCGGCGTAGATCGAGGGTAAGGTCGATTGGTTCTACCGGGACCGGACCTTCGACAAAATCGAGGTCGAATAGTTTGTGCCAGCGTGTGATGATCTGCACCGCCTGCGGGACGGTCCAAGATTGATTGGGGTCTATTCGAAGCCGGCTCTCAGGACCAATACGGTCCCTAATGACGCCAAGCAGTTCTTCCTCACGGCGCGTATCGACGCCGACTTTGAAGTAATAGGTATCATAGCCACGCCGCATGCCTTCGTCGCACTGTGCCGCGACATCATCGGGCGTGCCCCAGTGCAGGTAGTAGAAATATCTAACAACCTCGCGCATGGCACCGCCGAACATCCGATAGATAGGCTGGTCCGCCTGCTTGCCCATCAGGTCCCACATCGCCATATCGATGCCAGCGAAGGCGAAGTTTCCGGTCATCGTCTGAAACTGCCAGCCGCCGCCGATAAAAAAGTCGCGCGCGATAGCCTCGCTGTCCAATGGATTACGACCGACCACGAAGGGCGCAGCAGCCTCGACCGCCTTTTGTATGCCGACGGTCTCGCTGTTCATGCATGCCTCGCCCCAGCCAACCAGCCCGTTATCGGCTGTGAGCTTGACGATGACATCTGAGACACCTTCGCGCGAGATTAACGCGCTGGTCTCCTTGCGGGTGTACCTTATGGAAATCGGAAAGGCTTCGAGCTTGATGATTTTCATGGGGATGTTGTCCTCAGCTACGGTGAAGGAGTTTATGAAGGAAGGATGCCGTGCGCGGGTGGTTAGGCTTGCTTAAGATTTCTGCCGGTGGACCTGCCTCGACGATGTTTCCGTCCGCCATGAAGATGATTCTGTCGGCAACATCGCCGGCGAACTCGATCTCATGGGTTACTATGACCATCGTGCGGCCCTGCTCGGCGAGCCGCCGCATCACATTGAGCACCTCACCCACGAGTTCTGGGTCGAGCGACGAGGTTGGCTCGTCAAAAAGGATGAGCTTTGGATCCATGGCCAGAACGCGCGCGATTGCCACGCGCTGCTGCTGGCCGCCGCTCAGCCTGTCTGGAAATTCGTTCGCTTTGTCAGAAAGTCCAACTTCTGCCAGTACTTTATGCGCAAGGTCGTTCGCCTCTGGCCGCGCCATCTTTCGAACCCGGCGCAGCGCAAGTGTGACATTGTCGCGCACGCTTAAATGTGGAAAGAGATTAAAGCGCTGAAAGACGAACCCTATTCCGGCCCGATCATTGGCCATCTGCCGGTCGGTGAGCATGGCGTTGTCCCGGGTTCCAAATGGCACGCCATCGATCATGATCTGACCCCGCGTCGGCCGTTCAAGAAAGTTGATACAGCGCAGAAGCGTAGTTTTGCCTGACCCGCTTGGTCCGATCAGGGCCACGCGTTCGCCGCGCGCCACCGAGAGGTCGATGCCCTTGAGCACATCTAGATCGCCATAGCTTTTCCAAAGACCGGTGATTTTGACGAGATCGTTCATGGATACTGTATCGTTCCTGGATAAAAAAAGCTGTGCGGCGGCTAGATGGCCGCCGCACAAGACCAGTTATTTAGTGAAGCACTTCTCTGGTGAAGCCGGGCTCTTCCAATCTGCCGGGCGGTCAACTCCGTTACGATAATCCACGGTCGGGCCCATGAACCAGAAATCCGCGCCCAGTCCATACTTGGCCATGACTTCGACGTTTAGGCACTCATCCCATGCCTTAAGCAGTTCTGCGTTCAGGGCCGCGTAAAGCTCTTTGTTTTCTGGCCAAACGCTGATGATCGAATAGTATTTGGTCGACATGATCGGGAAGGTGTCGGGCTCGGGCGTCAACGGCAGCTGGTGCAAGCCCCAGTCGGGGTTCTGCAAAAGTGCATATTCGACGAGTGCCGGGTCGAGGACTGCAAGGTCGAGACGCCCCGCAACCACGTCACGAATAACGGCATCGGACGTGTCGTAAAGCTTGACCTCTTTAATTCCAGGTATCGTCTTCATCTCCGGTATCGGGGTGAAACCGGTCACCGTACCAATTGTAAGCCCGTCCATCGCCGCGAATGTGGTGATGTTGCTTTCTTTCTTCTGCAACAGCGTCGTGGCGAAATAGTACAGAGGATCGGTCATCAAAAAGACTTCAGTGCGTTCTTTCGTCCAACCCATGCTGCCAAGCATAAGATCTGCCTGACCTTGCTTGGTCGCCTGAACGGCACCTGACCACTCCATCTGCATTGGTTCGATTTCCAGACCAAGCCGATCAGCAAGTCTGGCCAGAAATTCGCCGTCTGTCCCAATCAATTTGCCGTCCTTGAAGCCTGTCATCGGCATGTCGCCGTTGAAGGCAACGGTCAGCTTGCCCGGAGTGATCGTCTTCACCGGTTCAGCAGACGCAAATCCCGTCGAGAGCGCGACGATCGCAAGACCGGCCCAGGCGCTCTTTATGAGCCTGGCGGTGTATCGTTTTACATTCATGGCCTTCTCCTCCGTTGAAAGGCGACGTTGGGCAATTTGTTTTCTTTTTGGGTGCGCCGCGCCGCCGTGGTCCGCCGCTCAAGGCGGCGAATGAAAAGAGCGAGCGGAAAGCTCATCATAAAATAGATGGCAGCCGCTAGCACATAGAGTTGCATTGGCATGAAGCTTGACGACGCCAGGTCCTTGGCGCGAAGCATGAGTTCGGGTGCAGCGATGATCGAAGCGATCGACGTGTCCTTAAGCAAGCCCACGACATAGTTGCCAACCGGCGGCAGGGCAATTCGCCAGGCCTGAGGGGCAATGACATCGATCATGGTTTGACGCGGGGTCAATCCGAGTGTCAGCGACGCCTCGCGCTGACCCCGATCAATCGCGTCGATCCCGGCCCGAAATACTTCTGCAAGGATCGCTCCGCCTTGAAGGCCAAGGCCAACAACCGCCGCTGTGAGCGAGTTGAAGCTCAGTGCCGGAAAGACGCTGGGCAGGCCAAAATAAATCAGAAAAAGGATCACAAGAGCCGGCGTGCCACGCGCGACCTCGATCCAGGCTATGGCGGCCCAGCGCATAAGGCCAAACGGTGATAGGCGCAACAAAACAAGCCCCAAGCCGACCGGAACCGCAACTAGAAAGCTCAAAGCCGTCAGTTGCAGCGTCTGAACCGCAGCCCAAAGCAAAGGTGGCAGCCACTCGGGGAAACCTTTAATCATGGGTTCCCAGAACAGGGTCATGGCGCTGTCACCGTCCTGGTCTGCAAGAAGGAGGCGAGACGAGAAAGGGGAATGGCTATCGCCAGATAGATGGCAGCAGCCAGCAGGTAGATGGTCATGCTGTCATACGTTTCCATCACCAGATTGCGTGCTCGAAACATGATCTCTGGAACGGCGATCGAGGCGATCAGCGACGTATCTTTAAGCAGTTGCACGCCATAATTTACATAGGGCGGCACCATCATGCGCGCCGCTTGCGGCAAGACAACGTCAAAGGCGACCCAAAAGGGCGACAGGCCCAGCGACGCCGCTGCCTCGGTCTGACCCGGGCCCACCGCCTGTATGCCAGCGCGAAAGATTTCAGCTAGATAAGCGGATCCGTTTATGCCCAGCCCGATGATCGCCGCAACCATAGGTGGCATCCGCAATCCGAAATCTGCCAAACCAAAGTATAGAATGAAGATCTGCGCTAGTGCCGGTGTGCCACGGATAATTTCAATCCAGACCTGTGCCAACCCATAGAGGATCACATTCTTACTGAGTGAGAAAATCGCCAACATTAGTCCGAGGGCAGTTGCCAAAACCAAAGCTCCAACAGCGACTTTGCTGCTGACCCAAGCACCCTCTAGCAATATTGGAAGAAAGCTTCCCAACCGTTGCACCTCCGCACGGACCACCTAGGGACATTATGTCGAAGGCATTGCGGAACCTTATCATACAATGATAGGATGATTCAACTCATAAACTAACCCACCGAGGACCAATGGCCGCTATCGCAGAAGATCAAATCCAGTCGCTTCGTGCGTCCATGCGTCGCGCCAACATTCATGACCACATCGTCGACGCACTTGGCGTGCGGATTGTGAACGGAGACTTTGGTGGCGGGGCAGTCTTGCCAAATGAACCAACGCTGGCCTCGGAACTCGGTGTAAGCCGCAACGCGTTGCGTGAAGCCATCAAGGTTCTGGCAAGCAAGGGTCTCGTTGAGGTTCGACAAAAAACTGGAACCAAGGTGCGTGCCCGCGAGGATTGGAACCTTTTGGATCGCGAAGTGCTGGGCTGGATGACGCAATCGGGCCAAGAATTGCACCATGCTATGGGTTTGGTGGAGTTCAGGTTGATTTTTGAACCCAAGGCCTCTTACCTCGCCGCGATACGGGCGACCGCAGAAGAGCGGCAGGCAATTCTTTCAGCATGCGACGACCTTGAAGGCTGCATCGGCCAGTCACTCGATGTCATGTCGGACATCGATCAACGCTTCCATCGCGCCATCCTGCGTGCTTCGAAAAATGACGTGTTGATGCATCTTGGCTCAGTGCTTGCGTCGCTCATGAAGATTCAAGTTGTCGCCACATCGCAAGAAAAAGCACAGTTCGAAATTGGGGTTGTTCAACATCGCACTCTGGCGATTGCCATATTTGAAGGCAACGCAACCGCCGCAGAAGAAGCCTCACGACGCCTTGTCCTGAAACCCTACGAACAGTTGTCCGACATGGTTGGCCTGCCGCAAGATGCCAGACTGAAGTAACTCAGCCGCCAATATGCGCCTGTGCGGTGATTTCGATGCAGGCACCCTCCACCATCAGGCCGGCAACAATCACTGTTGCCCGGTTTGGGTAAGGTGCGCGAAACGCCGCAACGAACGCGCGATTCATCGGCTCGAAGGCATCCTTCGTTGTCAGATATACAATGACCTGGGTCACGTCATCCATCGAACCACCTGCCGATTCAACGGTAATCTTCAGGTTGCCAAAAGTCAGCGCCGCTTGATCTGCAGGGCTTCCAGTCTCGATGCTTCCGTCCGCACGGATTGGAATTTGTGCTGTAAACAGCGTGTTACCACCTTGGACCGCCCATTCGATTGGCGACCCATCGTCGCATAGTCCGCTTCTGACTGCGTGCTTCATTGATAACTCCCCTCGCGTGTTACAATTGCTATCGTTCTTTCATAGTACAATTCAAGCGCAGTGTTAGGCTCTCGTGAAGAGGGTCGATCATGCTGGAAGCAGATGTTTTGCAGGGCTTTAGTCTAGGGGAAATTCAAACTGGACCCGCAAGCGACGCCGACGAACTTGGCTTCGTCAGCCCTGGTCTTGTCGGCAGTGCGGCGCTATGACTGTGCGCGACCGACAGCGTCGATGCCTTTGACGGACCCATCGGGTTGAAATACGTGCAGCCGGATTGACGCAGTCATCGGCACACCGGGCACCAGTTCAACCAATCGCGCGCCGCTCTTCAAGGCGTCGGTCAGTCCACGCCCCGGCCAGGTCGAGCAGGGTTCAAGACCGATCAGCCGGGCGCGCCCAAGCCAAGGTGCCGCGGATGTACCGCCAAGCTCGCACCAATACCACAGGCAATCGTAAACCTCGCCCTGCCAGGAAAGGACTGCGCCGACTGCGCCATCGATACGCCGGATTGCAACGAACTTTGTGGCGAAATCGGTCAGGTAGGCCAGCGAAGCGCAAGGGGCCTGCGGATGCGACAGATCCTGCGGGCTGGATTTTCCGGCTATGATTGGCCAAGCGCCGGTTGCCCCCGGCAGCCATCGATTGGCTGGCGGATCATAGCTGTCATCAACGACGATCCGCTGTGCGCCGGTTTCGATGATGACCGGTGCCGCCACCAAATCAGAGCCAAAGGTGACGTGTTGGCCCCATATCACCCGCACTGGCGACGGCCCATCCGACAGGGCTGTTTCGTGCAAACACAGCACGTCGCCCGCCAACGTCAGTTCGCGGGTCATGCGGACGGGCACGCCGAAAAACCGGCGTGTCAGGCGGATGCGATCCGGCGTGACGCAAACTTGCCAGGGCGAAACCGATGCCTCGCCGTGAAAGCCGTGGAACAGGCCGTCAGCTACGCATGCATCACCAGCATTGGGAAACATCAGCGGCCAGCCGCCAGTATAGCGCGTCAGCCAGATTTGCTCATCGCGGGCGGCGAAGCCGGGTTCGGGCACAGCAACCGAGTCCCAGGGCACGCAACCAAGGATCTGCGCTCCAATTAGCTTATGAAAGATCGACGTGATGCTGCCACCGACCCGCCACGAAACTTCTACTCGTAGGATGTCATTCTCCAGAACCGCGAGGTCAGAATCACTCATTTTATCGCGCCCGCCATCAAGCCTCGGATGAAATAACGCTGAAAAGTGATGTAAAGAATTACCATCGGAGCCGAGGCCACCACCATCCCGGCCATCGAAAGCGGGATCTGGTTGTTATAGCGGCCCTGAAACACCGAGATTCCGGCCATCAAGGTGCGCTTGCCATCCTCTTGCAGAAAAATCACTGCAACAAGCAGGTCGTTCCAGACGAACAAGGCATTCACCACCACCAGCGTCAGCAAAGCAGGCACGGAAAGCGGCAACACGACATGGCACAGGATCTGGTTATGATTGCACCCATCGATCACGGCCGCATCGAACAATTCCTGCGGCAGTGTGCGAAAAAACGTGGTCAAGAGATAAACCGAAAACGGCGTTATCAGCCCGGCATAGATCACGATTGCCCCCGAAAAGGTGCTGATCAGCCCAAGCTGGGTATAAAGCACAAAAAGCGGTACGATCATCACCACCGGCGGCACAGCCATCAACGAGGTGCTGATCGCAAAGATCGTATCGCGGCCGCGAAACTCCATCCGGGCAATGGCATAGGCCCCTGTGCAAGAGACAAGTGTACCGAGCACCACCGCGCCGAACGCCAAAATTGCCGAATTGAGCATCCAGAGGAAAAACGGGCTGTCGAACAGGATAGCCTGAAAATGCTCGCCGACCGGCGCGCCAGGCAGGCCCACCTTGTTGAAGGTGTATTCCTCCTGACTTTTCAGGGCTGTCAGGATCATGAACATCGACGGTAGCAGCGCCACAATGCAGGCAAGGATCAGAACGGCCTGTTTGAACGAATGGCTCGCTTTCATGCACCATCACCATGATCGCGACGACGGATCACGAACAGCAGATAAATCAGTGCCAGCGAGACCACGAACAGCATGACCGAGACAGCAGAGGCAATGCCGGGCAGGCTCGTCCTTGTCAGCGCATTGTAGATGTAAAGTTCCGTGATCATGGTCGAGGTTCCAGGCCCGCCTCGCCCACCGCCCATCATGTAAACATAGGCAAACACTGACGACAGCATTGTAATCACACTGATCACCACGTAGAATTCAATCACCCCGCGCATCTGCGGGATCAGCACATGCCAGGCGCGTTGCCACCAATTCGCGCCATCCAGCCGCGCGGCTTCAACCATTGATTCATCCAGGCTGAGCAGCCGCGACAGGAACAGGATCACCCCCAACGCAGATTCGCGCCAGATGATCAACATCATCACCGTCCAGAGCGCCACATCGGTTGATCCGATCCAGTCCAGCGCCATGAAATCGAGGCTGAGCCAGCGCAGCACCTCGTTCACTGGGCCCGAGAACTGGAACATCTGCTTCATCACCACCGCGATGATCGGAATGGCAAGGATATACGGAAAGAACAGGATAGTGCGATAGATCTTCCAGCCGCGCAGCCGGTCATAAAGCAAAAGTGAAAGCAGGAGCGCAATTGCAACCATCGCAGGAATTGCAAGCAATAAAATCAGGTTATGCTTAACTGACTCCCAGAATAAAGGTTGCGACAACACCAGCCGGTAGTTGCGCAGCCCGATCCATGGCCCATCGATGCCGCGCACCATTTTGAAGCTGAATTCGAACACCCGCAGGATTGAAAAGCCGAAAACAAACGTCAGCAATGCCAGCATCGGCGCCAGATACAGATACGGGGTAAGCTTGCGGGAAAGCATCATCAGGCCGATGTCCATATACAATGCCGGCACCCTATAGGGGTGCAGGCAGGTCGAAAGTACCACTTTTCGGGTAGGGAGACATCGAAACCGCGCCTACTTGGAAAGATCGACTACCCATTCCTGGTACTTCTCGACCAGATCGGGGTTGAAATCGCGCCACTCTTGCGCTACCCGCGCCGCGAGTTCACCCGCCTGTTCGCCGGTCAGGGTTCCCTGCACCACTTGTTGCCCGGTCGGGATGGCCGCTTGCTCATAGAACTGCCCAGGCATCAGATTGGTAACATTGGTGATGTTTGGCGACTGGCCCCAAGCTTTCCACATAGACTTGACCGAAGCATCCTCGATCAATTCCGCATCAAAACGGCTCGAGGATGGCAGCCAACCAGTCGCCTTGTGGAAGGCCCCTAGGCGTTCAGGCGTGTTCAGATACTCTATAAAGGCGGCAGCCGCCTCAGGGTTGGCAGAACCTTCGGCGATACCCAATCCCTGAGTGTCGACAATCGGTTTGCCCGCCAGTTGGCCTTTGCCAAACACGGGCATCACCATCGACCCAATCCTGCCATTAGTGGCCTTGCTGTCGGCGGGCAGCCTTGAACCGATTGACTGGCCCATGCCCAACTTGCCCGCCACCACCAGATCAATGCCGGGATACAGCTCAAGGGAGGGCATGTCCTTGTTCAGAAAACCCAGCGTCCGCAGCTCTTCCAGCCGCACCCAGTGTTCGTAGTAGCGCGGGTCGTTAAAATCCTTGTCACCGATGAAAAGCTCGACCGCTTCCCCCACCGTATCGAGGGTTTGCACGAACGCATGGCTCATGTACCATTCGGCCCAATAGCCATCCTGCATCCCGCCACCAAGCGGTTCGATTCCGACCGTCTTCAGCTTGTCGCAGGCCTCCAGCAGCTCGGCCCAGGTCTTGGGCGGCGCATCGGCGTCCAAGCCCGCTTTGTCAAACAGATCCTTGTTGTAACACCAGACCATCGGCAGCGGATACCAGCCGGCCCGGTAGGTATTGCCGCCAAAATTGCTAAGAACCGTTGGATTTGACGCGCGCAGCGTGTCTTCCGACAAAAGTCCGTTCAGCGGTTTCAGATAGCCGAACCAGACGCTTTCCATATGATAGATGCCGTTCCATAGATACTGGATATCGGGTGGCGTGCTTGCCGCTGCGGCGGTCTGAAACTAAGAGATCACCACGGCGGTATCTTGCAGCATCGGCTTGACGGTGGCAGCCGTATAGGCAGCAACCGATTCGTCAACATATGCCTGCAGTCCAGGCAATTCCTGCTCACCCCACCACCACATCGTAAGTTCCGGGGTCTTCGCGCGCGCGGCAAGCGGGGCGAAAAGGCCGCCAAGTGCCACACTGCCAACTGCGGCGGTTGTAGTCTGCAGAAATTTACGCCGCCCGAATGACTGTGCGAAATTCGGTTTTCCGATCATGCTGATGCCTTCCTTTTGTGCGAATGAAGCTTCATTGCCTTTGTCGTTTCGTGGTCCGGTATTATGATTGCCGCTGCACGGCTTTGGTTCAGAATGTGCTGGTCAACCCTCCGTCGACGACCAGCAACTGCCCGGTCATGTAACGGCAATAGCCCGAGGCAAGGAAAACGACTGTGCCCGCCACCTCCTGCGGCATGGCGGCGCGGCGCAGCGGAATGCGTCCGCGTGCCACATACCAATCCCGGAACTCCGGCGTGTCGGTTTCGTCAATCCCGTTCACCACCGACATTGGCGTGATCAAGAAGCCGGGTGCGACGGCGTTGACCAGAATGTTATGCGGCCCCAGTTCAACCGCCATTGATTTCGTCAGCGCGATGATGCCACCCTTGGCCGCATTGTAGGATCCGCACTTGCCGCTGGACACATAACCCTGGACCGAGGCGATATGGATGATCCGCCCTGACCCTGCGGCAACCATATGCGGGGCCACAAGTTTCGAGCCGATATAGACCGCTTCTAGGTTCACAGCGATTGTGCGGCGCCAGTTTTCAAGCGTGTCTTCCAATATACTCCAGGTCGGCGGATTGATCGCAGCATTATTGACCAGCACATCAATCCGGCCATGGCTGGCGATCACGGCTGCCACCACATCGGCGAATCTGGCGTCGTCGGTCAGGTCGAGCTGGTGGGAGACCGCCTGTCCCCCGGCCGCCCGGATCACGGCCTCGGTAGCGACGAGGGTGTCGGGATTGCGGTCAAGCAGGATAACCTGCGCGCCCTCGGCAGCCAGTTCCCGGGCCACGGCTGCGCCAAGGCCCTGACCCGCACCGGTAATAACGCAGATCTGATTTGCGACCAGTTGCTTGCCCAGCTTTTCGCCCCATCCTTTGAGCAGACGATTGCCCCGCGCGACAAAGACGCCGCCCATGTTTTCCCGATCCGCTAGGCTCGCCTTACCCGCGTGACGCAGACCTCCGGTATTTCGGACACTGCTCTAAAACTTCGGAATTTCATACTTGAATTCGAAAAGGAGTCAAGTGATGGTTTGGTTCCGGTCCCCCAGCTGAAACGCCGGGACCACCGGTCAAAAGATCCGAAACCGCGCTGCGGCCTGTAGTAAGGAGAGAACCAGACGATGGCGGGTCCAACGCTTGATCTGCACAATGTCGGGCATCTGTTCGACCATCCCGAAGCGGTAGCTTGGGGGCAGGATGGCTATGCCTATGCCGGCGGAGAGGCGGGGCAGTTGTATCGGTTTGACTTGCAGGGCGGTCCTTGCCAAACCGTGACGCAGATTGCGGGCGGGTTTCTGCTGGGGCTGGCGCATGACGCTGCCGGCAATACATATGCCTGCGACGAGCGCGGGGCCTGTGTTCACCGGATCACCCCGCAAGGCACGGTGTCGACCTATTCCCGCGGCAGTTCCGATCAGGCAATGCGGGTGCCAAATTATCCGGTATTTGACGATGCCGGAAACCTCTTTGTCTCGGACTCAGGTGGCTTCGGGCAGCAGGATGGCTGGATCTGGCGCGTCCGAGCGGGGGGCGAGGCTGTGATCTGGGATCGCAGCGCCAATGGATTTACCAACGGGATGTGCCTTACAGCAGATGGACGGGCGCTTTATGTGGCCGAGTCGTCACCACCGCTGATCTCGCGGCTTGAAATCAATCCGGATGGCAGTGCCGGGGCGCGGCGCGTTCTGGTCGAGTTGCCCCGCACGGTGCCCGACGGCGTGGCCCTGGATGTGGCGGGCAATCTTTACATCAGCCTTTATAATCCCAACATCATCTACCGGCTGTCCCTAGCGGGCGAGTTGGTGACACTGGTGGATGACTGGCAGCAACTTCACCTGGTGGCTCCGACCAACATCGCCTTTGGCGGGGCGGACATGAAGACCCTGATCATCGCCAGCCTGTGCGGCTGGTCGGTTCATACGGCTGTGGTGCCTATCGCGGGGCTCAGGCTGCGCTATCCGGATTTGGGGGCGCGGGCATGAGTGACGCTGACCGCCTGATCACCGGGATCGAGGTCATCCCGGTCTATTCCCCCGAAACCTCGGCCGATGATCTGGACGGCACCGCTGATACAGTCATCGTCAAGGTGTTCGATGCGGCCGGGCGATACGGCTTTGGCGAAACAGATGCGCCGCCTCAGGTGGTGAAAAGTTTTCTGGAAATGCCGACAGCGCATCTATGGAGCCGCAATGCCACCGAAATCCTGAAGGGTCAGGATGCGGTCGAAATCGCCGCCCTCTGGCAGAAGCTGTATGAAGGGACGTTCTGGCCCGGTCGCCGAGGCTTGGGGATGCACGCGCTTTCCGCCATCGACATCGCCTTGCACGATCTGGCGGGCAAACAGCTTGGCCTGCCGGTCTACAAGCTGATGGGCGGCGCGCGTCGGGAAAAGCTGCGGCCTTATTGCACAATCTATCCTGGTCTCGCGCATGGCCGCCCAGTTGCAAGCTTGATGCAGGAAATCGGCAGGCAGTTCGAGGAAGCCCTGTCGGCCGGCTTTCGCGCGGTCAAGATGGAAGTGTTGTTCTACGATCTGGTCACGGATCGAGAGTTGATCAGCCTGATCCATGAAGGGCGGCAAATGTTGGGTGGCGATATTCTGATGGCGGTCGATTTCGGCTATCGTTGGCAGAACTGGCATGATGCGCTTTACGTGCTAGACCGGATCGCCGACGCCGATATCTTTTTCGCCGAGGCCACCCTGCAACACGATGATCTGGATGGCCATGCGAGGCTGGCCGAGAAAAGCCGGATCCGGATTTGCGGGGCCGAAGCCGCAGCCACAAGGTGGGAGGTGCGCGAGTGGCTGACCCGGGGCAGGGTCGGCGTGGTGCAGCCAAACATTACCCGTGGCGGCGGGCTGACAGAAATCCGCCGCATCGCCGATCTGTGCGAGCTTCATGGCGCCGAGGTCATTCCGCATGGTTGGAAAACCGGCATAACCTCGGCCGTGGGGCGGCATTTTCAGGCGGCTTGTCCGGCGGCACCGCTGTTCGAATATGTCTCGCCGAAGGTGTTCGACAGCCCGCTCAGGCGAGAGCTGGTCTGGCCCGAGCCCCGGGTGGTCGATGGCCTGATGGATCTGCCCGAAGGGCCGGGCTTGGGCATCACCCTGAACGAAGATCTCGTTGCGCGCTGGCGGCGGGATTGAGCGGTGACAAAGCGCTATAAGCAAAAAATGCCTGCCCAGACGCGGCCCGGGGTTGAAGTCAGTCGTGTCGGGCCCCAGGAAAAACGACCTAGCCCAGCCGGTATTTCGCCACTGTAGCAAGGTTTAGGCTGACCCCAAGGCCCGGTTCTTCCGGCACCGCAATGCGCCCGTCCGATCCGATCGGGAATTCTTCGCGCGTCAGTTCCCAACGCAGCGGCGACATGCTGGTGGAATATTCGCAGGGCTCATCGGCCCAGTGTTGCGCCAGAAACCCCAGATTGGCGGCGATTGTGATGTTGGACTTATAGCCATGCGGCACCACCCGCTTGCCCCGCGCCCTCGCCAGCGCCGACAGCCGCATCAGTTCGGTAATCCCGCCCACCATCGTCACATCGGGCTGGGCAATGTCGATCCTGCCGATATCGAACATCTGTTCGTATTCGAATCGTGTCGTCAGGCCCAGATCGCCGCCGCCGATCGGCACGCCAAACCCCTGGAACCTGGCATGGCCGACCATGTCGTCGAGCGGCAGCGGTGCCTCAACCCATTTGAAGCCGAAATCCCGAAATATCGGCATCAAAGGCAGACCCTCATCGGCATGCGCCCAGGCGGTTGCCGCATCGACCATCAGCTGGATATCCGGCCCGCAATGATCCCTCGCGGCGCGGATCAGGCTTTCGGTCAGCGCCAGATCCTCGCGCCAGAACGGGTCAGCCACTATCTTGATCGCGCGCAACCCCCGTGCCAGGCCACGGTCGATGGCACGGCGCACCGCATCCGGCGTTTCGCCCAATGGATAAACCGTGCCGTAGGCTAGGACCCGGTCGCGTTGACGCCCGCCCAGCATCGCCGCCAGACTTTGCCCCAGCACCTTACCGCGCAGATCCCACAGCGCGATATCCACCGCGCCAAGGGCGTGGATCACCGCGCCGCGCCGCCCGTAATAGCTGGTCAGATCATACATCCGATCCCAAAGCGCTTCGGTTTGCAGCGGATCTTGTCCGACTACGGCGTGTTTCAGCCCCATCGCATGGGTATGCGAGCGGGGCGCATCGATGATCGCGCGTATCACCGAAGGCACCGAGTCGACCTCGGCTATTCCGGTGATGCCTGCGTCGGTATGGACGAGGACGAGGCAATCGTCGTAAGAGCCATCGAACGTCATGCCGGTCCATCCCGGCACACGCAGCTCAATGACTTCAATATCGGTGATGATCATGGTTAAACGACTCCTTAGCGACCCAATCGACTCATCTTTGCAGCATTCCGGACTATCCTCCGGAATGCCAGAAAAATCAAATGTAGATCGATTCGTAAGGCCTGATCCCGACGACCAGAGTGGCTCGCCAAGCGTGCGCAGGGCATTGCGCATCTTCGAGTATCTGCATGAGACTGGCGAGCCGGTGTCGATGGTCAAACTGATCGAGGCACTGAACATACCGAAGTCGACTGCCTACGAACTGGTGCGGACCCTGACCGAGGCGGGTTATATCGAAGCATCGGGCACGGGCGGCGGGCTGTTTCTGGGGCGCAAGCTGTTCCAGTTGGGTATGGCCTATCGCAACCAAGTTGATCTGCTGAAGGACGGCAGCCAGATCGTGCGCGTGTTGCGGGATCTGACGGGGGAAACCGTGCAGTTTTCAGTTCTGGTCGATGACTACATGCAGGTTCTGATGAAAGAAGAGGGAATAAGGCCGATCCGCATCATTAGCCATATCGGCAGCCGGGTTCCGGTGAACTGGGCGGCGGGCGGACGGCTGCTGGTGTCGGACCTTGGCGACGATGCGTTGGCAAAGCTGTTGCGCGCAACGATGGCGCAATCGCCCTCGGGACGGGCCTGCATGGATGTTGATCTGATCATCGCACAGGTGCGGGCGTTTCGCCGTCAGGGTTTCGCCACCGAGATGAACGAGGCCAACGAGCATGCCGGCTGCGTTGCTGCCCCGGTGATCGACGAATTCGGCCATTGCGTCGCGGCGATCAGTGTGGTGGCCCCCGAACAGCGGCTGACCTCGCCAAATCGCGAAGTGCTGATTGCGGCGGTCACCGAAGCTGCCGCCCGGCTGTCGCAGCGCATCAGCGGCCAATAACCCTTATTGCCGGTCGGCGCGCCCGCTGGCATCAAAGGCGAGCCTGATGCGGTCAAACAGCGCGGCTCCGGTCAATTCGCCGCGCAAATGCTGTTCGATCAGCGCGCCGGCCTTGGCTTGAAACGTCAGATAGCCGGCGTAGCGAGGCCGGGTCCAGGCCGCCTCCATCGTGCGCCGCGTCGCTTGGAAACAATTGCCAAACCGGGCGTTTATCGCTGGATCTCCCCAGCATTGGGCATGGGCGGGCTGGCCGTGGTGCTGCGCGAACGCCCGCTGCGTGGCGGCGCGCGACAGGTAGGCGGCATAGGTTAATGCCGCGCTCGGATGGTTAGAATGGGCTGAAACGCCAAGGCCGGTGCCGCCCATGGTCGAGCCTTGTGGCCCCCAAGGCCCGGGCAGATCGTGAAACCGCAACGGCCTTGGCTGATCAGACTCGGCATAGGTGGCGTAGCAATAGACGGCGGGGCAGAACAGCAAATCATCCCGCGTCGCCATCGCGTCATGCAAATCGATACTGTTCCAATCCAGACATTCGGGGGCGGTGAATGCCAGCAAGTCGTGCAGCAGATCAAGTGCCGCAAAGAATGTGGCACGGTCCACTGGATCGCCCGCACCCGGCTGTTGGCCAAAAGGATGCCCCAAATTGGCGCAAAGTGTGAACACCGTCATCAGGCTGTGAACACCGAGCAATCCGATGGCTAGGAAATGCCCCGTGCCACGCGCCCGTTTACCAAGCGCCAGCAGGTCCGCCCAGTTTTGTGGAATGTCCTCCCCCAACCCCGCCACCAAATCAGGGCGCGATACGGCGACCTGACAGGCCGCATCCACCGGAACAGCCCAGATATGGCCTGAATGGCTGTAAGTCCTTAACGACGGCCCAACGAAGCTGGCATCCGAGCCTTTCAGCAATGAATCAAGCGGCAACAGGCAACTAGTCGCCGCGATGGTTCCGGCAAAAGGATGATCGAGGATGATGAGATCATGGCTTCGCGCCAGTTCGTTAATCGGCGTGAACTCAAAGCCATGCAGGGGGCGTTTGTCCCAAACCACATCGATTCCGAGATGTGCTGCCCTAAAACTGGGCAAAGTCTCTAAGAGCGGCTCAGTTGCCCGACGGTGATCCCAGGTTATTCCGCGCAAAGTGATTCTAGCCATGCCCTATCGTCCCCTAATCTTAACTGTTGACAGATTAATGTGATCAGACTTACAAAGTCCACACGATCGAACTTCATTCCGAATCTTCGGAAAATTTGTTCACCAGACCAAAGCAGCCTGTAACAAGCTATGCAATTTGGGGAATTTCATGACTATCAAACTTCTGCTTTCCGGTGTCGCGCTACCTCTGGCTTTCGCCTTCGGCTTGTCCGCACCGGCCTCGGCGGCGGCCGGCGACGAATGCGTGAAAGTCCTCGGCTACGAGTGGAGCGGCGAAAAACAATCGATGGACCCTGCCGACATGACGTCCGGCGATGATGCCTATCACATTTTCGCGGTCTACAATCGGCTGGTCGACGTCGATGACAATTTCAACGTAGTGCCCGAGCTGGCAACCGAATGGTCGGTCTCTTCCGACGGGCTGACATGGACGTTCAAGCTCCGGGAAGGCGTCAAGTTTCACAGCGGCGCCGATTTCAGTTCGGCCGATGTGGTCTATACCTTCCAGCGCCTGCTGGACGAGGCGACCGGATCGGGCGCGCTGGCGGTGCTGGCGTTTCTTGATCCGGCTGGAATCGTTGCCGTCGATCCACTGACGGTGACCATTACCACCAAACTGCCGGTGGTCGAACTGCCGGTGCTGATCACCAACAAGTTTACCAATATCGTGCCGGTCGGTGCCACGCATGACGCGCTCAGGCTTCACGAAGACGGCACCGGACCGTTCATGCAAGAACAGTTCGAGCCGAACGCGCCGGTTCGCATCCTCCGCAAGAACCCGAATTATTGGTCAGCGGGTCTGCCCAAGGCCGAATGCCTGCGCATTACTGTCGCGCAAGAAGCGGTCGCCGCAGTCGCGGCGCTTAAGTCGGGCGAGGTTGACCTGATGCTGAACGTCGATCCGGCAGTTATCCCGGCGCTTCAAGGGGACACTTCGGTCAGTCTGCTTGAAACTGGCGCCTCGAACTCGATGACTATATCGATGCAGGTCGACGTTCCGCCATTCGACAATGTGAAGGTGCGCGAGGCGCTGAAACTAGTGGTCGACCGGCAAGCGATGATTGATACCGTGCTGCTGGGCTTTGGCGAACCGGGTGCTGATAACCCGGTGCCGGTCTCCAACCCGGCGTCTTATGTGTCCGAGGCCCCCATGCCGGATATCGAGAAGGCCAAGGCCCTGCTTGCCGAGGCGGGCTTTGCCGATGGGCTGAAGTTCGATCTTTATACCGCTGAAGGCGTTCCGGGCATGGTCCGGATGGCGCAGGTTTATGCCGAAATGGCCCGGCCGGCCGGAATCGACGTCAACGTGGTGGTAACTCCGGCGGAAAGCTACTGGGATGATGTTTGGCTGAAAAAACCGATTGTTACGTCGGCTTGGTCAATGCGCCCGCCGGGCGAAGGTCTGGCGGTTGCCTATGTCCAGACAGCGAAATGGAAGGAAACACACTGGGAGCGGCCAGACTACGACGCCCTGCTGCAATCTGCCAATACCACAGTGGATGCCGCAGCCCGGATGGAACTGTTCAGACAGACGGGCAAACTTCTGGCTACCGAGGGCGGTCTGATCCTGCCGATGTTCGTGCATCAGGTTCTGGCGCTGCGGACCGGTTGCACCGGCTACACACCGCTGGCGCAGAATTTCAACCTGAACTTTGAGAACCTCAACTGCGAGTGATCGCACTGCAAGTCGTGCGGGCCCCGCGACGGGCCCGCACCCCCCCTCAAAGCATGATGATGTCTGATAGAAAGTCTTTATTCCCTTGTTAGCTGATTGTGGAATAATTAGTTTGGAAAACTGAAAACTGCTTTTCCTCATCACGCTTCGGCAACCGTCATCGTGATCCAGAAAGGACGAGCCATGGCAATCCTGCGACTGCTGGCATTTCGTAGTATTCTGGCTGGCCTGACGCTGATGCTGGTTTCATTGATCGTGTTTTTGATGCTCGAGGTGCTGCCCGGTGATGTCGCCACCCGCATTCTGGGTCGTGACGCAACGCCCGAAACCCTTGCGGTACTGCGCAGTGAACTGGGGCTGAACCAGCCTGCGGTGATGCGCTACTTTGGCTGGCTTGGTGGCCTGCTGACCGGTGATCTTGGAAATTCGTTAGTCTCAAACCGACCGGTGCCAGAGATACTTGCACCAAAAGTGTTCAATACCGTAGTGTTGTCGGTCTATGCCTTTGTGCTTTACCTACCGCTGGCCCTGGTCCCGGCGCTGATACAGGCGATCAAACGCGATCGGTTTGCTGATCATGTGCTGTCGCTTGTGACGCTGGTCTTGCTGTCGTTGCCAGATTTCCTGCTGGCTACCCTGCTGTTGCTTTGCTTTGTGATATACATTCCGGTGTTGCCTGCGATCTCGCTGGTGGATCAATCATCCAGCGCGTGGGAATATTTTCGCGCGATGACCCTGCCCGCCGTGACGCTCGCCATCGTAATGGCGGTTTATGCCGTGCGGATGCTGCGCGACAATCTGATTGAGGTGCTCGAGTCCGACTACGTGCGGATGGCCGAGTTGAAGGGGCTGTCGGCGCAGCATGTGCTGCTGCGCCATGCGCTGCCCAATGCGCTGGTGCCGACGCTTAACGTGACGGCGCTTAACCTTGCCTATCTGGTTGGCGGTGTGGTGGTGGTGGAAAAGGTGTTCAGCTACCCCGGTTTTGGCAGCCTGCTGGTCGATTCTCTGCAACTTAGGGATCTGCCGGTGATCGAGGTCACGGTGATGATCGCGGCGCTGGTCTATGTCAGCGCCAATCTGTTGGCCGATATCGCCGCAATCTTGCTCAACCCAAGGCTGGCGGAGGAATAGGGGGTGGTGCAGGCAGCCAGTGCGGCAGCGGGCTATCGGTCGCTCTGGCGGCAGATGCCGCTCGGCTTTCGCATCGGCGCGTTGATGCTGCTGGCGCATCTGATCCTTGCCGTGACCGGCCCGTTCTGGGCGCCCTATGGCTATTCGCAGATGGGCACCGGGATACCGCTGTCAGGGATCAGCTGGCGCAACCCGCTTGGCGTCGACCAACTGGGCCGCGACGTTTTCAGCCGGGTGGTGCATGGCAGCCCCATCGTCATCGCGCTGTCGCTGTCAGCCACGTTTCTGGGGTTGGTGGTGGGGGCGGCCATCGGGCTGTTTTCGGGTTATGTCGGTGGCTGGGTCGATCTGGTGATCCAGCGTCTGTTTGAAGCACTGATCAGCATTCCGTTTCTGGTGCTGGCCCTGATCGCGATTTCGGCGGCAGGGGTCGAGGCGTCTGGCAGCCCGGTGCTGGTGGTGCTGGTTGTGGCGCTGGTCTACGCCCCCCGGATCGCCCGCATCGCGCGCGCTACCGCGATCGACATCGCCACCCGCGACCATGTGACGGTGGCCCGGCTGCGTGGCGAAACAGCGTGGTCGGTGATGCGACGCGAATTGCTGCCGAATGCCAGCGGGGTGCTGCTGGTCGAATTTGCGCTGCGGGCGGGCTATGCGCCGGTGCTGATCGGCTCACTGGGATTTCTTGGGTTCGGGATGATGCCGCCCACGCCGGAATGGGGGCTGATGATTTCGGAGAACCGCGCGATGCTGCTGGTTTCGCCGGTGACGGTTCTTGGGCCGGGTTTGGCACTGGCCAGCCTGGTGGTCGGGCTAAACATGTTCACCGAAGGGCTGGCGCGGGTGTTGGGGCGCACGGTCAGATTGGGCAGTCAATGAACGCACCATTGTTGCAGGTTGACGGCCTGACCATCGCTTACCGGCGCGGCGAAGGCTGGGTTAGAGCGGTCGAAGAAGTCTCGTTCAGCATAGGGGCCGGTGAGGTGCTTGGTCTGGTCGGCGAATCTGGCTGCGGTAAATCGACGGTGGCGTTGCAGTTGCTGGGCTACCGCCACCCCGGATTGCGGGTCGAGGCTGGAAGCGTGACGATTCATGATCAGAACCTAACAGATTTGCCGCGCGTTGAACTCGACCGGATACGGGGCCGACACATCAGCTATGTGCCGCAAAACCCGACCACCGCGCTCAATCCAGGAATGCGGGTGGGCGCACAGGTTGGCGAGAGTCTGCGCGCGCATGGTAAAGCAGCCGATACCGATCTTGGCGCGTTGTTCGCTCAGGTCGGTCTGCCCGACGATCAGGCCTTTCGCCGTCGCTATCCGCACCAGCTTTCCGGTGGACAGCAACAGCGGGTCTGCATAGCGATGGCGCTGGCCTGCGGCCCCGATCTGGTGGTGCTGGACGAGCCGACGACCGGGCTCGACGTCACCACACAGGTCCAGATCGTGGCGTTGCTCGCCGATCTGCGGGCGCGGCTTGGTATGTCGATGCTTTATGTCACCCATGACCTGACCTTGTTGTCACAACTCGCTGACCGGGTGGGCGTGATGTACGCCGGGCGGCTGGTCGAAATCGCTGAAACCGGGTCGCTGTTTCGCACCCCCCGCCACCCTTATACCAAGGGGCTGATCGCCTCGATCCCGCAGGCTCCGGGCAACGCGGGCTTTGGCACCCGCCCGCTGCGCGGTCTGTTGCAGCGCGGTGCCCTGCCGCCAGGTTGTCCGTTTACGCCGCGCTGTGACCACGCCCGCCCCGGCTGCGCCGAAACCGTCCAGCGCCTGACGCCGGCGGGTGCCGCCCATCAGACAGCCGGCTGGCGCGCCTCGCAACTGGTGCATGAATCGCAGGTTGCAGCCTCCGAGCCGCCCCGCCGCGTCCCCGCACGGAATGAGACGCTGATCGAGGTCAAGGGTCTTTCTGTCGCCTATGGTATTGCTGCGCCGGTGGTGCGGGATGTCACGTTCACATTTGGGATCGGCGAAACGCTGGCGCTGGTCGGCGAATCGGGCAGTGGAAAATCGACCATCGCGCGCGCGATTGCCGGTCTGCTGGCACCGGTGGCGGGCGAGGTTCTGCTGCGCAACGCGCCGCTTGCACCCTTGGTGCGGCTGCGCAGCCGCGAAGTCCGGCGACAGATTCAACTGATCTTTCAAAATCCTGATGCGTCATTGAACCCGCGCGCCCGGCTTGCCACGACCCTGCGCCGACCGGTCGAGTATTTCTTCCCGGACGAGGTCCACCACAGCCTCCAGCTTGCGCAAACAGCGCTGGATCAAGTACGGCTGGAGACCGCCTTTGCCCGCCGCTTTCCCGACGAGCTATCGGGTGGCGAACGCCAGCGTGCCGCCATCGCCCGCGCGCTGCTGGCCCGGCCCGCTGTGCTTTTATGCGATGAAGTGCTGTCGGCGCTGGATGTTTCGGTGCAAGCCAGCATTCTTCTGTTGCTGCAACGCCTGACTCGGGAAAGCGGCATTGCCATGCTGTTCATCTCGCATGATTTGGCGGTGGTGCGGCTGGTGGCCGACAGGATCGCGGTGCTGTTTCGCGGCGAGATCATGGAAATCGGCACTGCGGACCGGGTGTTTGCCGCCCCTTTCCACCCCTATACCCATGCGCTTTTGCGAGCGGTGCCAAAGCCGCTCGTCCGCCTTGCCGACCGGGCGCGAATGGCAAGGGCGCCTGTCGGAGTGTCACCTCCCCCGGGTCGGGGCTGCGCCTATGCCGGGCGTTGCGGTTGGAAACCAAGCCAGCTGTGCCATACCACGATGCCGCCCTGGCAGACTGCCCCGGGCGGACTGCGCATCCGATGCCACCTTACGCCCGAGACACTGTCTGCCCGGGCTGCCGAAACCCTGCCTGAGGAGATCTTTGCATGAAAATAGACGCCGTCGATTTTTTCTATCTGTCGATGCCGGTGGTGACCGATGCCGGCGACGGCAGCCAGGATGCGCTGGTGGTGCGGCTCTCGGCGGGCGGACATATAGGCTGGGGTGAATGCGAAGCCTCGCCGCTGGTATCCATTGCGGCCTATGTCTGCCCAATGTCGCATGGTGCCTGCCGCCCGGTGGCCGATAGTGTGCTGGGCCGATCGCTTGCCTCGCCCGCCGATATCGCCTTGATCGCGGCGGATCTTGAACTGAACAGCATGGATCTGCTGCAGGCAGCACATACCTTTTCCGGCATCGAAATGGCAATGTGGGACGTGCTCGGCCGGGCGCGGGGGGAACCGGTCTGGCGGATGCTGGGCTATAAGCGTGCCTATCCCAAGACACCCTATGCCTCGATGCTGTTCGGCGACAATCCAACTGACACCCTCGCTGCCGCGCGTGGTGCCGTTGCTGCGGGGTTCCGGGCGATCAAATGCGGCTGGGGTCCGTTCGGACGCAGCACGCTTGCCGCCGATGCGGACCAGTTGCACGCCGCGCGCGAGGGCCTTGGCCCCGACGGAATCTTGCTGGTTGATGCGGGTCAGATCTGGCGCGACGATGTCGAGGCGGCGGCCTTGCGCCTGCCCATGCTGGCTGAGGTAAAGGCAACCTGGCTGGAAGAACCGTTCCTGGCCCATGCCTATGAGGAATATGGCGCCCTGTCCAAACGCGGTTCGATTGCGCTGGCGGGCGGCGAAGGCGCGCATAACGTCTTCATGGCTAGGCATCTCATCGACTACGGCCACCCCGGATTTATCCAGATCGATTGCGGCCGGATCGGTGGCATCGGTCCAGCCAAACAGGTAGCCGATTATGCGGTGGCCAAAGGCGTGAACTATGTCAACCATACCTTTACCTCGCATCTGGCACTGTCTGCCTCGATCCAGCCCTTTGCCGGTTTGGCGGATCACAAAATCTGCGAATACCCAATCAGCCCGAAATCCGTGGCTGTCGATCTAGCGGACAGCCAAATCCTGCCCGATGCTAATGGCGAGATTGTGCTGCCCTATGGCCCCGGCCTTGGCATCGCCGCCAGCCCAGAGGGGATGCGCCCCTATCTGGTCGACGTCGAGATCCGAGCCAAAGGCCGGACCCTTTACACCACGCCATCGTTGAATTGAGCAGGGAGTATTCATCATGAAAATCACCGAAATCGAGGTCCATGTCGTGCTTGCGCCGAATATGGATCCAGGCCTGACCTCGTCGGCGCAAGACAGTCTGGTTGTGCTGATCCATACTGATCAGGGTGTCACCGGTATCGGAGAATCCGATGTGAACCCTTGGATGGCGAAAGCCTGCATCCTGTCGCCCGGTACGCACACCATGGGACTGTGCATGAGTGATCTGCTGATCGGATCTGATCCGTTCGATATCGCGGGCATCTGGGACCGGATTTACAAGGGCACTGCGATGAACGGCCGCCGCGGGGTCGTCGTGCACGCGATGGGCGCCATTGACATGGCGCTCTGGGATCTAAAGGGCAAGGCGCTGGGCAAACCTGTGCACGAATTGCTGGGCGGTGCCGTCAAATCTGAAGTGGTGCCCTATGCGTCTTTGCTGCCCAAGGGCAACACGTTTCAGGCCTACCGCGATGCCTTGGTTGAATCTGCGCTGCGCGCAAAAGCGCTCGGGTTCCGCGCCATGAAGGCCGAAGTCATCATGGGCGGCCCCTATGCGCATGACAAGGTGCACGAAAGCTATGACAAGACCACCGAGGTTGTCGCGGCCGTGCGCAAGGCCATCGGGCCGGATGTGGTGCTGATGGTTGACGTGGGTTATCTCTGGCCCGATGCGGCCGCGTGCCTGCAGGTGGTCCGCGACTGGGGCGAGTTCGACCTGTTCTTTCTGGAGACCCCGGTCTGGTCGGATGATGTCGAGGAATTGCGCAAGGTCCGCGACGGGGCACCGATGCAGGTGGCGGCCGGCGAATGGCTGGCGACCCGCTACGAGTTCAGAGAACTGATGGATGTTGGCGGGGTGCAGGTGGCGCAGCCCGATGTCGGTCGGGTCGGCGGGTTGTCGGAGGCACGGATCGTGTGCGACATGGCGGCAGCGCGCGGCGTGACCATCGTGCCGCATTGCTGGAAAACCGGAATCTCGATTTCGGCTACCGCGCATCTGGCCTTTGCCACGGCGCATTGCGCCTACATCGAATATCTGCCGCCCCAACTTTGCCATGAAACTCTGCGCCGCGAACTGGCGTTCGAAGAGTTGACGCTGATCAACGGCCGGATCCCGTTGCCGGTCAAGCCGGGGCTCGGGTTCGAACTGAATACCGACGCGCTCCGGGCCTACACAGTGGCCTGACCAACGACGCGCAGCAGCAAGGAGAGCATGACCGTGAACAGCTACGACCTGCACGGAAAAGTGGCCGTGATTACCGGCGGTGCGCAAGGCATCGGGCTGGCGGTGGCGCAGCGGCTGCACGCTTCGGGCGCGACGGTCCTGCTGTGGGACCGTGACGGCGAATTGGCCGCAGCTTCCGCTGCCGGTTTCGGGGGACGGGCTCACGGCGCGGCGGTCGACGTCACTGATGCCGCGGCAATTCATGCATTGGCACATCGGGCCGTCGCGGACCATGGCCGGATCGACATTCTGGTGGCAAGCGCCGGAATCGCGGGGTCAATCGACACCGTCGTCAACTATTCGGTCGAAGAATGGCAGCAGGTCATCGCGGTGAACCTGCACGGCGTGTTCCATTGTTGCCGCGCAATCCTGCCGCACATGATGGCGCAGGGCTATGGGCGCGTGGTCACCATCGCTTCGATCGCAGGCAAAGAAGGCAATCCGAACGCCGCGGCCTATTCCGCCTCCAAAGCCGGGGTGATCGCCCTGACCAAAAGCCTTGGCAAAGAACATGCCGGTCAGAATATCGCGGTCAACTGCGTGACACCCGCCGCCGCCCGCACCCGTATTTTTGATCAGATCTCGCAGGCGCATATCGATTTCATGCTGTCCAAAATTCCGCGCGGCCGGTTTCTGGAGGTAGACGAGGCCGCGGCAATGATTGCCTGGCTCTGCACAGAGGAAAACTCTTTCACGACCGGGGCCGCCTTTGACCTGAGCGGCGGTCGGGCCACTTACTGATGGTCCATATGAAGCCGGACCGGGCCATTCAGGAACCAATCTGTCGCGGTTTCGTTCCGGTTTTTGCACGCGATACTTGCCACAAACGAGACCGGAAATGCCAGAAGCAGACTTTGGCTCGTTTTATGCCGTGTCCGAGTTCAAGCCAGGTGTGAACGCGGACACGTTATACCCACGGTCATGGATGTTCGGACCCCACCATGGCGCAACCAACTTGATGCCCCCGGTGCGCTGCGCGATGTAGGAGCTTTGCGCGCCGGTGGCATCAGTATCCGACCGTTGCCTTGGCATCGCCGAGCGAGAACCGCCAAGAACATTTGACTGAGGCAACTGCATGATCACGCGGCATCATTGCTGCGTGCGGCAGTAGCCGTCAGCCCCTTTACTGCTACATGCACCGGTGCGGTCTTGAAGCCGAGCTTGCGCGCTGCCTCCAGCCGCGTGTGCCCCGCCAGCACAACCATCGCCTCGTCCACAACGATGGGCTGGCGCCAGCCGAACTCCTGGATCGAGGCTGCGACCGTCGCGATGGCCTGCGCGTTTTTGCGCGGGTTGCGCGCATAGGGAATGATCTGCTCAAGCGGCAGGTCGATGACGTCCATGGGCATGTCCTTGAAAGCGAAACGGGTCAGGCCTGCGAAACGAGCCGGAAGCGTGCAAAAGCGAAATTTCGGTTTGGGGTTGGGTTTCGTGGGCCTCAGCCCCCTGTTTCATTGGGGTTTCGTGCAAAGCGAAACAAAACGGGTGTTTTTATGGGTGTCACTGGGAAAGCCTTGCGCCTCGCCCCCCCCGAAGACGGTTACAAACAGGGGGGACCCGTTCATTATCAATAGGTTAGTCTGTGCGACATTTTGGTCGGAGACAGTTTTTCTGAACGTTCGCCTACCAAGTGCAGGTTCTTCTAACTCTTAGGCAGCCTTAAAGACCGAGCAGGAGAGTTCGAAACACCCCGCAGCACTTTAGCGATCAAGCGCGACCATCAATTTAGCAAGCCAAGCGCCGAAGGCTTCTTCTGTCATCACACCGGTCGCCAGATCTTCCATCGCCCTGACACCTTCAAGGGGATCGGGGCGCAAGCCAAAGCCATTCAGGCGCAGAAACGTCGCCGTTGTCACAAAGGCCGTGCGCTTGTTGCCGTCAACGAAGGCATGCGCTTTGGCGACGCCAAAGCCGTAGGCTGCAGCTATGGTTTCAAGGTTGGGCTCTGCATAAGCAAGTTTGTTACGGGGCCGTTCGACCGCCGCCTCAAGCAGTTTGATATCTCGCATGCCCGGGGCACCGCCATGACGGGCGATCTGGCGGTCATGGATGATCACAATTGCCTGTAGTGGTACCCAAATAGGCTCGCTCAAGCAAGCGCCTGTAGCATGTCGCGGTTTTCGTCCATGACGATTTGTGCGGCCGCCAAAGCGGCTGCCAACTCGGGGTTTTGTGGGGTGATCTTTAAGCTGCCGTCATCACCGCGCACCAAGTAAACTGTGTCGCCCTCGCGGGCATCAAGGGCTGCAAGCATTTCGGCCGATAGGGTAACAACGGCCGAGTTGCCAACTTTGCGAATGCGGGTTTCGAACATGATCAACTCCTGTGAGCATACAGAAGTATATACGTTTATGGTTCGATACGGTCAAGCCGCAGCCCTTGTGTATTGAGGAGAAGTTTCCGTCTTGCGGCACCCGTCTTTTATGTCGTCTCCTATACACGTGCGAGAGGAAGATAAAAAAGATGCCCGATGAGACGTTTGAAACCGAGATTAACAAAGCGCCTGCGCTGCGCATCAGCCATATCGTTCGCGACCCGATCAATGTGGATGGACGGGTAGGCGCGGCGAGGGTTGGTTACCCGCGGTTTGATCCACTGCGGGATGAGTTCCAGCCTTGTCGGCCACCATCGCCCAATACGCCCGCAAGCTGAACGTCGCCTTCTTTGAACGGCCAATCCAGCCAAACACATCGTGGACCAACCCACTGAATGGTGAATGACCATCGCGGCCCGCTTCAGGTTTAAACCCAGTCGCCAAATGCCAATCCACAGCCAAATGCGCGATCAACCGTACCTCTGCATTATCTGCAGGGCGGCCGCCTTCTAGCTTAGGTAACCACTTCATGCCCCGACCACGACCGAACACAATAGGCTCAAAATGAGATGCAGATTGGCGGCCAGTTGGGCGATCTTGGCCACGAAGCATAGCGCCACCCTCAACCACGCAAAGGCGCAATAGGGAGATAAGGTCGGTTGCGGGTGCAACCTTTGCCCAGCCCAGCAGGTCGGAACCCACAGTTGCACAGGCTGGAACTTGGTTGGCCAAACGAAGGGCGCGGGCCTCAATCTGCTCGACGGCAGCGGACGGCAGCGCTCTAATCAAATCTCGGATCTCCCCAACAGATGGGTCGTCCTGCGTAAGACGTAGTGCAAGGGATCTTAGAACGGGCGCCGCCTTGCCTGCGCCCAGCTTGCCAGAAACCTCCGCGAGATACACAGAAACGCTCGCCTCAATCCGGTCGCAAAGCGCTCGAGACACCGCAAACGGATCGCAGATGCCTAAGTTGGTGCGTTCGATCTGTTCAAAATACCATCTAAGCTACTAATTTAAATATAAAAAATTATATTTGAATTTGTGCAACAGGATCAAGCTGATGACGAAAGCGACTTGCGTGCCTGAGTTATTGTTGATAGATGATTGTTAACTATGTTAAGAAAAACCAAGAGAGACTGATAATGCAGCAGGCAACCGTATACTCCGAAATAGGGCGTTTTGCGGGATGGCCTGCAAATTATGGCATGTGGGCATGGGGTAACGAACTGGTCCTAGGGTTCATCACCTGCCACTACGAGCGAGACGGAAAGTTCCACGCTCGAAACAAAAACCATCCCGCACTTACTAAGCAAGCCCGTTCCATGGATGGCGGTTTGACTTGGCGCACGGATGCGTTTCCTGGCCAAACTCCCGGCGGGCGTGGACTATCAGCCGATGAGCACATGAATGCCGGTTTGCGCCTCGCCGAAGTCATTGAAGGGCCGGACGCTCCCAAACAACAGATGACACCGGTCGACTTCACTGCGCCAGACTTTGCATTCATGGCCGCCCGTACAGGGTTGGTGCCCGGCTGCAAATCATTTTACTATTTGTCTGACGACCGGGCGAAGACTTGGTCCGGCCCCTATTCTTGGCCACAGTTTGTCTGGGCCGGCGTTGCCGCGCGTACAGATTATATTGTCATGGGCCCGGCGCATATGATTGTCTTTCTAACTGCCAACAAGTTCGATGGCGAAGAGGGTCGGGTCTTCAGCGCCGAGACGAAGGATGGCGGGATCACCTGGAACTTTCTCAGTTGGATCGGAGAAGAACTCCCAGGAGAAGACCACGGCATAATGCCAGCCAGCCTGCGACTGCCGAATGGCGAGATCATCGTGGTTACGCGCGCCGGTCACGGTCACAACTATACGCTTGAACTCTACCGCTCCGCCGATGACGCGCGCACTTGGGACGGCCCGAAAGTGGTGGTTGCATTCAAGGACGAACATGCCAACCATTTGGGTAATCCGGCAACGCTTAGCCTGCTTGCCGATGGTCGCGTCGCCATGACTTGGGGCAATCGCGATGCCCCTTATACAATTGACGCCAGTTTATCCAACGATGGCGGCAAGACTTGGGGGCCGGTGCGGCAGCTGCGTGAGGGCGGCGGCAATCACGACTTGGGCTATCCGCGCACCGTAACCAATGCAAAAGGCGATCTGGTGACGGCGTATTATTTTAACGAAAAGTTAAGGGAGAGATTGATTGGGGTGACGATCTGGGTGCCATGACCGCGCGCAAAAAGACTTGCAGCGTTCTTAACCACCCAAAAGGAGATCGAAGAAAACCATAATCATGACGGGGGGGCAACCACCAACCCTCTCGGCGGCGTCGCTATAGCCGATACATGTGGGATCACAGGAAGGGGAACACTATGCTACGCTTGGATACCTATGGGCTTAGGAGGAGGACATTGCTTAGTGTCGCCGCCACCGCCTTGACAGCACTGTTTTTGACCACTTCGGTGGTGTATGCTGAAGGCTATGCGCAGTCGCCCATTTTGGACGCCGCGGTTGCTGCGGGCACCTTGCCTCCAGTCAACGAACGCCTTCCGGCTGCACCCCTTGTCATCACGCCGGTTTCGGAAGTGGGAACCTATGGCGGGACAGCGCGGGTAATGCACTCGTCCACCGAAGAGTTTGGCGATGCATCGTCAATCGTCGGAATGGAAGGCCTGCTGCGCCTAAAGTCTGAAGACGGTACGACCGTCGAGCCAAACATTGCTGAAAGCTGGGCTTGGTCCAACGACGACAAGACCATGACGCTGAAGCTGCGCAGTGGCCAAAAATGGTCTGATGGCGAGCCCTTCACATCCGCTGACATTTTGTTCTGGTGGGAAGACGAGATCAGCAATGTCGAGCTAAATCCCACGATGCCGAATAGTTTCATCTCGGGTGGCGAAACGATGAAAGTCACCGCCGTCGATGATCTGACCGTGCAGATTGACTTTGCGGCACCCAACCATCTGTTTGAACTTTGGGTCGCCACCCAAGGGTACCAGAGCCAGATGTTTCAGCCGGCGCATTACCTCAAGCAGTTTCATCCGCGCTACACTGATCCGGTGAAATTAGCTGAAATGGCTAAAACCGCTGGATTTGCCACATGGGCAGAACTTTATGCCAACAAAGCCCTGACGGGTGATGTTTTCGGGACACTGAATTTCGACGCTCCCGTGATCCGCGCATTCAAACCCGTCTCGACCTCGGCCGGTCTGACCAAACTGGAGCGCAACCCTTACTACTTCAAAGTTGATACCGCCGGGAATCAACTTCCGTATATCGACGCCGTCGACCTGACCTTGGTGGCGAGCCCTGAGATTTATACGCTCAAGGCCTCCTCTGGCGAAGCCGATCTGGCACTGGAAAACACCACCATCACCCAGATGCCCGTATACCTCGATAACGCAGAAAAGGCCGGCTATAAGGTGCTTGAGTACAACAGCGCCTTCTCGTCTATCGCCAACATGATGTTGAATCAGACGGCAGAAGATCCGGACAAACGGGCGCTCTTTCAGGATATCCGGTTCCGGACTGCGCTGGAATGGGCGATCAATCGTAATGAGATCAACGATTTGGTCTTCTTCGGCTTAGGCACTCCGATGCAGCTTTCCATCCTGCCAATTGGCGGACGTTGCTGGGATGAGGCGGTATCAAAGACAAATACCCAGTATGATCCAAAAGGCGCGATGGCCTTGTTGGACGAGATTGGTATGGCCTATGACGGTGAATACCGCACCTTGCCAAACGGCAAGCCGTTTACATTGACCCTAACCTATTGGCCAGGTGAAGGTGGCGAAGCAAAACGCAAGATCGTCGAACTGTCCCAGACGTACTTCCGCGCCATCGGGATCAACTTCGACGTTCGCGAAGTCGAGCGCAGCTTTTACTTTGAGTTCACAACGGCCAACAAGCATGAAATGGCCCTTTGGCACGCCGACAGCGCAAGCGATCCGCTGTGGGTGAACAGCCCAAAGATCATTCCGATCCGTCAGCGTCATGGAGCTTTTGCAACGCTCTGGGCCACCTGGTTCGAAACCAAAGGCGAGAAGGGCGAAGAACCTCCGCAAGATATGAAAGACGCGGTTGCGGCTTGGCGCAAGGCTAAGGCAGCAGGTACACCAGAGGCCCTTGTTGAAGGCTGCAAAGCTGTCGTGAAAGCGAACGCAGTGGGAGCTTGGACAATCGGTACTGTGGGGGCCTTCCCCCAACCGCTGATCATTTCAAACGCCTTACATAACGTCCCCGAAACAGGCTGGGCATCGTGGGATTGGAACTACATGGTGCGCTACCACCCTGAGCAATTCTATCTGAAGTAATGCTTGGATGATTGCAGCCAACACAAGACGTGAACTTTGGAGGGCCGGCTAAGCCGGCCTTCTTTAACGCGGTTGGAGAATAACTGATGTGGAGGTTCATACTTCGCCGACTGATGTGGATGATCCCAACGCTTGTCATCATCTCGATTATCTCGTTCATAATAATTCAACTCCCCCCTGGCGACTATCTGGCGTCTTATATTGCGCGCTTGGAATCTCGGGGCAGCAACGTCGATCAGGCCACCATCGACAGTTTGCGGATGCGATACGGTCTGGATGACCCCCTCATCGTCCAATATTTCAAATGGCTGGGCAACATTCTTTTGCATGGCAATTTTGGATATTCGTTCGAGTGGCGGCTGCCCGTCAGCCAACTCATCCTAGAACGTCTGCCCATGACGTTTCTGGTTGCTACGGCATCACTGTTGTTCGCGTGGTCGGTGGCGCTTCCGATAGGTATATTCTCGGCAGTCAAACAGTATTCCTTGGCCGACTATTTTTTCACTGTGCTTGGATTTCTTGGACTTGGCATCCCGAACTTCATGCTTGCTCTCGTTTTCCTCTATCTCTCCAACCGCTATTTTGGACTAAGCGTCGGTGGCCTTTTTTCGCCCGCCTATCTTAACGCTCCGTGGGGCATCCATAAGATCCTGGACCTGTTAAGCCATCTGTGGATTCCGGTGATCATTATCGGCACGGCAGGGACTGCGGGCCTTATCCGCATTACCCGGGCTAACGTCCTAGACGAACTCCGAAAGCCATATGTTGAAACAGCTCGTGCAAAGGGGCTGCACCCCATGCTGCTGATCTTGAAATATCCGGTAAGGATAGCACTGAACCCTTTTATCTCGTCGATCGGCTTTATCCTTCCGGGCATGATTTCGGGTGAGGTGATTGTCTCGATCGTGCTCAATCTGCCGACGACGGGGCCGCTTCTCTATTCGGCATTGCTGAGCCAAGACACTTACCTCGCCGGTGCCTTCGTCTTAATGCTTGCAGTGCTGACGGTTATCGGCGTTCTGATTTCGGATATTCTCCTCGCTTGGCTCGATCCACGGATCCGTCTGTCATGACCATCGAGACGGCCGCTTCCACCAGCACCGCGTCAACCGGACAGCCGGAAGAGTCACCGCTGCGCCTGATGTGGTACAAGTTCCGGGCACATCGGCTCGCTGTCTGGAGCCTTTGGATCATCGTTGGGCTGTACCTGATGGCGATCTTCGCAAATTTCCTTGCGCCCTTCGATCCGGAAACCCGAACCGGACTTCCCTACTCGCCGCCAAGCTGGCCCACTGTCATGGCCGATGACGGGTTTAATTGGCCGCCGGTCGTTTATGGCGTCACGTCCAAGCTGGATATGAAAACCTTCAAGCGTGTCTACACTGTTGACACGACACGGCAATATCCTGTAAAACTGTTCGTTGCAGGCGACCAGCAAAGCTGGTTTGGCCTTTTTGCATCGGATCGACATCTTATTGGTGTTGAAAGTGGCGGGGCCTTTTTCTTGATGGGCACCGATGCTCTTGGGCGTGATGTATTTTCGCGCGTCATTTATGGGTCGCGCATTTCATTGTCTATTGGGTTGGTTGGCGTGTCGATCAGCCTTGTGCTGGGCGTTATTCTCGGTGGTATCTCCGGTTACTTCGGCGGTGCGATCGATTTGGTGGTGCAGCGGCTAATCGAGATAATCCAGTGTTTCCCATCGATCCCGTTGTGGATGGCGCTGGCGGCCGCGCTTCCGCACGACTGGACGACGGTCCAAGTTTATTTTGGCATCACAGTGATCCTATCGCTGGTCGGATGGACCGATCTTGCACGTGTCGTGCGTGGTCGCTTTTTGTCCTTGCGCGAGGAGGATTTTGTGATGGCTGCGCGGTTGGCTGGCGCAAGCGAGGCGCGTATCATCGGCAAGCACCTGCTTCCCAGCTTTGCCAGTCACATTATCGCTTCGGTGACGCTGTCTATTCCTTCTATGATCCTTGCGGAAACGTCGCTGAGCTTTCTTGGCATCGGGCTAACCCCGCCCGCGCTTAGCTGGGGGGTCTTGCTGCAGACGGCCCAGAACGTCAACACGCTTGCGATCTCGCCCTGGCTGCTGTTGCCGGGAGGAATGGTCATCATAACCGTGCTTGCCTTCAACTTCCTCGGCGACGGCTTGCGCGATGCAGCCGATCCGTTTGCCAAAGAGCGCCTCTCATGACCAGCAGACCGATTATCAGCGTGCGCAACCTCGAAGTGGGTGCCATGAGCCGCCATGGTATGCTGCGGCCATTGCGCGGCATCGATCTTGACTTGCCGCTTGGGCAGACAGTGGGGCTGGTCGGTGAAAGCGGCTGCGGCAAGTCGATGACAGCCCGTGCGCTTCTCAACATCACGCCAGCACCGATGCGCATCATGGGCGGCACGATCATTCTCGATGATGGGAAAGCGCCGCCGCAGAATCTTTCTGCACTCGATCCCGATGGGGTTGCGATGCGCGCGATCCGGGGTGCCCGTGTCGCCATGATCTTTCAAGAGCCGATGACGGCACTGTCGCCCGTTCATACCATCGGCGATCAAATCGGCGAAATGGTGCGGATTCATCGTAAGCTTGGCAGGCGGGAGGCCAAGGCGCATGCGATCGAAATGCTCGATATGGTCTCTATGCCCAATGCCCGTCAGCGCTATGATGCCTATCCGTTCAATCTGTCAGGCGGCATGCGCCAGCGTGCCATGATCGCCATGGCGCTGGCCTGTGGTCCTGACGTTCTTGTTGCCGACGAGCCAACGACCGCATTGGATGTCACTATTCAGGCGCAGATCCTGGAGCTACTTCAGCGCTTGCAGGCTAACCTTGGTATGACCGTGTTACTGATTACCCACGATCTAGGTGTCGTCGCGCGCACAACCAAACGGGTTGCGGTGATGTATCTTGGTGAAATAGTTGAAGAGGCCTCGACCATTCAGCTTTTCGACACCCCTCTGCATCCCTATACGCAGGGCTTGCTCAGTTCAGTTCCACGCCTTGGTGGCCGTCGGGGCCGTCGCGAGCCCTTGCCGACGATGCGCGGAACTGTCCCCTCGGCGCTCGTCGAACTCTCAGGCTGCGCTTTTCATCCGCGTTGCCCCAAGGCGGTCGGCGGACTTTGCGATGTGATCAAGCCAGTGATGGCCGAAGTTAACCCGGGGCATAGTGCCCGCTGTCTGCTCTACCCAGAGGTCCTCGTTGCGTCGAAGCGCGGATCTTCCGTCGTGCAACCGGAGCCCGTTTCATGACCGAAAATCTGCTTGAGTTGAGGAAACTGTCCAAACACTTCCCGATCCATTCTGGGCTGGCACGCCGGGTGACGGGCGAAGTCCGTGCCGTCGACGATGTCGACCTGATCATCAAACGCGGAGAGACGCTCGGACTGGTCGGAGAGAGTGGCTGCGGCAAATCCACGACCGGTCGCGCCATCCTGCGAGCGATTGAGCCCACGTCTGGAGAAATTCTGTTCCATGGCAAGGACGGGACTGTGGACGTTGCCCAACTGGGCCGGACTGAGCTGAAGCAAATCCGGCGGCGCATGCAGATGGTGTTTCAAGATCCCTATGCGTCGCTCAATCCGCGCATGCGTGTCGAGGAAATCATTGCAGAACCGCTGATTTGCCTCGAACGTATGAACCGCGGGGATCGTCGCGATCGGGTGGTGGAACTGCTCGAACTCGTTGGCCTCAACAGCCAATACCTCGCGCGCTATCCTCATACCTTCTCGGGCGGACAGCGCCAACGTATCGGCATAGCCCGCGCCTTGGCGCTGGCACCTGAATTTGTCGTCTGCGATGAGCCTGTATCGGCACTGGATGTCTCAGTGCAGGCGCAAGTGCTTAACCTGCTCATCGAACTGCAGCAAAGGCTTGGCACCACCTATCTGTTTATCTCGCACGATCTTGGCGTTATCGAACATCTATGCGACCGCGTGGCGGTCATGTATCTGGGACGCATCGTCGAGGTAGCCGATACAGAAGCACTGCTGCGAACCCCAAAGATGCCCTATGTCGAAGCGCTGCTTGCCTCGGTCCCCCATGCCGACCCACATGCTGTCACTGCCCACGCCATCGTGCGTGGTGAAATTGCCGACCCGGCCAACCGGCCAACCGGCTGTGCATTTCATCCCCGCTGTGCCTACGCGACTGAGGTGTGCCGATCCGTTGCGCCGGAACTGAGAAATGTGGGCAGTAGGTTAAATCCGCATTTGGCGGCCTGTCACTTCTCGGAAACACTGCAGCTCACCGGGGTTGCTTGAGTGGTAAGTTGAGGCGGCTCATCTTCAATTTGAAACCGCAAAATCCGGCCAACTTCGTAAAATACTCTCTAAAATGCTGTAGGATAGATCAGACACGTCAGTGCTTTGCGCTTGGCACGGGCCACCGCTCGGCTACGGCGTAGGCATGTTTTGTCGTGGCGAGGCGGCGCTATTCATCGCATCCACCCCGAACATGTCGGCATGCAACTGATCAAGGGCCTGCCCCAAAGCACCGACCAATGTTGCGCGGTCCGCCAGGTGGCAGGTGGTGATCTGAACCGGGTGTGGAATCGTGCGCGGCAACAGGACGCGTATGCGGTCCGCCAATTCGACGCGTCGGCCAAGGCTTCCGCCCAGCACGAACAATTCGGCATCTATCACAGAACCCACGGCGCGGATGGCGAGGACCACCAGCCTTACCGTTTCATCAATGGCGGCGATAGCTGCGGTATCGCCAGCCTGAATCGCTTGGAATATCTGATCGATGCTTTGGTTCTCCGCCCCGCCATAGCCTTCAAATCGGCGGATCATGGCTGCGCTATTAACGGCCATTTCGAACGTGCCGTTCACAAATCCCGCCGGGTCGAAGGGGTCGCCGCCAATCGGCAAATAGGCGATTTCCCCCGCCGCCCCACGGCTTCCGCGCAAAAGCTCGCCATCGGCGACAATCCCCATGCCGACGCCACTTCCGATGCCAAAGTATGCGAAATTGCGCACACCGCGTGCGGCTCCTTGCCACAGTTCCCCCAAGGCCGCCAGTTTCACCCCATTTTCGATGGACAGCGGCAAACCCAATTCGACGCGCATTTCGGCGACCACATTGATGTCGCTAAGGTGGGGGATCGAAGGCGCGATCTCGATGCTGCCAGACTTGGGTTCTACGACGCCGGGCGTGCCCATCACGGCGAATTTCACCCTGTCGCGCTGAATAGAGGCTGAAGTTATCAGCGCCTGAAACATCCGGCCAACCTGATGCACCACCGCACGTCCGCCGCGCGGATCGGTGGCTTCTGACGTTTCCACCACAACGTCGCCGCGAATATCGGCCACGGCCATTTGCAACACAGCCCCTTCCAGCCGGATGCCAAGCACATGGGCAGAGGCGGGGTTCATCTCGTAGGTTGGGGCGCTGCGGCCCAAGGGGCCTTGGACGCGACCGCTGACCTGCAACCAGCCGTCACGTTCCAATTCCAGGACAACTTGCGTCGTCGTTTGCCGCGACAATCCGGTTTGTTTGGCCAGTTCAGCGCGCGAGGTCGGGCCGCGCTGCAGGATCGTCTCCATAATGGCACGAACCGAAAGCTGGCGCGCGACGGGAGGCGGTTGCGTCTTGGCCATATGGTTTCCTTGCGGTTGCGCGGGTCAATGGCGCTTAGCGTTGCAATCGGGCCAGCAGGCTGGAGGTGTCCCACCGTTTGCCGCCCATGTCTTGAACGTCAGCATAGAATTGATCCACCAGTGCCGTCAAAGGCAGTTTGGAGCCGTTCTTGCGCGCCTCATCCAGCACGATTGACAAATCCTTACGCATCCAGTCGACCGCAAAGCCGAAGTCAAACTTGCCGACATTCATGGTTTTATAGCGATTTTCCATTTGCCAACTTTGCGCTGCACCTTTTGAAATCACTTCGATCACCGCTTCGATGTCCATGCCGGCATTCTTGCCGAAATGGATGGCTTCCGCCAGACCTTGCACCACACCTGCGATGCAGATTTGGTTCATCATCTTGGCAACCTGTCCGGATCCGGAATTGCCCAGCAGACGGCAGGCCTTGGCAAAGCTCATGATGACGGGTTGGGCACGATCGAAGGGGGCTTGATCGCCGCCGACCATGACCGTCAGTTGACCATTTTCGGCACCAGCCTGCCCACCCGACACGGGCGCATCCAAAAAGTCAAAACCGCGACGGATCGCCTCGCTGTGCAGCTCGCGCGCGATGCCCGCTGAAGCCGTGGTGTGGTCGACAAACATCGCCCCTTTTGCCGTGCCCTCGAACGCGCCATCCGGGCCAAGTGTGACGTGGCGCAGATCGTCGTCATTGCCGACACAGGTGAAAACAAAATCCTGACCCATGGCTGCTTCTTTTGGCGTCAATTTGAAAGAGCCGCCGTTTTCGCTGACCCATTTTTCGGCCTTTGCGGTTGTGCGGTTGTAGACTGTCACGTCATGGCCTTTGGCTTTCAAGTGACGCGCCATAGGATAGCCCATGACGCCAAGCCCTAAGAATGCTACTTTGCTCATTGTGGTGCCTTTTGTGTTTGGGGTTCAATAAACCGGATGCGTTGGTTCATACGCGGCGTTCTGGGGTCGGGGTAAGGTACGGCCGAAATCAGTGCTTTGGTATAGGGATGTGTTGGAGACGTGCAAATGGTTTGCGCATCGCCGATCTCGACGATTTCGCCATCGCGCATCACCGCCACGCGGTCGCAGAAATACCGCACCACCCCGATGTCATGGCTGATGAAAATGACACTCAGCGTCAATCGCTTTTGCAGATCCAGCAAGAGGTCGAGGATTTGGCTGCGCACCGATACGTCCAGCGCAGAGGTCGCCTCATCGGCGATCAGAATTCTGGGATCGAGTGCGAGGGCCCGCGCAATGCCGATGCGCTGACGCTGGCCACCCGAGAAGGCATGGGGATAACGCTCCATCATGGCGGGTTCAAGCCCGACCATTTCCAGCAAGTCACTGACCTTGGAGACCAACCCCTGACCCGAGGCGATGCCGTTGATCTGCAAAGGTTCGCCGATGATCTGGCGCACGGACATGCGGGGGTTCAGCGACGAGAAGGGATCTTGAAAAACAAAGCGGATTTGTCGGTAGATGCCCCGCAGACCAGCCTTGTTCAAAGCGCGTATATCAACCGATTGCCCCGTATCCGGGCTATATTCGATGGTGCCGTCGGTCGGTTCGATGACGCGCAGGATGAGGCGGCCCAATGTGGTCTTGCCTGAACCGCTTTCGCCAACGATGCCAAGGCTTTCGCCTTCAAGTAGATCAAAGCTGACATTTTGCACCGCTCGCACGCCTTGGGTGGTGCGCGCGCCATAAGCATTGCTGCCAGCGCCAAAGGTCTTGCCCAACTGACGCACCTTCAAGATCATTC
>Ga0114958_10000206_pt1 | contig 50304 bp, 47 predicted proteins | sample C_130208_EF_Meta_FD_89577 | JGI IMG/M metagenome (GOLD analysis project Ga0114958, IMG submission 89577) | Freshwater microbial communities from Lake Croche, Canada to study carbon cycling - C_130208_EF_MetaG | ecosystem: Environmental > Aquatic > Freshwater > Lake | place: Lake Croche, Canada... | reverse complement strand
GTTTATGCCGGCCTTGGCCTACGGGATGTGCGATCTGGCCGAAAATCTGGCCGTGGCGCGGGTGGTCGACACGGGCACCGAGGTCGCAGCACAGGCCGTCGCACTGGCATCAGGCTTTACTGAAGGTAAGTTTGCCACGGTGAGTGTGGCCCTTGTCTTGGCCCTATGGGCAGCCCTGCAAGCTTGGCGCAATCGCTGAGCAGGCTATGGCCAAGGCAAGAGACGACGGACAAGGGTAGGTAAGCCAGATGGAATTCACAGTGGCCATTGACGGCCCCGCCGCCGCAGGCAAGGGCACGATTGCCCGCGCTTTGGCGGATCGGTTTGGCTTTGCCTATCTGGACACGGGGCTGTTGTACCGTGCGGTGGCGGCTAAGGGTGGGGATCCGGTGCAGGCGGCGGTCGATCTTACCGCGCAAGATCTGGCCCGTGACGACTTGCGCAGTTTGGCGGCAGGGCAGGCCGCCAGCCGTGTGGCGGCTATCCCCGCCGTGCGTGGCGCCCTCACCGATTTTCAGCGCCGCTTTGCGCGCAGCGCAGGTGGGGCTGTGCTGGATGGGCGCGATATTGGCACGGTGATTTGCCCGATGGCCGAGGTGAAGCTCTATGTCACCTCCTCAGCCGAGGTGCGGGCAGAGCGGCGCTGGCGCGAGGTCGGCGGCGATCTGGCGCAGGTTCTGGCCGAGGTGCGCGAACGCGATGCGCGCGATATGGGGCGGGCCGATGCGCCCTTGCGTCCGGCGCAGGATGCCGTTCTGATCGACACCACTGATTTGACCATTGAACAGGCGGTGGCTTTGGCCAGCGCCGCCGTCTTTGCCCGATTTCCTGAAAGGACCACGCCGTGACCCAATCTTTGACCATTCCCGATCTGGCCGGAAAAGCCGTGCTGATCACCGGTGCCTCAACCGGGATCGGCGCCGAACTCGCCCGCGCCTTTGCCGCCCAAGGGGCGCTGGTGGGGCTGCATTATAACGCAAGCCTTGCCGCCGCCGAGGCGCTGGCGGCAGAGATTGAAGCGGGGCAGGGCCGTGTCCACCTGATCCGTGCCGATATGTCGACGGGGGAAGGGTCGCGCAGCGCGGTCGATCAGGCGGTGGCGGCCTTTGGGCGGCTGGACGGGTTGATCAACAACGCAGGCGGCATGGTGCGGCGGGTGTCTTATGAAAATGCCACCGAAAAGGACTATGACGAGATTATGGACCTGAACGGACGTTCGGTTGTGGTGGCGACAGCAGCGGCCATTCCGCATCTGAAGGCTGCGGCCAAGGAAGACAGCGGGTTCATCATCAACACCACCTCGATTGCAGCGCGCAACGGGGCCTCGGGCGGGGCGGGGCTCTATGGGTCGTCCAAGGCCTTTGTGCATGACATGACGCGCGGTTTGGCGAAGGAACTGATCCCCTTTGGCATTCGGGTGAATGCCGTGGCCCCCGGCGTGATCACCACGCCGTTTCACGAACGCTATTCGACGCAAGCCCAGTTGAACGCCGCCTTGGGCACAATACCGCAGGGCCGCTTGGGCGTGGCGCAAGACTGCGTGGGGGCTTACCTGTTCTTGGCCAGCCGCGCCCTGTCGGCCTATATCATCGGCCAGGTGATCGAAGTGAACGGCGGGCAGTTGATGCCGTAAGGCGAACGGGGCCAAGCGGTGCTTGGCCCCGTTGCGTTAACCGCCCGTGGCCTCGTCGGCCTCGTAAGCCTCGATGATGCGGCCCACCAAAGGGTGGCGCACCACGTCTTTCGAGGTAAAGTAGTTAAAGCTGACGCCTTTGACGTTCTTCAAAATCCGCTCCGCCTCGGCCAAGCCGGACGAGGTGCCGCGCGGCAGGTCAACCTGTGTGCGGTCGCCGGTGATGACCATGCGGCTGCCTTCGCCCAGACGGGTCAGGAACATCTTCATCTGCATCGAGGTGGCATTCTGCGCCTCGTCCAGCACCACGAAGGCATTGGACAGGGTGCGCCCACGCATAAAGGCCAAGGGGGCGATTTCGATCCGCTTTTCCAGCAGCATCTTTTCCACCTGCTTGGCGGGCAGAAAATCGTTCAACGCGTCATAAAGGGGCTGCATATAGGGGTCGATCTTTTCCTTCATATCGCCGGGCAAAAAGCCCAAACGCTCGCCGGCTTCCACAGCGGGGCGCGACAGGATGATCTTTTCGACAGCACCTGACAGGAACATGGTCACGCCGACAGCCACGGCCAGATAGGTCTTGCCGGTACCTGCGGGGCCAATGCCAAAGCCCATCTCGTGGGTGAACAGGTTGGCGACATAGGCCTTTTGCGCCTCGGTTCGGGCTTCGACGCCCTTTTTGCGGGTGCGCAGTTCCATGGCGCCGCCTTGGAACATCTCGATCTGTTCGCCGTCCACGCGCATCGTGTCGCTGGGGGGGCGGCCCATGCGAATGGACCCTTCGATATCTCCGGCAGAGATATGCTTGCCTGCTTCCAGCCGCGCATAAAGCCCGCGCAGCACGGCGGCGGCCTGCTCGCGCGCGACCTTGTCGCCCAAGACGGCCAGCTTATTGCCCCGGCGCAGCACATGAACCCCCAACTGCTGTTCGACCTGCGCAAGGTTGCGATCAAACTGGCCGCACAGCTCGATCAACAGGCGATTGTCGGGGAATTCCAGATGCGTTTCGGCAAGGGTTTCCGGACGGGTCGGGGGGGTCAGCGCGCTGATGCCCAATGGGCTCTCCTTCTGGTGCTTGGTTCAGCCGAAGTGGTCACGTCTTACACAAACTGTGGGGCCAGCGCAGGCATCTGTCCATAGCTAATGTAGCCCTCAACCCCAGACTGACCAGTGCCTGTGACAGGGCGATGACAAATTCGGCGTCAAAAAGGGCAGATCAGAGGTTCTCTTGCTGCGGCATCCCAAGGACGTGATAGCCCGCATCGACATGGATCACCTCGCCGCTGGTGCAATTGCCATAGTCCGAACACAGCCAAACGGCTGTACCGCCAATGGCTTCCAGCGTCGCGTTCTGGCGCAAGGGCGCATTGGCTTCGGTGTGGCGAAAGGTCGCACGCGCCCCGCCGATGGCAGCCCCTGCCAGCGTTTTCATCGGGCCGGGCGAGATGGCGTTGACGCGAATCTTTTGCGGCCCAAGGTCGTTGGCCAGATAGCGCGTGGCCGATTCGAGGGCGGCTTTCGCCACGCCCATCACGTTATAATTGGGCGTGACACGGTTTGATCCGGCATAGGTGAGGGTAATCAGACTGCCGCCATCGGGCATCAGGTCGGCGGCGCGGCGACTGACATCAATGAAGGAAAAGCACGAGATCGTCAGCGAGTTCTGGAAATTCCCGCGCGTGGTGTTGATAAACCGGCCCGTCAATTCGTTTTTGTCGGAAAAGGCTATGGCATGGACCAGAAAATCAATCGTCCCCCAGCGGGTTTTGAGCGCCGCAAAACAAGTGTCGAGGCTTTCCTCATCAATCACATTCACGTCGAGCAGGAAGTCAGAGCCAAGCGAGGCCGCGAGCGGCTCCACCCGTTTGCCAAAGGCCTCGCCCTGAAAGGAAAACGCCAGCTCCGCGCCCTCGGCCGCCAGGGCCTTGGCAATGCCCCATGCGATCGAGCGGTCATTGGCCACGCCCATAATCAGGCCGCGTTTGCCTTGCATCAGGTCTGGCATGTCGAGGTCTCCTTCTTCGGGGTCGCGATTTTTCTGCGAAAAATCGGGGTGCTGGGGGTGGGCGTGATTTTTCGCAGAAAAATCGTGGGCGGGTCAGTCGAGATATTTGCTCATCACAAGGGTGGCGTTGGTGCCACCAAAGCCGAAGCTGTTGGACAGCACGCTGTCCAAGGCCACGTCTTCGCGCAGGTTTGTCACGATCTCGCCCTCGTCCAAAGCCGGGTCCAAAGTCTCGATATTGGCAGATGCGGCGATGAAGGATTTGTTCATCATGATCAGCGCATAAATCGCCTCATGCACGCCCGTGGCCCCCAAGGAATGCCCGGTCAGCGACTTGGTCGAGGCAACCGGCGGGGTGTGGCCACGGCCAAAGACGCGGCGGATGGCCTCGATCTCGGTCACGTCGCCCACCACGGTCGAGGTGCCGTGGCTGTTGATATAGTCGATCTTGCGCCCTTGCGGCAGGGTCGACAGGGCCAAGCGCATCGACCGCTCGCCACCTTCGCCCGAGGGTGCCACCATATCATGGCCGTCGGATGTGGCCCCGTAGCCCGTCAGTTCGCCGTAAATCTTGGCCCCGCGTGCCAAGGCGTGCGACAACTCTTCCAGCACCACAACCCCGCCGCCGCCGGCAATGACAAACCCGTCGCGGTTGGCGTCATAGGTGCGCGAGGCGGTGGTGGGCGCGTCGTTGTACTTTGACGACATGGCCCCCATGGCGTCAAACAGGCACGACAGGGTCCAATCCAACTCTTCGCCGCCACCGGCAAAGACGATGTCTTGCTTGCCCATCTGGATCAATTCGGTGCCATTGCCGATGCAATGGGCCGAGGTGGAGCAAGCCGAGGTGATCGAATAGTTCACCCCCTTGATCTTGAACGGCGTGGCCAGACAGGCCGAGTTGGTCGACGACATGCAGCGCGTGACCATAAACGGCCCCATCTTCTTGGGCGCGCCTTTGTGGATCACGGCATCAAAGGCCTGAAAGAAGTTCGAGGTCGACGGCCCGCCCGACCCCATGATCAGACCCGTGCGCTCGTTGGATACATCTTGCGCCTCAAGACCGCTGTCGGCGATGGCCTGCTGCATTGCCAAAAAGTTATAAGCCGCCCCCGGCCCCATAAAGCGCAGGTCGCGTTTGTCGATGTGGTCTTCCAGCACAATCTGCGGCTGGCCTTTGACTTGGCTGCGAAAGCCGCGCTCGGCATAGTCGGGCGCAAAGATGATGCCCGATCGCCCCGCGCGCAGCGAGGCTTCCACCTCGTCGGCCGAATTGCCGATGGGAGAGATGATGCCAATGCCGGTGATAACGACGCGACGCATGGTAGGCCCCTTATTCCAGAATTTTTACGACTTCCTCAGCTGTCAGTGGCTTGATTTCCCAGTCGACAGCAGATCGATTTAATGCCCTGAACTTCTCTAGCATCCGTTTGTAGCGCCCAACACTTGTTAACGTGCCTGAGTTGGCGGTTGCCCCTTTGATATCTGTATAGCGTTTTAGATCATTAACCAGTACGGATGCGATGGTATAGTGTTCGTCATTGTTTCCGTCAAAACCCGGGAAGACCACTTTTGCAGAATTGAGTCCAACTGATTCAAGCGTTGCTACGTCTACACGTTGAAGTTGCCTATACATATCAAAGATATGGCGTGTTTCTTCGACTGCCTGTGTCAAAGGATGCTCTTCTGTTTCAAAAAAGTCATACTTCCAGCTCAGCGCCCATTCGTTGCCTTCTGCAACCCAGCGCGATACCATCGCAACGTCTACCCACTTTTCCTCCAATGCCGGATCTGCGCTAGCAGCAACCAATATCGAAAGCCGCTGGAAATTGTTTAGTGGTCCCATTCTAACTCTCCTAATGTGTTAAGTCGAAAACAAAATTTCAGGTGGACGACAAAGCAACTTTCATATCGCTGACCTGATAGATCACCTCGCCGTCCGCCTCAACCCGGCCATTGGCGACACCCATCGTCAAGCGGCGGGTGGACAGGGCTTTGGTGAAATCGACGAAATAGCGCAAAAGCTTGCGCTCAGGGCGCACCATGCCGGTCAGCTTGACCTCGCCCACACCCAAGGCATAGCCGCGACCCAGCCAACCGCGCCAGCCAAGGTTAAAGCCGGTCAGTTGCCACAGCCCGTCTAGGCCCAGACAGCCCGGCATGATCGGATTGCCGGGAAAATGGCAGGCGAAAAACCAAAGGTCGGGCGCAATGTCAAACTCGGCCACGACATGGCCCTTGCCAAAGGCGCCGCCATCCTCTGAAATCTCGGTGATGCGGTCCATCATCAACATGGGCGGGGCAGGCAATTGGGCATTGCCGGGGCCAAACAGTTCGCCCCGCGCGCAGGCCAAAAGCGCGTCCTTGTCAAATGTCGTCGGATAAGCGCCCATATGGCCGTGCCCCTTTGCCTTTTAATTGCCATGTAACATCGCGTGATAAGGCGGCGCAAGGGCGGGTGCCCGCGCTCGGTGGCGACCGGCCGGTTAAGGCTGCGTGCAAGCTCTCTTTCAAAGCGGTGTGCGGGCAGATATAGTGGTTATGACGCAGGTTTTTGGGGGCCAATGATGCAGGGCCAAGACGACGGGATGATGACGCCACACGAAGAACGCGCCACCGATTGGTTGGCGCGCGGCGGTTTGCGCCCGACCCGCCAGCGTCTGGCACTGGCGCGGCTGTTGGTGGGCGATGGCCAAGATCGCCATGTGACCGCTGAAAGCCTGTTTGCGCTGACCGGCGGTGTGGGCGAAAAAGTCAGCTTGGCCACTGTTTACAACACCTTGCGCGCCTTTTGCGAAGCGGGCTTGGTCAACGAAGTGGTGGTTGACGGCGCGCGCAGCTATTTTGACACGCGGGTCGAAAACCATCCGCATTTTTATTGGGAAGACACCCACGCGCTGACAGATGCTCCGGCCGAGGAGGTGACGATTTCCGCCCTACCCGCCGCGCCCGTGGGCACCCAAATCGCCCGCGTCGATGTGGTGATCCGCCTGCGCCGCGCTTAGTAGGTCGCCCGCCCCCCCGACAGATCGAAGACCGAGCCCGTGGTGAACGAATTCTCGGACGAGGCCATCCACAGGATCATGCTGGCAATCTCGTCCACGGTGACAAACCGGCCCCGCGGGATTTTGGACAGCATGTAATCAATGAACTCTTGGCTAAGCTGGTCCAGGATGCGCGTCTTGGCCGTGGCAGGTGTGACGCAATTGACCGAAATGTCATGGGCCGCCAGTTCTTTGCCCAGCGACTTGGTCATAGCAATCACCCCCGCTTTGGACGCCGAATAGGCCGAGGCGTTGGGATTGCCCTCTTTGCCCGCGATCGAGGCGATATTCACGATGCGCCCGTAGTTGCGCGCCATCATGCCCGGGACCACGGCCTTGCAGCACAAAAAGCTGCCGTCCAGATTGATCGCCAAGATGCGCCGCCAGATCTCGGGGTCGTAATTGGCCAAGGTGGCATTGGGGCCTGCGATGCCTGCGCTGTTGACCAGCACATCGACCTTGCCAAAGGCCGCCTCGGTTGCAGCCATGGCGGCTGCAACACTTGCCCCATCGCTGACATCAACCTGCACCAAAAGCTTGGAACCTTCGGGCAGTTCGGCCACCTTTGCTTCGGGCGCCGCGATATCCATATCCCAGATCGCCACCTTTGCCCCCGACTGCGCCATGCGTTGGGCCACAGCCGCCCCAATGCCATTGGCCCCGCCGGTGATCACGGCCACTTGGCCGGAATAATCATAGCTGTTCATCGGTCGGTCCTTCCTGATGGCAAAGCGATGTTGATCGCCAATCTGTTGCAACACAGGCTGTAACACAAGGGGTTCACGCGCGAAGTTGCCAAGCAGGGCGGGTTGGCGTAAGGGCAAAGCCTGTCAATCCGGTGTAAGCAGATGTCTGACCTAAAGAAGCTTTTCATCAAGACCTATGGCTGTCAAATGAATGTCTATGACAGCGAGCGTATGGCCGAAGCCATGGCGCCTGAAGGTTATGTGACGACCGAAAACGCGGGCGAAGCGGACTTGGTGCTGCTCAACACCTGCCATATCCGCGAAAAGGCCGGCGACAAGCTCTATTCCGACCTTGGCCGCCTGCGGGCACTGAAAGACGCCAAGCCCGATATGAAGATCGGCGTGGCAGGGTGCATCGCGCAAGCCGAAGGGGCCGAGATCATCCGCCGCGTGCCGATGGTTGATCTGGTCGTGGGCCCGCAAGCCTACCACCGCTTGCCGGCCCTTGTGCGCGGTGCCGACAGCCCCGTGGATACCGATTTTCCGGTGGAATCGAAGTTTGATCTGCTGCCCGCCCGTAAGGGTCTGCGCGGCCCCACCGCCTTTTTGACCGTGCAAGAAGGCTGCGACAAGTTCTGCGCCTTTTGCGTGGTTCCCTATACCCGCGGGGCCGAAGTTAGCCGCCCCGTGGAACGGGTGCTGGCCGAAGCGCGTGGATTGGTAGAGCGCGGGGTCAAAGACCTGACGCTTCTGGGCCAGAACGTGAACGCTTATCACGGCACGCAGAACGGCGCGGATGTGGGCTTAGCGCAGCTGATTGACGCTTTGGCCAAGATCGACGGGCTGGAGCGTCTGCGCTACACCACCAGCCACCCCAACGACATGGCCGATGACCTGATCGAGGCGCATGGAACGCAGCCCAAGCTGATGCCCTATCTGCACCTGCCCGTGCAATCCGGCTCTGACCGTATCTTAAAGGCCATGAACCGCAAGCACACCGCGGAAAGCTACCTGCGCCTGATCGAGCGCTTTCGCGCAGCACGGCCGGATATCTTGCTGACCTCAGACTTTATCGTGGGCTTTCCGGGCGAAACCGATGCCGATTTTGAAGCGACCTTGGCACTGATCCGGCAAGTGGGGTTCGGCATGGCCTATTCGTTCAAATACTCGGCCAGACCCGGTACACCCGCCGCCGAAAAGCCCGAATTGCCGACCGAGGTGGCGGATGCGCGGTTGCAAACCTTGCAGGCGCTGGTCACCCAGCAGCAACGCGCGGCCCAAGACGCGATGGTGGGGCGTATGTGCCATGTGCTTTACGAAAAAGCCGGGCGGATGGAGGGGCAAATGGTGGGCAAATCAGACCACCTGATGGCGGTGCATGTCACCGACGCCAAGGGCCAAGTCGGCGATCTGGTGCGGGTTCAGGTCACCGGCGCTTCCACCAATTCTTTGGCGGCAGTGCCGGTGGTATAGGCATTTCTTTCTTCGCCAAACGGCTTAGGGTGGTGCGCCTTTAGCAGCGTTAAATCTGCAATACTACTATGGCAGATATCCACAAACAAACGGCGATGAAACCGCCTTAGTCAATTCTGGCTGATAGGGAATTCGGTCGCGTGAATGAAGCGATAGTTTTTATAGCGTCTTCGCGAAATGTTTCTAAAGTACCATTCTGGTGAACGAAGTCGACAATACTAGTGGCAAAGTCTGTTGGATTGCTACAGGCCTTCTCATAGCTCACGTACAGCGTGGGCGCACCCGTGGCGTCAACTAATTCTTGCGATTTCTGATACAAGTCGATCACCATTTTAATCTTCTGCGCATAGAAACTCGGCTTCTGGACTTCGTTTAACGGGTATGGCAAAGCGATCTTCTCCCGCATTGCTATCGCGCTCATATCTCGGGTAATGAAAACGAAGTGGGGATTTCGTACTTTCTGGATAATGTTAAACAAGTACAACGCAGAAATTGGATCCTTCCAACCCCAACAAAAGTGAGAATCATTTCGTCTGTCGATTATTGATGAAATCGTCCTCAAGAAACTATCCTTTTGCGCATCGGAGGAAAAAAGTTCAACATTTCCATCATGAATAGTGAATTCACGATCCTCATTGTTGCTGGCACTTACTTTTTCACCCATAAAAACACCCGCTAAACGCAAAGCACCTGCAACAAGTGATGTGCCGCCCCGAGGCGCGCCAAGTACTATGAAAGTTTTTTGTGCCAAAACCGTTTTACTTCGATTAATAAGAATTCCTGACTTTGCGTTGATAACGTCGCCATCCCTTTTTCGAACCCATCGAAGTGATTTGGTCGGAAGTTCTGTAACAATTTTATCAATGGGCTGTATATTGACGTTGAGAGCCAAGGCGTTTTTTAATCGCTTCACAGGTTCTGGGTTTAGTCGGTTCAATCGCGAGAGTTCGACATGCCGCATAACCTCGTTCAAATCAGCACCGTGTTGTTTACAGATTTTCTGCCAACCTTCCATGGACGCTTCGCCTAATTCGCTTTTCCGCAAAAGTTCTGTTTTTACGAATGGAAAACCGCCTGTAAGCATCCTGCGCCAAGTATGGTGGGTAGGACTAATGTTTGGTAAAAGATCGGCAGTTACCCCAAACAGACTCTGCATGCCGAAGACAACTTGATGGGTTTGGTCTGGAAGATTAAAAATTATTTTATAAATTCCTAACTCGTAAGATACAATAGTTTCACTTTTATCGGAGTAAATTTTGATGAATTCCCAGAATTCTTTGAGCTTCTCTGATTGAATATTCTTACGGTTCCATCCAAAGAAGTAACTTTGAACGTGATACTCCGGAAAAACCGCCTCGCTCAATGCAAAAAAGCCAGCATTCTCGGCGCGGATCTTTTGAAAAATCGGGGCGAGGGATGTGAACGGGCCAGTCAGACTGTCATTCAAAAAATACAATCGGTCCGCCGACCATGCTTGCGGACATGTTACCAACATATCTGCCCAAGCTGCAAAGTCGTAGCCACCATTTAGCCGCATCATCAAAGCGTCTGATGCCTTATAAATGGCAGGATCGACGGGAATTTCCAAATCCTCTACGATGAGGCAGAGAATAACATAAACATTTTCGGTTCGAACAGCGTTAAGATAGGCGAGCGTATAGTCTGATGCCGATCCCATTGGCGCGTGGACCACAAAGAGGCAGACTTCACGGCCCCTCAAATCGGGGTTTGGTTGGTTCAGGATTCGGAAGGGTCTGCGGGGGCGTGTTTCAACCGGCTCATCCTTGGATTGGGCCTGCGCTGGCGGACTTATGAATTGGTTATAATTTGACCACGCCCGCCTGTGATACGCGATTTCAGGTTCACGCGCGGCAATAGCCTCTGCCACAAGAAGCCGAAGCGCCGAATAGCGCTGGTACATTTTTGCACGGCCTTCGTGCAGCAAACGCTTTTTGCGCTCACTTGTGATGCTGGCGCTGCCTGAATGATGCACAAAAACGTCATCAGCGATAACCAAGTCCAGACCGTGATCGATAAGTTTAAAACCCAGATCTTGCACTTCCCAATAGCCTTCAGGGAAGGCTTCGGCATCAAATCCACCGACAGCGTCATAGGCTTCGCGTCGAATCATCAGGCAAAAACCGGATAAAAGCGGCACGCGTGGATAGATTTGTCGGGTCTTCAGCAAAACCATTGATGCGGCATGGTCGATTTGCTTGCTTTCCGCACCAAGTCTGGCAAGTGTTCGAGCTGAGGCAATGACATTTGCCATGATGGTTTGATAATAGCCGTTGTCAGACAGAGGACCGACAAGCGCGGTCGTGGGCCTGCGGTTCATCGCCTTCCACAATCCCTCCAGCCATCCGCGCGTCACGCGCGTGTCGCTGTTTAAAAGCACGGGAAAGGCTGCATGACTGTAGGTCATCCCTTTCATAACGCTGCGCGTGAAGCCTTGATTTTCCAAGTTACGCACCAAAACGATGTCCGGATTTCGCGCTGCGACTCTGTCAAGCCATGTGGCCGTGGCCGGATCGGAAAAATCATCCACGAGAATGATCTTACCCAGGCTTATCGTTCGGTTTTCCTCGATAGAAGCCAGACAATTGATCAGGTCATCCAGCGCATTATACACCGGTATGATCACATCAATGCAATGCGGTGGCGCTATCGCCCTAGGGGGGGGCGGTGTTGTTGGTTCTTTGGAAACCGCAAGTCCCAAACTTTCCATAAAGTTATCAAACCGTGGCCGATCTGGTAGGGCGGCAAATAGGTCAAAGCCTCTATTAAAAAGGCTCTTTAACATCATGTCTTCGGGGTCGTCCTCTAGCAAGGTAGCAATGCCATGCAGGGCGACTTCAAATTCGCCGTCTTCAAGTGCCAAGTTTAACTCAAGGGAGCGGTGCATATTTTGCACCGAAGGAATCTTCGCAAACCTGTTCATCTGTTCTTGGCAAAGGTCCCGATTGCCCAGGCGGCGTGCCGCTTCGGCTAAAATAACGATGGCATCAAGGTTTTGTGCATTTTTCGCCAAAGCAGCCTGTGCGTGATATTGGGCCAAGTGCGGGGCTGACAAAAGCAAGGCGCTGCGGGCGAGTGCGGCGTGACATGCCGGATCGTCGGGTGATAGATTAAGCCCAAGGCGAAAGGCGGCATAGGCATCCGCCGCCTTGTTTTCATTTAAAAAAGACAAACCCGCCGCCATGAGGGCAGAGGATGGTATGACCGCGGTTTCCGTTGGATTTATCATTTTCTAACAGAGCCTAGAGTGTGTTAAACAATATAAGGCTCTTGAAGCGGATCGGAAACGGATTTTGCCGTCTCGCTCATCGAAAAATCTGGGCCAAGACATTCTTGGCCCAGACAGGTTTTATTTCTTGGGTGCCGCAATCGGTGCCAGGAAAATCTCGACGCGGCGTCGCGCCGCTCCGTCATTTCCTTTGCCAATGGCTTCGGCCACCCCGAGCGAATTGGCGAAAGTGCGGTTTGCATCGACGCCGTGGTCAACCAAAAACTTATAGATCGCTTGCGCACGCAGCGTGTCTTGATCGGCCGCCTCATCCGGAGCGCGGAAGGCGTTGATATTGGCTTTGATGTTCTTGCTTGACAACATCGCGGCCGCCACTTCTAGCAACATCGGTTCACTATCTGCCGCAGTGACGCTGTTTTTATCATAAAACAACATATAGGCGGTTGGGATAGCTTCGGGCAGATGCGACTCGATCTTTTGCTTTTCGGTCGGGGCGCAGGCGGTTAGGGCGAAACTTGCCGCGATCATAGCCGCTAGGCCAAGTCCTTTGAGGGTGCGTTTCATCCTGGCGGATTCCAGTCAGGAAACGGGGTCGGCCCTGAACTGTCGCTTAACGTGTGGGTAACTCCGTTGATTGTGATCGAAACAGACCTTTCGCCGCCTTGAATTGACGTGGTCGAGCTGACCACAGGGCTGTCTGACTGGCTGGAATTTGACGTTACCGATGCATCCGGCGGCAGGGACGCATGGGCGACGCCCAAGGTAATTCCACCCACGGCAATTGCGCGGCAGGCTTGATAGGCCTGAACGACTTCCGGCAAAATCTCGTCGCAGCGCGCGTCGGTCACGGCGCTGGGGGCCACGCATTGTGCATGGGCGGCCATGGCTGCGGGCTTCAGATCGCTGCAAAGCACGTTCTTGGCCTGAATAGCTTTCGGCACAGCAGCCGCCGGGGCTGCAGTCGGGGCTGTAGCTGGTGGCGGGGCTTGCGTCGGGGTCGTGCAGGCCGATAGGCCCAGCAGGACGATCGGTAAGAAATGGGTTATCTTCACTTTGTCAATCCTGTTGGTTTGATCGCGCAGTTCTTGGCTTGCAGGAACGACGCCACACCCGCGGGGACCTTGTTCATGGCGACAACGCAGGTCGGTTCAAAGCGCACGCTCATCGAGCTGACCACAACCGCGCCTTTTTCAGTCGACTTGGCATCGCTGGCCGCTTTTTTGGCCGCCATCAAGTCATCTTGGTTCTTCAAAGCCGCCTCAAACCCCTTGGCGTTGGTCGAGCCAAGGCCAACACGCTCCATCGGGCCTGCCAGATAGGGGTCTTCGCGCATCACTTCCACCGCCAGACGCACCATCAGCTGCGATTCTTTGGTGTTCATGTGCTGCGAGGCACCAAGCAAGGTTTGCACCCAGTTTCTGCGCTGGCAGGAATCGTCCAAGGTCGTCTTGCCGCCACCAAAAGCCACACCGCCGACCGAGGTTGACGCGGTCGATCCTGCACCCGTGCAGGGGCCGCCTGCGAAAGAGGGCATCCCCGGGGCTGCGGGGCTATTTTCATTGTTCGACAAATCGAACTGGTTGCCACCGGAACTTGACACAGCATTGGTGTCGGTGGTGGTCGTTACCCCATATAGATTTGCCGGTTCTGCCATGGCCACGAACGGAATAAAGGCCAAAACTCCTGCAACCGCAGCCATTGAACGTAAAGACATGATGTACCCTGAGTTTTGAAGGTTAAGCAAAGCAGCTTGCGCTGCTTTGCTTTATGCTAGGGTTGGTGGCCGTTCAGGGGAAAGCCCGCCCGAGCGGCCCTTTGCCAAAGCTTACGGGTTCACGTTCAGATCGCAGAGCACCGAGTCAACCGAGCACAGTGCACCACCGATCAAATCAACGTCAGTTCCAAACAGCGTCACAGCCGAATCGGCCGAACCCAGAACTGCGCCGCTGAACAGGTCAGACGAAGCGCCGGTCAGCAGCACAGTGCCGCCACCCAAGTTTTCGACGGCCAGATCGATGTCTGTCGGGGACACTTTGATCGACGAATAGGTGCCAAACTCCGTATCAAACAGGCCGCCCAAAGCAAATCCCGTATCGAAGTACTGGTCCAAGACTGCGACTTGCAGATAGCCTGCGGTCGCATCGAACGAACCGCCAACTTCAGTGCCAGTCTCGCCGATGAAATCGGTGGTCGAGCCGATCAGGCTAAAGCCAGCGGTCGAGGACGACGCGCCCGACAGGTTTGCCAAGCCCGACACCGAATAGGTTTGATCCAGAGAGTTGTCGTCCCCACCAACCGGAATGGCAAGGGTGTTGGTTGCCTTGGCGCTGGACAGCAACGACGCATCAAACGTGGTCGCGGTGGTGCCGGAACCCGCCACTTGGCCCTTGCCGATCATGCTTCCGGTAACGTCAACCGAACGGGTGTTCGTCACATCGATCACACCGCCGGTCAGCGCACCGGTCTCAAGGTCTACGGTCGACAGGCCGAATGCGACCGGGTTCAGAGTGATATCCAAGCCCGAGTTCGAAATCACAACTGCGCCGCCACCAAGACCGTTGGTCCCGATTTCACCTTCGGAGGACATGCCGACGTTCGAGAACGACAGGCCCGACGATGTTTTGACAGTGCCACCCAAAGTAAGGCTGTCAGGCACTGTTTGAGCAAATGCGCCAGCCGACATAGCTGCCAGCATTGCGGTCGTGAGAAGAAGATTTTTCATGACGTACCTTTCGTTGATTAAACCGTGTCAGAATTAAATTAGGAACACGGCACCGTTACCTCGGGTCTATTAATTCTTTGACTAACGATTAGTCAATTGGAAAATCGCTAACCAGCCTGTGAAACAGCGTCAAGAGCCTTTGTAGTCTCCGACGTGTACCCAAAAGTATATAAGATGGGAAATTCGATTTTAGATCGAAACCAAGCTGGTCATCGTCGGTCGGATACGGATGGATCGCCGGCCCAAACGCTTCGTTTTGCCGTCGTAGGCGGTACACTAAAAATTCGTTATAAATCAAAAACCTAAGGTCTTGAATGGGGCAAAATTCCGGAAAATAAAGTTTCGTTTAAAACCTTGGGCTCTGTGGGCCGGTTTGCTCTTTTGCCGCGCCATATGATGACTGCCAGACGAATTTTGCGAACCGCGCCGACCCAGACAGGCCGCTTGGTGCGATGGTTCAGATCATGGCCAAACCTTGCTTTGGCGGCCCGTCTGGCAGTGCTCCGGGAAAAAGGAATACACAAAAGGGTATTTTAAAATATGACAATATACAAAAGATACCACATTCGTGCGTTTGTTCGGGTTGCCGCTTTGACGCCGATAGTCTAAAACTAAAAAAAACAAGGCAAAATCGAGGTTGTTATGATTACACGCATTTGCTGCGCTCATGCTGGTGGGCAAGGGAAGACGACAGTTGCACAAACGCTCTATGTCGCGGGGCGCGCCATGGGCACTGAAATGGCATTGGCTGCCGCAGATTTCATCGATGGGTCCGGGCGCTCGAAGTTGGGCCGGATGTATAGTGACAAGGTGACAGAATTGGGCACCGGTCCCAGCGTATCGGCCGCCAAAGAGGCCAATGATCTCAGTGCGGGCGTGCGCTACTGGGACGCGCTTGGGCCCTTGCTGTTGAAGGGCAACGTCACCATGGATATCGGCGCAAACGTTGTCGATCAGATCCTGAACTGGGGCAAGATCCGCCGCGCTCCGGATTTGCTGCGCTCGCGTAACGCGCCGCCGATTGATGTGTTCTTGGTGTGCAAGGCCGAACGCCGCGCGGTCGATGACATGTTTGATCTGGTGGGTCGCTTTGGCTCGTCCGAGAGCCTGCCGGTGCGGCGGGTTTATGTGGTGATGAACGAGCAGGGCGGCACGTTTGAATCGCTTGGGATGCGCGAAACCCTGATGAAGATCAAGATGGATGCCGACTTGCGCTTTGTGCGCCTGCCGCGTTGCATGTCTGAGCTTTGGGTGCCGATGGAACAGCGCTATGTCTCGCTAGAGGCGGCGCTTGAGATGCCCGAAGACAAGATCGTTGACTCGCTCGGTGTCGACATGTGGAGCGTGTATTCCGGCATGGACGATCTGCGCAGCTGGTTTGCCGAGACGCGCGAAGAGTTCAAGCGGATGGACGTGATGTGACACCTACCCTGCCCCGTTCAGGGGCAGGGTGTTTACCTCGGCGGCGAAAACACCGTTCGCCAAGCGGCGGGCGGTCACTCGGGTCAGTCTTGCGTCGACACGCATGGAGCGTATCTTAGGCCTTTGAACCGGTAAGGATCGGTGCTGTTCAGTGGACCTTTTGAATGATCTTGTAAGCCTAGGGCCAGACGGTATCGCCCTTTATCGCCGGCGGATGGGTGTTCGTTTCAGTTTCCTGCAAGCCGCTCCTTGGGACGCGGAAAAGCCCGGCATATGTCTGGGCCAAGTCACCCAAGCGCTGCCAGCGAGCGGCCATTTTGATCTGGTCCTGGATCAGCGTTTCTCCCTGTTGACCAGCACTGGCGAGGCGGAAGGCCCCCTTCCCCTAAACGCCGTGCAATCGGACGGTGTTTTGACCGTGACGGGGCGTGATGCGGCGTCGCTTGGCATCTTCACGCTTTCGCTGGGGATTGAGACGATCCTTGAAACTGTGCAGCGGTTTGCCTCTCTTAACGGTCGGATCGACCGTTTGATCATGCGCATGCCGTCGAAAGAGTTTCGCTCCTTTGTTTATCTCGATTGGCAGACCCTGACCGCTGATCCTGAGCGGGTCGATCTGGCGGTAAAGGTCGCCCCCTGCATCTTCGTGCCCCGCTTGGTGGCGGAGGGGGCAGCCCAAACCCAAATCGGTGTGCCCACAGCCCAGACCATACCCGCGCCGACGCCATTGGCGTTCCTGACCCCGCCCCCCGTCACGGGGGCGCAGCCGCTGGCACCTTCCGCCCCGCCGCAAGCGCTGGCTGCCAGTACCGCCAAAGCTGCGAAGGCACGCCGCACCCTTACCCTGATCTTGCCCCTGTCTGACGATCTGCGCACCTCATTTTTGGGCTTTGGCTATTCGGTGGGCGCTGCGGGCGGTGCGGCGCGGGCGCTGGAAATCGGCGCTTTCCGCCGCAATCTGCGCAGCAGCTACAGTCGGTTGATGGGTGGGACCGATGTGGTTGACCTAAAGTCACAGCCGCCCGCGCAAGAGGTGATCGAAGAACTCAAAGACATCTTGCGCAGCACGTTAGACGATACGCCCGCTTTGCCGTGTTTTATCGGTTCGGAAGTCTTATCCGCCGAGGTTTTGGCGATATTTCGCAGCTTTGCCTTGACATTTGATCTGGCCATCCAAGCCATCGTCTGCTCGGCCGCCCCACCCCCATCCGACACAATGGCTTTGATTGAAACCGCGCTGGCCGTGCCTGAGGTGCGCATTCAAACGGTTTGCTTTGTTCCGGCCGGAGAACCAAGCGGATTGGTCGACGCCGTAGGGCATGCGCGCGGATATTTTGGCGTCCCCCCCGTGGAAGGCCAGTCCATGGCCCGCTGTATGGAGTTTCGCTCGAACGTCGAGGACCGGGCTTTCATCATCCCCTCCTCGGTTCCATCCCGAGAGGCGCACGCGCTGGAGCGGTTCATCAACGCCTTTCATCCTTTGCGCGACGATTTTCACCAAAAGCCAGCCGCTTAAGGGCCAAGATCGGCACTGGCCTTGCTTGCGTGGTCAATTTTGATCGAAAGAGCGGTGCGCGAAAAGCCACGTAAAACCCCAAAGTTACGCGCTATCGGCGTTGCGCGGCGCGGGGGGCTGTGTCAAATGCCCGCTCTGCGAACTTACAGGCGAACATCCTTATGCTTTTATCAACGACCGACCGGGCGATGCTGATCCAAGCCTTGCACAGCAAATCCGCCGATGTGGTGCAAGCGCGGATGGCCAATGCGCTGTTGCTTTTGTCCGATGGCCTGTCGGTCGAGGATGTGGCGGGGCTGTTGTTCTTGACCCCTCAGGTGGTCAGCGACTGGCAGACGCTGTTTGCCAAACACGCAGCGCAAGCGGCCTAAGCCCGGATCGGACCCTGACCCATGACCATTGCCCTGCTTGTCACCCACTCCGGCGGTTTTCATGCGGATGAGGTGTTCTCGTCCGTCATTCTGACCAAGCTTTATCCTGACGCGCAGCTTCTGCGCAGCCGCGCACCGGCCCAGATCACACCTGCGCCCGATCGGCTGATTTATGACGTGGGCGGGGCCTATGATGCGGCGGCGGGGATATTTGATCACCACCAGCGCGGCGCGCCCTTGCGGCCCGATGGCCAGCCCTACAGTTCCTTCGGCTTGATCTGGCACCATTTTGGCCGCGCCTATCTGACTGCCTGCGCCGTGCCGCCTGAAGATATCGAGGCGCTGCATGCCTCTTTCGATGCCAGCTTTGTTTTGCCGGTTGATCTGGTCGACAACGGCGTGGTCAGCCTGTCAGAAGCGGGGCCTTTGGCCGCTATGACCCTGCCGGGATTGATTGAAACGCTAAAACCGGTCTTTGACAGCACCGATCCTGCGGCGGAAGAAGCGGGCTTTCATCTGGCCCTGTCGATCGCGCGCAGTTTTACCCAAGCGCGGGTGGCCAATTCCGCCGCCAAACGCCGGGCCGAAGCTGTGGTGCAGCAGGCCATCGTTGCGGCGGGGGCCTCTCGCATCCTTGAACTGCCGCGCGGGATGCCGTTTCGACCCAGTGTCGTGAAGGCGGGGGCCGATCATCTGCTGTTTGTCGTGCATCCCCGCCAGCAAGATTGGTGTGTCACAGGCATTCGCCAAAGCGACGAGGGTTACGCCCAACGCGCCGACCTGCCCGCCGCTTGGGCGGGGTTGACGGGGGCGGCGCTAGAGCAGGCCTGCGGCGTGCAAGGGGCCAGCTTTTGCCATAACGCCCGCTTTATTGCAGCGGCGTCAACGCGCGAAGCGGCGCTGGCGATGGCAGACCTTGCCGTGGCCGAGGCTTTGGCGTTGCAAGCCTAAGCCGCCAAACACGCTGCCAGCCGCGCCAAGCCTTCGTCCAAACGCACCTCTGCCCCGCCGCCCACGCCTAGGCGAATGTGGTTGGGCTCGTCATAGGCCGTACCGGGCAGCAGAAAGGTGCGGTAGGGGTCTGCCAGCAAGCGCCGCGCAAAGGGTTCGGCCAATTCGCCTTGCAGCCTTGCCAGCCCGATCAACCCCGCCTGCGGTTTGACCCAAGACAGGCGCGGCTGGTTGGCGATAAAGCTGTCCAGCATCGCAAGGTTGGCCCTGCCTTCGGCCCGTGCTTTTTCCAGCGCAGCAGCCAGACGATCAGGGCGCAGGGCAATTTCTGCGATATGTTCGCCCAAGATATTCATAATCTCGGACGAATTCTCGCGCAAAATCACCCCGTCGCGGATCATCCCCTTGTCGCGGCAGATCATCCAGCCCGTCCGCAGCCCCTGCAGCCCCAAGGCTTTTGACACCGACCCTGTGGTGATCCCGCGCGGATAAATCCCCGCAATCGAGGGCGCGCGGGGGCCTTGCCATTCCAGCCCTGCATAAACCTCGTCCACGATCAACCAAGCGCCCACGCGGTCGGCGATTCCTGCGATCTGGATCAACTCGACTTGGCTCAGAAGCTGGCCGGTCGGGTTGTTGGGGTTGGATAGGAAGATCACCTTCGTGCGCGGGGTGACGGCTTTTGACAGCGCGTCTAAATCCAGCCGCCAGTCGTCTGCCTCGTGCCGCTTTACGGTCGTCAGTTTCACACCGATGGCCTTGGACAGCACCGCCGCCTGTGGCCAGCCCGGGGTTTCGGTGACCATCTCATCCCCGGCTGACAAAAGCTGGCGCAGGCACAGGTAGTTCGCCTCGGCCGCGCCGGCGGTGATCAGCACATCGTCGGGCGAACAGGTGCCCGACAGCCCCGCTTGGGCGATCACATGGGCGCGCAAAGCGGGCAGGCCCTGAAAGCTGACGCCGTTCCAATCCAGCGACAGGTCTGGGTCCAAGTCGCCGATAAAGTCGCGCAGGCGCGGGGAGCGTGACAGCGAAAAGCCCAAGACGCAGTCAGGCACCTCGGTCGTGGTGCTGAGCAGATAGTCGAACAGTTTGTGAATCGTCACCTTCACCGCACATCACGCCCTTGGTTCAGGATGATCACATTGCCCGAAGACACATCCCCCGCGGGCGAGATCAAGAACCCCACCCAAGCCGCGATCTGCTCTGGCTGCATCGCATGGCCATGCGGCATGGCGGATATGGCGCGTTCCAACACCTCGGCAGTTAGTACGTTGAACAGCGGGGTTTGCGTCATAGCGGGGGCTATCGAATTGCACGCAATCTTGTCGCGGGCGTAGCGGCGCGCCAAATCCTTGGTCAACGTATCCATCGCTGCCTTTGAGGCGCGGTAGTGCGGCGGATCGAACACGTCGAAATTATAGGCCCCGTTGGACGAGATATTGACGATCTTGCGCACCCCTTCCCGCCCCGCCATGGCCTTGACGGCCTGTTGGCAGCAATGAAACGCCGAGGAGAAGTTGACGGCCATCTGCCGGTCCAGCTCGTCTGCGGAAATGTCGGGGAAGTCTGACATAAAACACGTGCCTGCATTGTTGACCAGGACATCTACCCCGCCAAAGCGGCGCGTGATGCGGTCAAACAGGTCAAAAATCGCCTCGGCATCGGTCAGATCACACACCTCAGGCGTGAAATCCGACAGGTCGGCGGACATGCCCAGCAAGGCAGGGGCATTCAGATCGACGCCCACCACATGCAGCCCATCTTCCAAAAGCCGGTCGACAATCGCCCGCCCCATGCCCCCTGCAGCCCCGGTCACCACGGCAATGCGTTTCATCGGTGTCTCCTTTTTTGCGCCAAGCTACGGGTGGTTGGTCCAAATTGAAACGGGTCTATTTGCGCCCCCGTGCTTTAGCCTGCCAAAGCGGCGTTGATGGTGCGGGTTTGGGTGATCAGGTCGCACCACAGCGCAAAGCGGCGGTCGGCCAGTTGGGCCATCGTAGGGTCTGGCGTAAAGACCCGGTCGATGCGCACCAACCGCTCGGCCGCCGTGGCAAGGTCGGGCAGGGCCCCGCTGCCCACGCCTGCCATAACGGCCGCCCCCATAGCCCCCGGATCTTTACCCGTCACCCGCGCCAAAGGCCGGTTCAGGGCATCGGCCCTGATCTGGCACCACAGGTCGGACGCCGCCCCGCCACCGCCCAAGCGCAGTTTGGGGGGGTGCACCCCGCCTGAACGCTCCAAGGCCTCAACTGCCAAGCGGGCCGAGAAGGCCACACCTTCCATCACCGCTGTAGTCAAGGCCTCTGGCCCCGTTGCCCCCGTCAGCCCCGCAAAGGTGCCGCGCAAGGTGGCGTCCCAAAAGGGCGCGCGTTCGCCTTGCAAGTGGGGCAGGAACAGCGGCGAGCCTGCGGTGATCTGCGCCGCCCCTTGCGCCAAGTCCGCCACGCTTCGCCCCAAAAGCCGCGCCAGCCAATCGAGCGAGCCACCCCCCGCCTGTGTTGGCCCCGCATGCAGCGTGATCCCCGCCCAAGGGGCAAAGGTCACCACGCCTGCCTCGCCCGTGACGGTGGGTGAAATCAGCCCCGTCACCTCTGACGTGCCCGATACCAGCATCGCCTGCCCATCGCGAACCACGCCCAAGCCCATCAAGCTGGCCCAAGCGTCCATCATCCCCACCACCACTGGCGTTCCGGCAAAGGGCAGCCCCGCTTGCACCACGCCGGCCACGGCCAAAGGGTCGGCCAAGGCTGGCAGGCGGAAGGCAGCCCCCGCCAGCAGGCCGGTGATCGCCGCCGCATAGGTCAAATCCGTGCCCACCAATCCCACCGAAGACATCGGGTCTGACAGCACCCGCCCTGTCAGCCGCGCCAAAAGATAGTCGCGCGGCAACAGCACATGGGCCGTTTGTGCCCATATCTGCGGATGGGTCTGCGCCATCCAGTTCATCCGCGCCAGCGCGTGGCTGGCATCAATGGGAATGGGCGCGCCAAGGGCTGCGATCTTGTCGGCCAAAGTCAACCGCGCGTCAATCTCGGCCCCTGCGGCTGCGGCGCGCCCGTCTTGCCAGACAATGGCGGGGTGCAGCACATTCAGCGAGCCGTCCACAAACACATGGGTATTCACCTGCGAGGTGATGCACAGGGCGCGCACCTTTCCCTTGCCTTCAAACGCCTGCAACGCGCCCACCAGCAAGCGCCACCAATCGAGCGGGTCTTGCTCGGCCAAGCCAGCGGCGGGGCGGTGGGTGCGATAGGCGGACGAGGTTTCGCCCAAACGCTGGCCTGCCAAGTCCAGCACCACCGCCTTCAGCGAGGTTGTGCCCAAGTCGACACCGATCACACATTCCATCCCAAATCCCCCGCTTTGGCCCATCAAACCACTGGACGGGGTCACACTCGCCTGACACTGTGCGCTTCGCAAGAGCGCCGCTGCATCAAGGGCGGCCCGACAAGGGAGAGAAAGACATGACCTATTCCATCACACGGCGCGGACTTGGGCGCGCCTTGGTTCTGGCTGCAGGCTTTGCCGCCTTGGGCGCAGGGGCAGCCCTGGCTGCGGGCGAAAAGATTGCGGTGATCACGCCCTATCTGTCGCAGCCCGGCACGCAGTTTTACGTCGAAGCCTTTCAGGCCCGCGCCAAAGAGCTGGGCTGGGAGGTCAATGTGATCGACACCCAAGGCGATGTGGCCGCTGTCATCTCGCGCATAGAGGATGTGGTGGCGCAGGGTGTCAACGGGATCGTGATCAACGTTGATCCCGCACAAATCGGCGCGGGGCTTGATGCCGCTGCTGCTGCCAAGATTCCGGTGGTGGGCATGGATGCGGGGGCCGATCCGCGCATTGCGGCCAATGTCACCTCGAACGGCTACGAGATGGCGGCCGAAACCTCGGTCTATATCGCCAACCGCATTGGCGGGGCGGGCGGGGTTGTGATGTTCACCTTTGACGCCTTCCCGCCGGTGCAGGTGCGCGGTGTGATCGCCGATGCCGTGTTTAAGAACTTCCCCGATATCAAAGTGCTCGACCGGATCACCCCTGACGTGTCTGACGGTGGCATTGCCGACAGCCGCGCCAAGATGGATGCCCTTTTGGCCGCCAACCCCGAACCGGGCAGTATCAAAGCCGTCTGGGCCGCATGGGACCAACCTGCCTTGGGTGCCCTGCAAGCGATCGAGGCCGCAGGTCGCCAGAATGAAGGCATCGTGATCACCGGCATCGACGCCAACCCCCAAGCGCGCGATGCGATTGCGGCGGGGGGCAATTTTGAAGCCTCGGTGGCGCAAGACTTCAAGGGCATCGGTTCGACCGCAGCCGACACCTTGGCCCGCGTGCTGGGCGGCGAAGTGCTCAAAGCCAATGTGATCTATGTGCCAACCCAGCTGGTGACAGCGATGAACGCCAAGTAATGCAGGCCCGGGCGGTGCGCTTTGCTGCACCGCCCCCTTATCGGAACCCCCATGCCCCAACTTGCCCTTCACGGCGTGGTGAAAACCTACGGCCAGACCCGCGCCCTTGACGGCGCGGAGCTGGACGTGCGCGGGGGCGAAATCCACGCGCTGATGGGCGAAAATGGCGCGGGCAAAAGCACCTTGATCCGCATTCTGGCGGGGCTAGAGAAAAGCGATGCGAGCCAGATTACCTTGGACGGCGCGCCTGTCACCCTGACATCCCCCGCTGCGGCCGAGAGTTTGGGTCTGCGCTTTTTGCATCAGGAATTGCAGATTGTCCCCGCCCTATCGGTGGCCGAAAATATGCATCTGGCGCACAACTACCCCAGTTCTGGCTTTGGCCTTGTGCGCTGGGGGGGCTTGCGCGCCTCGGCCAAGGCGGCGCTAGAACGGTTGGGCGTCGCGCATATCGACCCCCGCGCCACGATGGGCGATCTTGGCCCGGGCGACCAGATGCTGACCCGCATCGCGGCGACCTTGGTGGATACCCAAGGCCCCCGCCCTTGGGCCTATGTGCTGGATGAACCCACCGCCGCCCTGACCGGGGCCGAAGCCGAGCGGCTGTTTTCCGCCCTGCACACTCTGCGCGCGGCGGGTCATGCGATCCTTTATGTCTCGCACCGGATGGACGAGGTCTTGCGCCTGTGCGACCGTGTCACGGTGCTGCGCGACGGGCGGCATGTGTCGACCAAGGGCCGCGATCAGGTCAGCCGCGACCAGATCATCCAAGACATGACAGGCCGCGATTTTGCCACACTCTATCCGCCGGCAAGCGCCCCTAACCAGGGTGCGCCCCTGCTGCAGGTGCGCGGCTTGCAGGCGGGGATTTTGCGCGACATCGCATTCAGCGTGAACGCGGGTGAGGTTCTGGGCCTTGCGGGCCTGTCGGGATCAGGCCGCAACCATTTGCTGCGCGCGCTGATGGGGGCTGTGCCGCGTCAGGGGCAGGTGGTGGTCAAGGGGCGCGAAACGGGCCAAGGCCCCGCTAACGCTTGGGCTGCGGGTTTTGCCTATGTCCCGCGCGAGCGCCGCGCCGAAGGGTTGATGCTGTTGCAGCCCTTGGCCGACACTGTGGCTTTGCCGCATATGCCCGCCCTATCAACGGCGGGCTTTGTGCGGCGGTCTTGGATTGCCCGTCTGGTGGCGCGATTGGCGCAAACCGTGCGGCTGAAAGCGCAAAGTCAGGCGCAAGTGGCGGCGGAACTGTCTGGGGGCAACCAGCAAAAGGTGCTATTCGCCCGCGCCTTGGCAGGCCCGCCCGTGGTCTTGCTGCTGGATGAACCCACGCGCGGTGTGGATGTGGGGGCGAAGTTTGATATTTACGCCACCATTCGGGGCCTGACGGCCCAAGGGGTGGGGGTGGTCATGGTGTCGTCTGACCTGCCAGAGTTGATTGGCCTGTGTGACAGGATTGGCATTCTACAGGCGGGTCGGTTGACCCAGATGCTGCCAGCGGCGGGGCTGAGCGAAGCAGCCTTGCTGGCGCTGTGTTATGAAAAAGAGGTGGCCTGATGGTCCGATTTCTGCGCCATTACGGCACGCTGATGGGCATGGCGGCGATTGTCTTGGTCTTTTGGGCGCTGTTGCCGCAAACCTTCATGACGGCGCGCAATTGGCTCAACATCACGCAGCAGGTCTCGATGCTGACGGTGGTGGCGGTGGCGATGACCGTGGTGATGGTGGTGGGCGATTTTGACCTTTCGGTCGGGTCGATGGCCTCATTGGCAGGCATTGTGGCGGCGGTTTTGTTCACGCTGGGGTTTAGCGTGCCTGCGGCCCTGGCGGTGGCCTTGGGCGTGGGCTTGGCGGGCGGGCTGGTTAACGGGGTCTTGGTCAGTGTGATTGGCATTTTGCCCTTTGTGGCCACCTTGGCCACCTTGACCATGTATTCCGGCGCGGCTTTTATCCTGTCGGGCGGCAAGACGATCTTTGGCCGCGACATTCCGCAATCATTTGGCGATTTCGCCAAATCCGGCCTGTCTTTGGGCAGCTTGGGCGATAAGCCCGTTGTTCTGCCGTGGCTGACCCTGTTGGCGCTGGCGCTGACGGGGGTGATCTTTGTGGTGCTGGAACTGTCAACCTATGGCCGCAGGCTTTACGCCATCGGCGGCAATGCCGAGGCGGCGCGCTTGGCAGGGGTGCGCGTCACGTGGCTGCGGCTGACGGCTTACGGGTTTACCGGCGTGGGGGCGGCGGTGGCGGGGTTGATGTATGCCGCGCGTGTGGCATCCGCGAACCCGACCCAAGGCGAGGGGTTGATGCTGAACGCCATTGCGGCGGTGTTTTTGGGCATGACGCTGACACGCCATGGCCAGCCGCGGGTTCTGGCTTCGGTTCTGGGGGTCTTGGTGCTGGGGATCATGGACAATGGCCTGACCCAGTTGCAGGTCGACAGCTATGTGCGCGAGGTGCTGGTGGGCCTGATCATCCTGCTGGCCGTGTCGATCAGCGCGCTGGGACGCAAGGCCATCGGGCGGCGCTAGGGTGCTTGCGCCTATAAATCGGGCAGATGCTTGTTTGTGCAGCGCTGAGCGGCTTTGCGCACTTTTGCGCGCCTTGACGGGTCTGTGACCCGCCGATAGCGTCCGATGCTTGATCCGCGCCAAGCGCTTCAAGGCTGCGATTGAAAGGATGCCGATGTCTGTCGCCTTGTCTGACCCCACCCGCCCCGCAGGGCCGATGCGCCGCTTGATGCGGCGCAAGTTGGCGGTGCTGGGGCTTGTGGTGATTGGCGTGGTCGTGGGGGCGGCGCTGGCGGCGCCTTGGCTGGTGGCCCATGCGCCCGAGGAGCAGATGTTTGACGGGCTGACGCTTCAGGGTGCGCCCATGCCCCCCAGTGCGCCTTACGTCTTTGGCACCGACCTTTTGGGCCGCGATTTGTTTTCGCGCATTTTGTACGGCGCGCGCACGTCGTTGATCATCGGGGTGGTGGCCAACGGGCTGTCGGTGTTGATCGGCACGGCGGTGGGGCTGGTGGCGGGGTATTTCCAAGGCTGGATCGGCGCGGCCTTGATGCGGTTTACCGATTTGATGATGGCCTTTCCCGCGCTTTTGCTGGCGATTTGTCTGGCGGCGATCTTTCAACCCTCGCTTTGGATCGTGGCTTTGGTGATTGCCTTGGTGAACTGGGTGCAAACGGCGCGGGTGATTTATACGCAGACATCCTCGCTCGCCACGCGCGATTTCATCGCGGCAGAGCGCACCTTGGGCGCATCCACGGGGCGCATATTGTGGCACCATATCTTGCCGCATCTGTTGCCCACGATCATCGTCTGGGGTACCTTGGGCATTTCCACCACGGTGCTGTTAGAGGCGACCTTGTCCTTTCTGGGGGTGGGCGTGCAGCCGCCTATGCCCAGCTGGGGCAATATTATCTTTGAAAACCAGACCTATTTCCAATCGGCCCCTTGGCTGGTGTTCATCCCCGGAGCGGCGATTATCCTGCTGGCTTTGGCCTTTAACCTTGTGGGCGATGCGCTACGTGACGTGCTGGACCCGACACAAAGGGGCAGGGGGTAAATGGCAAGCTATTTGGCACGCAGGCTGATCCAGTCTGCCCTGATCTTGCTGGGTGTGGCCTTTATCACCTTTTTCCTGCTCTACATCCTGCCCGCCGATCCGGTGCGCCAGATTGCGGGGCGTTCGGCCAGTGCGCAGACCGTCGAAAACATCCGGCGCGAATTGGGGCTGGATCAGCCCTTTGTCGTTCAGTTTCTGCGCTATCTGGCGGGGTTGGTGCAGGGCGATTTCGGGCGCAGCTATCTGCAAAAGACCCAAGTGGCGGAGCTGATTGCCTCGCGCTTGCCCGCGACGTTGCTTTTGATGGCGGCGGGGATTGGGTGTGAGCTGGCCTTGGGGCTGACGATGGGGATTGTGGCTGCCCTGACCAAGGGGCGCTTTACCGACCAGATGTTGATGATGACATCGTTTGTCACGGTATCAGCCCCGCAATTCGTCGTCAGCCTGATTTTGCTGTATGTCTTTGCCGTGCAGCTCAGCTGGTTTCCCGTGGGCGGCTACGGCACCTTTCGTCATCTGGTGCTGCCTGCTGTGACTTTGGGCATCCTTGGGTCGGGCTGGTATGCGCGGATGATGCGCTCGTCTATGATCGAAGTTTTGGCCACCGATTTCATCCGCACCGCCCGCGCCAAGGGCCTAAGCCGTGCGCGTGTTATTCTGCGCCATGCCCTGCCCAATGCGATTTTGCCGGTGATTGCCATGATCGGCATCGACATTGGCGTGTTTATGGGCGGCGTGGTGGTGGTGGAAAGCGTGTTTGCTTGGCCCGGCATCGGGCAACTGGCGTGGCAAGCCATCCAGCGCATCGACATTCCCATCATTATGGCCGTGACCTTGGTATCTGCCGTGGCCATCGTGCTGGGCAACCTTCTGGCCGATCTGATCACACCCTTTATCGACCCAAGAATCAAAATCCGATAATCCCTTCCCCTCAACAGGAGAGACTTATGAAAAACCTTCTCGCCTCGACCGCGCTTGTGCTGGCTTTTGCTGTGCCTGCCTTGGCGCAAGATTACACCCCCGACCCAGCCGCCAAACAGGGCGGCGAGATCACCGTGACCTATCACGACGATGTGGCCACGCTGGACCCTGCCATTGGCTATGATTGGCAGAACTGGTCGATGATCAAGTCGCTGTTTGACGGGCTGATGGATTATGTGCCGGGCACCACCACCCTGCGCCCCGGTCTGGCGGAAAGCTATGATGTCTCGGCCGATGGCATGACCTTTACCTTCCATCTGCGCAAAGGGGTCAAATTCTCCAACGGGCGCGAGATGACGGCGGATGACGTGAAATACTCGCTGGACCGCGTGACATCGCCTGCCACCCAGTCGCCGGGGGCGGGGTTCTTTGCCTCGATCAAAGGGTCGGAAAAGATGGCCGATGGGTCGGCCACCAGCCTTGAGGGCGTGAAGGTTCTTGATCCTTTGACGGTCGAGATCACGCTGAACCGGCCTGATGCGACCTTCTTGCAGGTGATGGCGCTGAACTTCAGCTATATCGTCGCCAAAGAAGCGGTCGAGGAATCGGGTGCTGATTTCGGCAAGCATCCCGTGGGCACCGGTGCCTTCAAGCTGACCGATTGGACGCTGGGCCAGCAACTGGTCTTTGAACGCAACGCCGATTACTGGCGCGCGGGCGAGCCCTATCTGGACAAGATCACCTTCCAAGTCGGCCAAGAGCCGGTCGTAGCCCTGCTGCGCCTGCAAAAGGGCGAGATTGACATTGCAGGCGACGGCATCCCCCCCGCCAAGTTTACCGAAGTGATGGGCGATCCGGCACAGGCGGCCTTGGTGGTCAGCCAAGCCAGCCTGCAGACCGGCTATATCACGATGAACCTGAACGTGGCCCCGTTCGATAAGCCAGAGGTCCGTCAGGCCCTGAACATGGCCATCAACAAAGAGCGCATCACCCAGATCATCAACGGCCGCGCCAAGCCGACCGGTCAGGTTCTGCCCCCCGGCATGCCGGGCTATGATCCGGCCTTTGCAGGCTACGCCTACGACCCCGCAGCCGCCAAGGCACTTTTGGCCAAAGCGGGCTTGCCGGATGGCTTTGAAACCGAGCTGTACGTTTACAACACTGACCCCAACCCGCGCATTGCCCAAGCGATCCAGCAGGATCTGGCGCAAATTGGTGTGAAAGCCTCGTTGCAATCGCTGGCACAGGCCAACGTGATCCAAGCGGGCGGAGAGCCGGATAGCGCCGCCATGATCTGGTCGGGCGGCATGGCTTGGGCGGCAGACTTCCCCGATCCGTCGGACTTTTACGGCCCGATCCTGTCGTGCCAAGCCGGTGGCCCCGGTGGCTGGAACTGGGCGCATTATTGCAACAAAGACCTTGATGCCGCAGCCGCCGCCGCCGATGCAATGACAGCGCCCGAGCAAACCGCCGACCGCATGAAGGCATGGTCTGACATCATGGCCAAGGTGATGGCCGATGCGCCGTGGGTTCCGGTGTTCAACGAAAGCCGCTACACGATGCACGGACCCCGCTTGGGCGGCGCAAACGAGCTTTACGCCGATCCGGTGGCAACACCGATCAACTTTGACTACATCTACGTCAAAGAATAACCCCATGTGTAAAGCCTGCAATTACACGATCCACGGCGCACAGCACCATTTCGGCTGGGACAATTCCTTTGCCCCCGCCGCAAGGGTCGAGCCGGGGTCCACGATCCTGTTTCACTGCAACGATTCCTCTGCGGGCCAGCTTGGCCCGCAGTCGACCGTGGCCGATGTGTCGGCCTTGGATTTCGGCAAGATCAATCCGGTGTCCGGCCCTATCTACGTTGAAGGCGCAGAACCCGGCGATGTGCTGAAAGTCACCATCGACAGCTTCGCCCCGCGCGCTTTTGACGGGCGGGGCTTTGGCTGGACGGCGAATATCCCGGGCTTCGGGCTGCTTGCCGACCAGTTCACCGACCCCGCCTTGCACATCTGGTCTTATGATATAGGCCAGATGGGCCCTGCGCTTTACGGGCGCGAGGCGCGTGTGCCGCTTAAGCCCTTTGCTGGCACCATCGGCAATGCGCTGGCCGAACGCGGCCTGCACTCTGTCGTGCCACCCCGCCGTGTGGGGGGCAATCTGGATATCCGCGATCTGAACGCGGGCACCGTGCTGTATCTGCCGATCGAGGTGGCAGGGGCCCTGTTCAGCGTGGGCGACACCCATGCCGCCCAAGGCGACGGCGAGGTGTGCGGCACCGCCATCGAAAGCCCGATGGATGTGGTGCTGACGCTGGATCTGGTGAAAAACTACGCGCTCAAAACCCCGCGCTTCACCACCCCCGGCCCCGTCACCCGCCACCTTGACGCCAAGGGGTACGAGGTGACAACCGGCATCGGCCCTGACCTGATGTCCGCCTCGCGCGATGCGGTGTCTGGCATGGTCGATTTCCTGTGCGCCACTCGCGGCATGGCGGCGGTAGAGGCCTATATGCTGGTGTCGACCTGCGGCGATCTGCGCATCTCGGAAATCGTTGATATGCCCAACTGGGTCGTGTCGTTCTACTTCCCGCGCTGCGTGTTCGAATGACGGCGATGACGCCCATATCCGGGGCCGCACAGGCCCCGGAGACGTCGGTGCTGAGCGTGCAGAACCTGACGGTTGCGGTGGCGACCGAGGCGGGGCAAAAGCCCTTGGTGCGCGACCTATCCTTTACCCTCAAGCGGGGTGAGGTGTTGGCGATTGCAGGCGAAAGCGGGTCGGGCAAGTCGATCACGGCGCTGGCGATTATGGGCCTGTTGCCGCCCAATGTGTCTGTGACCGCAGGCAGCGTCAGCCTTGACGGGCAGGCCATCTCGGCCCTGCCCGAACGCCAGATGCGCGCTTTGCGCGGCGACCGCATTGCGATGATCTTTCAAGAACCGATGACCTCGCTGAACCCCGTGATGACCATCGGCGCGCAACTGAGCGAAGCGATCCGCGCCCATACCGTCACCTCGCGCGCTCAGGCGCGGTTGCGCGCGCTGGAAGCCTTGCGCGCCGTGCGCCTGTCGCAGCCGGAACGCCGCTTGGACCAGTTTCCCCACGAACTCTCCGGCGGGATGCGCCAGCGCGTCATGATCGCCATGGCCCTTGCCCTGCGCCCGCAAGTGCTGATTGCGGATGAACCCACAACCGCGCTGGATGTGACCGTCCAGCGCGAGGTGCTTGATCTGCTGCGCGACCTGCAGCGCGATCTGGGCACGGCGATTATCCTCATCACCCATGACATGGGCGTGGTGGCCGAAATGGCCGACCGTGTGATTGTGATGCAAAACGGCGCAGTGGTGGAACAGGCTGCAACCCGAACGCTATTTGCCCAACCCCAAGCGGCCTATACCCAAAGCCTGCTGTCTGCTGTGCCGCGCATGGGCAGCCCCGCCCGCCCTGCGCCGCAGGGCGCGGTGGTGGCGGACCTGGCCGATGTCTCGGTGCGCTTTCCGATGCGCGGCGGGGTGTTGGGCCGCATCACCCATCAGGTCCACGCGGTCGAGCAGGTCTCGCTGCAGATCCGGCGTGGTGAGACCTTTGCGCTGGTGGGGGAATCGGGCTGCGGGAAGTCGACGATTGCCAAGGCGATTGTCGGCCTTGTACCCCATTCTGGCCGCATTACCGTGGCAGGCCGCGCCCTGTCAGAGCTGGACAGCGCGGGCCGCAAAGACCTGCGCCGTCAGGTGCAGATGGTGTTTCAAGACCCGATGGCAGCACTTGACCCGCGGATGCGGGTGGGCGATCTGGTTAGCGAGCCTTTGGTGATCCACGGCATCGGCGATGCCGCTTCGCGCCGCGCCAAAGCGGGTGAGTTGTTCAACCGCGTTGGCCTGTCATCTGACCAGATCGACCGCTATCCGCATGAATTCTCGGGCGGGCAGCGCCAGCGGATTTGCATCGCGCGGGCCTTGGCGCTGAACCCGCAGCTGGTGATTGCCGATGAAAGTGTCTCGGCCCTTGATGTGTCGGTGCAAGCACGGGTGCTTGACCTGTTGCGCGCTTTGCAGGCCGAATTCGGCGTGGCCTATCTGTTTATCAGCCATGACATGGCCGTGGTCGAGAATATCGCCGACCGTGTGGCGGTGATGTATCTGGGCCAGATCGTGGAAACGGGCACGCGCACCCAAGTCTTCACCAACCCCCAGCACCCCTATACCCAGCGCCTGATCGAGGCCGTGCCGATCCCCGACCCAACCCACATCCGCCCCTCGGCCCCTCGGTTGAGCGGCGAGGTGCCAAGCCCCGTGCATCCCTTGGGCCAAGGGCCGCTTAAACTGCGCCTGACAGATATCGGCCAAGGCCACCTTGTCGCGCGTTAAACCGCCGCCAATGCCCGCGCCCTGCGCCCGTCAAAATGCGAGCGCAGGGCGATAGCCACCCCCGCCACCACCACCAGCCCCATGCCCGCCAAGCTGATCGCATCGGGCACATGGCCAAAGACCAGCCAGCCCAAACCGCCCGACCAGAAAAGCTGCATATAGCCGATAGGGGCGACGGTTGACGCAGGGGCTTCGCGGTAAGCGGCGGTGAACAGAAAATGGCCGCTGGTCATCAGCAGGCCCAAAAGCAGCATCAGGCCAAGGTCCACGGCCCCCGGCATCGGGCCATGCCATTGGCCGATGGATAGCAGCGCAAAGACGATGGCCCCGACAAAAGCCGTGTTAAACAACAGCGCATTGGTGGTTTCGCCGCGCGATAGAACCTTGGTCATCAGATTGTAGGCCGTACCGCAGACCGCGTTCAACAGGCACAGCGCCACGCCCAAAGGCGGCAAATCCCCGCCGGGCCTTGCGATCAGGAACACGCCGGTAAAGCCCAAAGCCGCCCCCGCCCAGCCCACCCAATTGACCCTTTCGCCCAGCAACGGCATGGCCAGCAGCATCACGGCAAAGGGGGCAAGGTAGACAATCGACACCGCCTCGGCCACCGGCATCACGCGTAGCGCCATGCCCATGGTCAGCGAGGCCACGCAAAGTGTGAGTGCGCGCACGGTGACCAAAGCGGTGCGTTTGGTGCGCCAAAACGCCGTACCTTGCGAGGGGAACAGGATCGCCAGCAGCAAAAGCACATTGACCAGATAGCGCATCAACAGCACAATCGACACGGGGTAGATCGTGGCAAGGTGCTTGGTGACGGTATCTGACAGGGCAAAGATGAACACGGCCCCCATGACCAAGAGAACGCCTTTGGTGGGGTTGGGTTTGTGGTTTGGCATCGGCCGCGCTCCTGTAACGCAGCCTCTTTAGCGCAAATCCATCACAGCTATAAGGCAAGATCGCTGACATTTGCGTAAAGACACGCCCCGCAGGTAAGGGCGGGGCGCATCCTTATCTCAGGCGTTGGGATAGTCGGAATAGCCCGCAGGACCGGGCGAATACAGCGCATCGGGGTTCATCGCGGCCAAGGGGGTGGCGTTCTTCATCCGCGCCACCAGATCGGGGTTGGCAATGAAGGCGCGGCCAATGCCTACCAAATCGCTGTCGCCCGCATCCACCGCCGCTTGGCCAGAGGCCAGATCAAAGCTGCCGCCCAAGAAGAAGGTGCGCGGCCATGCGGCGTGCAGCGAGTTCAGGAAATCGGCGGGGATCGGCGGGTTGCCCATGGCGGCGTGGTTGGCGATGTGCAGGTAGATCAGGCCCGCCTCGGCCAAGGCCTTGGTCAGGGCCAGATAGGTTTCATCCACCTCGGGATAGGGCGTCATGCCCGATGCCATGCCATAGGGCGACAGGCGGATGCCGACCTTATCACCGCCGATGGCGGCAGCCACCTCGGTTGCGACTTCGACCACAAACTTGATCCGGTTGGCGACCGACCCGCCATAGGCATCGGCGCGCTGGTTGGTATGGGGGCTGAGGAATTGTTCCAAAAGATAGCCATTGGCCCCGTGCAGCTCTATCCCGTCAAAGCCTGCGGCGATGGCGTCTTTGGCGGCGGTGACGAACTCGGCCTTGGTGGCGGCGATATCGGCAAGGGTCATCTCGGACGGAACGGGATAATCTTGCATGCCTTCGGCGTCAGAATACATCTGACCCGCCAAAGCCAAGGCGCTGGGGGCAATGATGCGGCCGCCTGCGGGCATGTTGGCGGGGTGGCTGACACGGCCGGTGTGCATGATCTGGGCAAAGATCACCCCGCCTTGGGCTTTCACGGCGGCGGTGACGGCCTTCCAGCCTGCGATTTGGGCCGCACTCCACAGACCGGGTTGGCGGGCATAGCCGCGCCCGTTGGCTGAAGGGGCAATGCCTTCGGTGATGATCATTCCCGCCGTGGCGCGCTGGGCGTAGTAGGTTGCCATGATGGGCGTGGGCACGCCGTCAGCATCGGCACGGCAGCGGGTCATGGGGTTCATGACGATCCGGTTGGCCAGATGGTGCGGGCCCATGGTATAGGGGGCAAAAAGGGAAATGTTTGGCATAGGGTATCCTTTCGAGTTAATTCAGTGGCTGAGATGGGGCAAAACGGAGCGCAAAACAACGGCCCGAACGGCGGGTCATCTGTGCAGTGTTGCACGTTGAACCCGCGCAAAAGCTGCTCTGGACGCATGCGCCGACGTAGAAGGCTTGCACCTTTGGTGTCTTGCGGCTATCGGCTGAGGCGTCCCCTATCATGGTTGCCTAATGAAATTTCTTGACCTCACCAAAGTCTATATCCGCTCGGGTGGCGGTGGGGGCGGTTGCGTGTCGTTCCGGCGTGACAAATATGTCGAATATGGCGGGCCGGATGGCGGCGATGGCGGGCATGGCGGATCAGTCTGGGCCGAAGCGGTCGAGGGGCTGAACACCCTGATCGACTACCGCTACCAGCAGCATTTCTTCGCCAAGTCGGGTCAGCCCGGCATGGGCAGCCAGAAAACCGGCAAGACCGGCGAAGATGTGGTGATGAAACTGCCCTTGGGCACCGAGATTTTGGACGAAGACGAAGAAACCGTTCTGGCAGACCTGACCATCCCCGGCCAGCGGGTGTGCTTGGCCGAGGGCGGCAACGGCGGCTGGGGCAACTTGCGCTTCAAATCGGCGACCAACCGCGCCCCTGCACGTGCCAATCCCGGGCAAGAGGGCGTTGAACGCACCATCTGGCTGCGCTTGAAGCTGATCGCCGATGCGGGGCTTTTGGGCCTGCCCAATGCGGGCAAGTCGACCTTTCTGGCGGCGGTGTCGAACGCACGGCCCAAGATTGCCGATTATCCCTTTACCACGCTGGTGCCCAACCTCGGGGTTGTGGGCATCGACGGGGCGGAATTTGTCATGGCCGATATCCCCGGCCTGATCGAAGGGGCCAGCGAAGGGCGCGGTTTGGGCATGCAGTTTCTGGCCCATGTCGAACGGTGCAAGGTTTTGCTGCATTTGGTCGATGGCACATCGTCGACCATCACCAAAGATTACCGCACCATCGTGCACGAGCTTGAGGCGTACTCCGAAGTGCTGGGCGACAAGCCCCGCATTCTGGCGCTGAACAAGGTCGACGCGATGGATGCCAAACAGATCAGCGACCGCCGCCGCGCCTTGGAAAAGGCCAGCGGAGGCGAGGTCTTTGTGATCTCGGGCGTGGCGGGGCGCGGGTTGCAAGATGTTCTGCGCGAGATTTACGCCCGCATCAAAGCCGGCAACGCCAAGCCGGAAGAGGTGACGCCGTGGCGGCCCTAAGCCATCAGAGCGAACCTGATATCCGCAAAGCGCGCAGGCTGGTGGTCAAGATCGGCTCTGCCTTGCTGGTTGATCGCGCCACGGGGCTAAAGACCGCATGGCTGCAAGCCCTTGCGCTGGACGTGGCCGAGGCGAAGGCGCGCGGGGCGGATGTGGTGCTGGTGTCCTCAGGCTCGATCGCTTTGGGGCGCAAGGTGTTGGGGCTGCCGGACGGGGCACTGACGCTGGAACAAAGCCAAGCCGCCGCTGCCGTGGGCCAAATTCGTCTGGCGCGCACCTATGAAGAGGTGCTGGCGCCGCATGGGATCATCGCAGGCCAAGTGCTGGTCACGCTGGAAGACACCGAGGACCGGCGGCGCTACCTGAACTCTCGCGCGACGATGGAGACCTTGTTGGGCTTGGGCGTGGTGCCGATTGTCAACGAAAACGACACGGTCGCCACCGACGAGATTCGCTTTGGCGACAATGACCGGCTTGCCGCGCAGATTGCCGTGACGGTCGGGGCGGATCACTTGGTGCTGTTGTCGGATGTGGACGGGTTTTATACGGCCAATCCGAAAGAAGACCCCTCGGCCACGCGGTTTGATCTGATCGCCAAGATCACCCCCGCGATAGAGGCTATGGCGGGCGACCCCGTCTCGGGCATGTCTAAGGGCGGCATGAAGACCAAACTTCTGGCCGCCAAGACCGCTGTGGCGGGGGGCTGTGCGATGGCGATCATGGAAGGCTCGGTGCTGCGGCCGCTTTCCGCACTTGCGCAAGGGGCCAACCGGACGTGGTTTTTGGCCCAAGGCGACCCGCAGGCGGCGCGCAAGCGGTGGATCAATGCGATGAAACCTCGGGGTGAGTTGCGGCTGGATGCAGGCGCTGTGGTGGCTATGGCGCAGGGCAAAAGCCTGTTGCCCGCAGGCGTCACCGCCGTCACAGGAACCTTTGGGCGCGGCGATCCGGTGGCGCTGGTGTCGCCTGAGGGCGACGTTCTGGGCAAGGGCCTTGTGCGCTATACGGCGGGTGAGGCTAAGGCGATTGCAGGCCATCGTTCGGGCGAGATCGCGGCGATTTTGGGCTATCAGGGCCGTGCTGCCTTGGTGCACCGCGATGATTTGGTGATCTGACCCAAGGAAGCGGGGCGCTGCCCCGCACCCCGGGATATTTGGGCAAGTATGAAAGGGCAGCGGATGGACGCGCAGTATGCCGATTTGATGGCCGAGATCGGCTTGAAGGCGCGGGCGGCGGCGGCGGAATTGGCCTATGCCAGTTCCGAGCGCAAATATGCCGCCCTTGTCAGCGCTGCGCATTTCGTTTGGGACGCGCGCACGGCCATTTTGGATGCCAACAGCGAAGACATGGCTTACGCCGAGGCCAAGGGTTTAAGCCCCGCGATGCTTGACCGGTTGCGGCTGGACGATCACCGGTTGCGCGGCATTGTGGATGCCTTGCGCGCCGTGGCCGAACAGCGCGATCCGGTGGGCCGCGTTCTGGCCGAATGGGACAGGCCGAATGGGCTGCATATCCAGCGCGTCGCCACCCCCTTGGGCGTGGTGGGGGTGATCTATGAAAGCCGTCCGAATGTGACGGCGGATGCGGGGGCTTTGTGCCTGAAGGCGAGCAATGCGGTGATCTTGCGGGGCGGGTCGGAAGGCTTTCACTCCTGCACCGCGCTGCATGAGTGCATGGTGCGCGGCCTGCGCGAGGCGCGTTTGCCTGAGGCGGCGATCCAACTGATCCCCACGCGCGACCGCGAGATGGTGTCGGCCATGCTGGCAGCAACGCCCTATATCGACGTGATCGTGCCGCGCGGGGGTAAGGGCTTGGTGGGCTTGGTGCAGCGCGAGGCGCGGGTGCCGGTGTTTGCCCATCTGGAAGGCATCTGCCACGTCTACGCCGACCGCGACGCCGACTTGGAAAAGGCCCGCCGCGTGGTGATCAACGCCAAGACGCGGCGGACGGGGGTATGCGGGGCGGCGGAATGTCTGTTGATTGACTGGCAGTTTTACACCCGCCACGGCGCTGTGCTGATTGAGGACCTGATTAAAGCCGGGGTCGAGGTGCGCACCGAGGGTGAGTTGTTGAAGGTTGCAGGCACCGTGCCCGCAAAGCCTGACGATTTCGGGCGCGAGTTTCTGGACATGGTCATTGCCGCCAAGCTGGTCGATGGGGTGGAGGAGGCCATGGCGCATATCCGCACTTACGGCTCGAACCACACCGAATCGATCCTGACCGAGAATGACGCCACCGCCGCTTTGTTCTTTCAGCGGCTGGATTCTGCGATCTTGATGCGCAACGCCTCGACCCAGTTTGCCGACGGGGGCGAGTTTGGCATGGGCGGCGAGATTGGCATTGCAACGGGCAAGCTGCACGCGCGCGGGCCGGTGGGGGCCGAGCAATTGTGCAGCTTTAAGTATCTGGTCACCGGTGACGGGACGATCAGAAGCTAAGCTTGATCGACTCTGCCGCGAACTCTGCCGTCAGGCGGAACTGGTGGCGGGTGATTTCCTGCGCGGCTAGGGGGAAGTGTACTGAGGCGGGCGTTACTTGCGCTTGCGAGGGGCTTTTGAGGGTTTCCCACAGGGCAGGGTCGATGCGAAGCCGCGCCGCCTCGGCCAGGATGTGCCAAGGGCCGCCGTCTTGCTGCACGGTGATTTTGCCGCCGTAGGCCATCGCACTTTCCAGACACATCAGCAAAAGACAGGCAATCTTCACCTCGACTCGCGCCAGATCGGGACGCGTTTGCCACGCGATGGATAACCGCCCGCCGCGTGTCATATCTGACAAAATCCCCGCCACCTCTGCCGCGCCGATTCGCTGCTCGGCCGATGCCGCACCGAAAGCCACGCGGAAAAAGCGGATGCGGGCGTTGGCGTGGCCCACACTTTCGGCAATCAGCGCCATTTCGGGGCCACGGCTGTCGGCCTCCATCATCAACAGTTCTAGCCCATTGCCGATCGCGCCAATCGGGCTGATAAGATCGTGGCAAATGCGCGAGCCCAAGAGGGCGGCGAGGTCTAATTTGTCACTGTCTGCTTGGCCGGACATGGGCATCCTTTCGGGGGTAATTGATGCGGTCGTTCTTGGAACCGGGAATGTTGGTGCGCCACCCCACGCAAGGGGATTGGGGAATGGGTCAGGTACAATCGCTGATAAATGGTAAATGCACGGTTAACTTTGAGCATAAAGGTAAGGTGGTTTTAGACATTCGCCAGATTGACCTGATCGTAGATTTCTCGACCGGCCCTTCGCCTTAAACGGTCCTTGTCGCAAATCCTTCACCCTTTGGCCGCATGGCCCTATAGGAGAAGCTGTCTTTTGACCAAAGTGACCGCCCAATGACCCCTGACGCCTCTTCCCTTGTCTTGCGCTTGGCCGTGGATGCCCGCGACCTTCGGGCAGCGCAACGCTTGCGCTATGAGGTGTTTATTGAGGAACTAGGCGCGGATGGCCCGCTGGTGGACCATGACGCGCGCCTAGAGATGGACGCTTTTGACCCGTTCTTTGACCATTTGCTGCTGATTGACCCCAAGCGCGATCCGGCCACGCTGTCAGATGTGGTGGGCGTGTACCGGTTGCTTCCGCCCGAGCGGTTCGCGGCGGCGGGGCGGTTTTATTCGGAAACCGAGTTTGATCTGACCGCGTTAAAATCCAGCGGGCGGCGGTTGTTGGAACTGGGGCGGTCTTGCGTGCACCGCGATATGCGCGGCGGGGCGGCGATGTTCTTGCTGTGGAACGGCTTGGCCGATTATGTGCTGGAGCGACAGATCGAGGTGCTGTTTGGTGCAGCCTCGTTTCACGGCACCGATGTGACGGCTTTGGCGCAGCCTTTGGCCTTTTTGCACCACAACCACCGCGCGCCGCAAAACCTGCGGGTTGCCCCCATGCCCGCCCATGCCCAAGCGATGGACCTGTTGGGGGCCGATCAGGTGATCCGCGCCAAGGCGATGGCGGGGATACCGGCGCTGATCAAAGCCTATCTGCGCTTGGGTGGCTTTGTGTCGGACGGGGCTTGGGTGGATCATGCGTTCAACACGGTGGATGTCTGTCTGGTGATGGACACCGCCCAGATGAGCAGCAAGCACCGCGATTTTTACACCCGAAAGCAGGGCCGTGACGGATGAGTGATTGGTTGCATCAGCGCTACACCCCTCCGCGAATCTCGCCCATGGGATGGCTGCGGGTGCTGGGGCGGGGTTTGGGTTTGGGAGTGGTCACCTACTCTGGCTTGGTGATTTTGCTGGCCCTGCGGGTGATCGAGCGACCGGTGTTCGGGCTGCACCGGCCATGGACGCCCTTTATCACGCAAGGCGTCTGCCGCGCCGCCCTTTTCATTTTGCGGCTTGGCTACGAGGTGCAGGGCAGGCCCATGACGGCACCGGGGGCCTTTGTGGCCAATCATACGTCTTGGCTGGATATCTTTACCCTCAATGCCGGAGCGCGGCTGTATTTCGTGGCCAAAGCCGAGGTGTCGGGCTGGGCCGGTATCGGCTGGCTGGCGCGGGCCACGGGCACCGTGTTTATCACCCGCAAAGGGGGCGAGGCCAAGCGCCAGCAAGCCTTGTTTGAAGCGCGGCTTGGCGCGGGGCATCCCTTGATGTTTTTTCCCGAAGGCACCAGCACCGATGCGCTGCGGGTTTTGCCGTTTAAATCCACATTGTTTGCGGCGTTCTTCACCGCGCAAGTGCACGTGCCTTTGCAGATTCAACCCGTGACGGTGATCTACCACGCCCCCCAAGGCACCGATCCGCGCCATTATGGCTGGTGGGGCGATATGAGCTTTGCCGCGCATCTTGTGATGGTTTTGGCCGATGCGCGCCCCGGTCGGGTCGAGGTGATCTATCACCCGCCCGTGCCGGTTCATGCCTTTGCCGACCGCAAGGATCTATCGGCCTATTGTGAACGCATCATCCGCACCAGCCATAAGCTGGCGGCACTGTCACAAGATCGGTGACAGGATCGCTTTAAGGGCGGCAAGCGGGTCTTCGGCCCCCCAGATTTCCGGCCCAAGGGCGAAGAAATCGGTGACGGGGGCAAAGCTTTCCACCAAGTCGCGGGTCAGGGCGCCTTCGGCGATCACCGGAACCTCGATCATTTCCGACCACCATTCGAACAACTCGCGCGGGGCTTGGGTGCCAAGGCCAAGACCGGCCTCACCGATTGGTCCGAAGGCTATGTAATCGGCACCGGCTTCGCCTGCCGACATTCCCTCATGTCGCGATATGCCGCAGAAACTGCCCACGATGGCATCGGCCCCCAACTCTTTGCGCAGGGCGCGGATCGCGCGGGAGCCGTCGGTCAGATGGATGCCGTCCAGCCCGTGGCGTTCGACAAACAGCGCGTGGTTTTCGATCACGATGGCCACATCGCGAGCATGGGCCACAAGGCGGGCGGCATCGGCGGCGCGGCCGATATCGTCGGGGTCGCGGCTTGCCAAGGTCAGGCGCAGGCAGGCAATCTCGACCCCGTCCATCACGCGGGCAAGCACCGTGGGAAAGGTGTCCAAATCCAGCACCGGCGGGGTGATGAGGGTGATCTGCGGGCGGTCCTGCGTGGCCATGGGCGGGGTTCCTTCACGTTGCGCCTTTGCTTTAGCCCAAAGCTGTGCGCTTGTCAGGGGGGTGTGGCTGGCGTATCAGCCGCAGGTCACAAGGTGAGGCGGCGATGATCCACCCTGTTTTCGTTCTGGTTCGCCCGCAGATGGGCGAGAATATCGGCGGCGCTGCGCGGGCCATGCTGAACTTTGGCTTGGAACGGATGCGCGTGGTTGACCCGCGCGATGGGTGGCCAAACCCCAAAGCGGTGGCGATGGCTTCCGGCGCAGGGCGGGTGTTGGATCATGCGGGGCTGTTCGGCGATCTGGACAGCGCCTTGGCCGATTGTGATTTTGTGCTGGCAACCACGGCGCGGGGGCGCGAGCTGACCAAGCCCATCTACACGCCTGAAGCTGCGATGGAGCTGGTGCGGGCCATGACGGGGGCGGGCAAGAAGGTCGCCATTTTGTTCGGGCCGGAACGGGCGGGCTTGGAAAACGACGACATCATCCGCGCCAATGCGATCGTCACGGTGCCCGTCAATCCCGACTTCTTCAGCCTGAACCTTGCGCAATGCGTGCTGCTTTTGGCCTATGAATGGCGCAGGCAAACGGTCGATGTGCCGCCTGTCGTGATGGAAATGGCCGGAGCCGATTACGCCAATGCCGGCGAGATCGCGGCACTGGCCGCGCATTACGAGGAAAAGCTGGATCAGGCGGGGTTCTTCTTTCCTGACCTGAAAGCCCCCAAGATGAAGCAAAGCCTGCGCAATATGTGGTCGCGCCTTGGCCTGACGCGGGCCGAGGTGCAAACCTTTCACGGCATGCTGCGCCAGATTGCCTATAGGCTGAAAACCCAAGGCGAGTAAGCCCAAGCGGGGGGCTAGCCCCCCGCACCCCCCAGAGTATTTTTGCCAAGATGAAAGGGGAAGGGTGGATCGGCTCAGATGCCAAACCCGTGACACCCCGCCGCCCGCCCTTGAAGGGGCGTGCCGCGCGCACTAGGGTCTGGCGCAACGGTTTAAGGGGCAGAAGATGGCGGGCAATCGCAAGATTTTCGAAGAGGTTGGGTCTGCGGGGGCGGCAAAAGTTACCGCAGGTGGCATGATTGCGACCGCGCCTTCGGGGGCGCGGGGGGCGGTGCGGGTTTGGTTGATGGTGATCTTTGCACTGGTGGCGGTGATGATTGCCATTGGCGGGCTGACGCGCTTGACCGACAGCGGCTTGTCGATCACGGAATGGAACCCTGTGATGGGGGCCTTGCCGCCCATGAGCGAGGCCGATTGGGCGGCGGAGTTTGGCAAGTACCAAGCCTCTCCCCAAGGGCAGATCGTGAATGCGCAGATGAGCCTTGCGGCGTTCAAACAGATTTTCTGGTGGGAATGGGGCCATAGGGAATTGGGGCGGCTGATTGGCCTTGTCTGGGCGGTGGGCTTTGGCCTGTTGACCCTGACGCGGCGGGTGCCTGCGGGGTGGGCGCCTAGGCTTTGGGGGTTGGGCGTGCTGATCGGCCTGCAAGGCGCGATCGGGTGGTGGATGGTAGCGTCGGGGCTGACGGGGCAGATGACATCAGTTGCGTCCTATCGTTTGGCGGTGCATCTGGGCGGGGCTTTTACCATCTACGGCTTTATCGCGTGGTGGGTCTTTTTGCTGGGACGGTCGGAAACCGATCTGTTGACCGCACGGCGCAGCGGCGAGCGCAAGCTGTACGGGCTGTCAACGGGTGTGATGCACTTGCTGTTTGTGCAGATCATTCTTGGGGCATTGGTGGCCGGAATTGATGCAGGGCGGAACTATCCGACTTGGCCGGATATGAACGGGGCTTTCTTTCCTGCCGATGCTTTTGATGGGCCGGGGGTGCCGCTTTGGGCCAATCCCGGCGTGGTGCAGTTTGTGCACCGCTTGGTGGGGTATTTGCTTTTTGCCTTCGGGATTGTGGCGTGGAATCGCGGGCGCAAGTCGGCCTATCAGGCCACGCGCCAAGCCTTTCATATGATGCTGGGCATGATGCTGGTGCAGGTGGCTTTGGGGATTTTCACGGCGCTGTCGGCGGCGCAGTTGCATATGGCGATCACGCACCAGATTGGCGCGGTGATCTTGTGGGTTTTGGTCATCAGGGCGCGGCATCTGTCGGCCTATCCGATCCAAGGCTCGATCCGGAAGGGGACGGCATGACGAACAACCACGCTTACACGCAGTTGATGGCCTTTCAGCGCCAGACCGAGGCCTTGTCTTTGGTGGCCGAACGTTTGGGCTGGGATCAGGAAACCATGATGCCGAGCGGGTCAGCCGAGCAGCGCGGCGAAGAGATGGCCGCGATGGAGGGCATTTTGCACGCCCGCCGGACCGATCCGCGCATTTTAGATTGGCTAGAGGCGTCAGACCCGCAAGACGCCGCAGCCCGTGCCCAACTGCGCCTGATCCGCCGCAGCTTTCAGCGCGCCACCAAAGTGCCCGCCGATCTGGCGCAGAAACTGGCGCAGGTGACCTCGGTTGCGCAAGGGGTCTGGGCGCAGGCGCGCGCGAAGGACAGCGTGGCGGATTTTCTGCCGACCTTGGCAGAGGTGATCGCCCTGCGCCGCGACGAGGCGGCCTGTCTGGCGCAAGGCGGCGATCTGTATGACGCTTTGCTGGATGATTACGAACCCGGTGCCACAGCGCAGACCATCGGCGCGATGTTTGACCGGATGCGGCCAAGGCTGGTGGCGCTGCGCGAGGCTGTCTTGGGCAAGACCCCGCCTGCGGCCTTGGCGGGCCATTTTGGCGAGGCCGCACAGTTGCGCCTGTCGCGCGATCTGGCCAGCGCCTTTGGCTATGACTTTACGCGCGGGCGGATCGATCTGGCGGTGCATCCGTTTTCCAGCGGATCAGCCTCGGACAGCCGGATTACCACGCGGGTGGTGGAAAGCGATCCGTTCAACTGCATCTATTCCACCATCCACGAGGTCGGCCATTCCAGCTACGAGCTGAACATTGACCCCGATTACAAGCTGACGCCCTTGGGGCGGGGGGTGTCGATGGGGGTGCATGAAAGCCAAAGCCGGATTTACGAAAACCAGATCGGGCGCGGGCGGGGGTTTACCAAGTACCTGTACGGCGAGATGAAAAGCCGGTTCGACTTTGATCTGCCCAGTGCGGAAGCATTTTACGCCGCCGTCAACCGCGTGCAACCGGGCTTTATTCGCACGGAAGCCGACGAGGTGCATTACAACCTGCACATCATGATGCGCTTTGATCTGGAACGCGCCTTGGTGCGCGGCGATCTGGCGGTGGGCGATCTTGAGGGCGCTTGGAACGAGCGGTTCTTTAAAGACTTTGGGGTGAAGGTGAACCGCGCCTCACACGGGGTGTTGCAGGATGTGCATTGGTCGGTGGGGCTGTTTGGCTATTTCCCGACCTATACTTTGGGCAATGTCTATGCCGGTTGTCTGTGGCAGGCGATGAGCGCCGCTGTGCCGGGGCTAGAGGGGCAGTTGTCGCAGGGTGATACCTCGTCAGCCGTGGCATGGCTGCGCGAAAATTTGCAACGGCATGGGGGATTGAATTCTCCCCGCGAGACGATTGCGCTGGCCTGCGGGTTTGAGCCGAGCGAGGGGCCGCTGCTGGATTATCTAGAGGCCAAATTCGGGGCGCTGTACGGGCTGTGACGGCAAAGGAAAGCCTTGCGGTTTGGGCTTTGGCGCTGGGCCTGTTCTTGATCTATGCGGGGGTGTTTTACGCCTTTCCCGCTGTTTTGCCTGATCTTTTGACACAAACGGGGTGGAGCAAGGCTGATTTAGCACTTGGTCCGACCCTATCTTATCTGGTCATGGCGGTGCTGACGCCGCTGACCGGACGGGTGATCGATCGGGGGCATGGCGGGGTCTTGGTGGTGGTCATGCCAATCTTGGCGGCGGTTGGGCTGGCCGCGCTGGCTTTTGTGCAGACGCGCGCGCAGTGGTGGGCGGTTTGGGCCATCTTGGGGGTGGCGCAATCGGGGTGTCTGTACGAAAGCGTCTTCGCGCTGCTCACACGGCGGATGGGGGCGCATGCCCGTGTGGCGATCACGCGGATCACGCTGGTGGCGGGGCTATCGAGCACGATGACCTTTCCCTTGGGCCATTGGCTGGGCCATGCTTACGGCGGCAAGGGCGCCTATCTGGGCTTTGCCGCCTTGACACTTTTGGGGGCCGTGCCGCTGAACATCTGGGCGATGCGCCTGTTGCGCGGGCCAGAGGTGTCGCGCCAGGCCGAGGACAACCGAGGCGCGCTGCGGGCGGCTTTGCGCCGCCCTGCGTTTTGGGGCATTGCCGCCATCTTTGCCCTGATCTGGCTAAGCCATGGGATGCTTTTGACCTATATTCTGCCGCTGTTTCAAGAGCGCGGCATGTCGCGTGAATGGGCCGCTGTGGCGGCGGCATGTTTGGGGCCAGCACAATTGGTGGGGCGGTTGGTCTTGGCCTTGGGCGGGGCACGGGTGGAAAACCGCATGGCGACGCGGGTGTCATTGCTGATGGTGGTGCTGGCGGCGTGCCTGTTGTGGTTTTCCGGTGCGGCACCGGTTTTGGTCTTTGTGGTGGTGATTGTGCACGGCGCGGGGGTGGGTCTGATGTCGATCATGCGCCCGATGCTGATTATGGATGTGCTGGGGCGGCGCGGGTTTGGGGCGATTTCAGGCGCTTCGGCGGTGTCTCCCATTGTCGCCACGGCGGCGGCCCCCGTGTTGGGGGCCTATTTGTTGGATAACTTCGGCGCGGGCGCGATCTATGCCTGTTTGATCGGCTTTTCCTGCCTGTCGTTGGCCGTGGCGATGGTGCTAACGCGCAAACCCGCGCTGGCGGGTTAGGCCCAGTTCGGCGCGCGCTTTTCCAAAAAGGCGCTGATGCCTTCGCTGGTGGAGGTGTTGAGAAGGTTATTGACCATCGCGGCCCCTGCGGCGGTATAGGCTTGATCCAGCGGCAAGCCCGTCTGGGCGGCAAAGGCGGCTTTGCCGATGCTAAGCGCTGCGGGCAGTTTTTGCGCCAGAGTTTGGGCAAGGGCCATCGTCTCGTGCGAAAGCGCATCGGCCGAGGTGACGCGGTTGACAAGGCCCAAGGTCTGGGCGCGGGCGGCGGAGAGGAACTCACCCGTCGCGGCCAGCTCGAACGCGGCGGAGTGCGGGATTTTGCGCGACAGGGCGACGATGGGGGTGGAGCAGAACAGGCCGATGTTCACCCCGTTGACCCCAAAGCGCGCATGGTCGCTGACCACCACCATGTCGCAGGTCGCGGCCAATTGGCAGCCTGCGGCGGTGGCAATGCCCTGCACCTCGGCTATGACCGGTTTGGGCAGCGTGGCGATTTGTTGCATGACGCGGGCGCAAAGCGCGAAGAGGGCCTCAAACGCCGCTGCCCCGGCATCGGGGGCTTGGCGGGCTGCTTGGATCTCTTTCAAATCGTGGCCGGCGCAAAAGGCTTTACCTGCGGCGCGTATCACCACAACCCGCACGGCCGGATCGGCGGCAAGAGTGTCAAAACTGCTGGACAAGGCCTGCAGCATGGGCGTGGACAAAGCATTCAGCTTGGCCGGATCGTTCAAAACCAACACGGCCACCGCCCCCTGATCGGCGCGCAAGATCAAGGGCTGGGATGGATCAAGGGCGGCTGTCATGCTTTGTTCACCGTGAACGTGCCGTCGATGCGGGCACCGGTTTCAATAGACAGCGTGGTATAAAGCATCTGGGCCTTTACATCGCAAGACGATCGCAAGACCAAGCCTTGCGTTGCAATTGTGCCGTCAAACTTTCCTGAAACGTCGACGTGGTCAGCGGCAATGCTGCCCGTGACCCGCCCCTCGGCCCCGATCATCAGCGATTTTGCGGCCACTTTACCCTCAATCCTGCCCGAAATCTCGATCATGCTGGTCGAGGTGATATCGCCGGTTATTTGCAGATCCGAGGCGAGCACGGATTTGCTTTTGGCGTAGCCTGCGGGCGCTGCACCAACCGCGGTCGCTTGGTCATTGGTTTTGGTGAACATGATGACGTTCCTAAAAAACTGCCCCCGATAAGGACGCAAGCGCGCCACGGGGTCAAGAGGCGGTGAAACCCCAGCGCCGTTTCGCGCCAGATCGTGTCGCGCATTGGATTGCAATGGGCCGGTTCGGCTGGTTGACTGCAGCCAAACAACGCTTTGGAGGCGCTCTGATGGCTGGTGATCCGTTCTTTCAACCCGTGTCCGGCATGGACTTGCCGCGATTCGCGGGCGTGCCCACCTTTATGCGCCTGCCGCTGGTGGATTTTGACCATCCGCGCTTTGGCGATGTGCAAATTGCGCTGGTGGGCGCGCCTTGGGATGGCGGCACCACCAACCGGCCCGGCCCACGCCACGGGCCGCGCCAGTTGCGCGACCTGTCCACCATGATCCGCGCCAAGAACGGGTCAACTTGGGTTGCACCCTTTGAATTGGTCAATTGCGCTGATGTCGGCGATGTGGCCCCGAACCCCGCCGATCTGATGGATTCGCTGGCGCGGATGGAGGCGTTTTACACGCGGCTTAAGGTCGCAGGCGTGCGCCCGCTGACCGGCGGCGGCGACCATCTGTGCACTCTGCCCATCTTGCGCGCCTTGGCCAAGGATCGCCCGCTGGGGCTGATCCAGTTCGACAGCCACACCGACCTGAACGACATCTATTTCGGCACGGGCAAATACACCCACGGCACGCCCTTCCGCCGCGCGATGGAAGAGGGGCTGATTGACCCCAAGCGCTACGTGCTGATCGGCATTCGCGGAACGGCGTATGGGCGCGAGGATTGGGACTTTGCCGAAGCCAACGGCATCCGCATCATCGGCATCGACGAATTCCACCGCCGCGGCGTGGACGATGTCATGACCGAGGCGCGCGCGATTGTGGGGGATGGGGAAACCTATGTGACCTATGACATCGACTTTGTTGACCCAACCTTTGCGCCGGGTACAGGGACGCCGGAAGTGGGCGGGCCGAATTCGTGGCAGGCGTTGCAAGTGGCGCGCGCGCTGCGGGGCTTGAACATCGTGGGGGCGGATCTGGTGGAAGTGTCGCCGCCGTTTGATCAGACGGGCGGGACGGCTTGGCTGGGGATCAGCCTGATGTTTGAACTGCTCTGTGTGATGGCAGAACGAATGGCGCTTTAGGGCCTGCGGCCGGCAAAGGCCGGGGGGCGCTGCCCCCCTGGACCCCCCCGGGATATTTGAGCACATATGAAAGGAGATCTGCGGTGCAGGCAGAGATGATCGTGACAGGGGCCAAGGTGTTGACCATGGATCCCGCACAGCCGAGGGCTGAGGCAGTGGCGCTGGCGGGGGGTAAGATTGTGGCGGTGGGGTCGGCTGTCGACGTGTTGGCCTTGCGCGGGCCTGACACGCGGGTGATCGAAGCGGGCGGGCGGACGTTGTTGCCGGGGTTTATTGAAAGCCATATGCATTTGTTCGGCGGTGCTGAGTTGCAGCATTTGCAATTGACGGGCCTGCACGGGCATGATGCTTTGCGCGCCGCCTTTGCCGCGTATGCGGCAGGGCGTGAGGGCATGTTGATGGCCGAGGGGGCTGATTATAGCCTGCTGCCAGACGGGATCACCCGCCATGATCTGGACGCGATCTTTGCCGACCGCCCGATTGCCATGCGGGCCATGGACCATCACACGGTTTGGGCCAACACCAAGGCATTGGAACTGACGGGCCTGCTGCATGGGGCCGAGATGCCCATGGGGCATGAGGTTGTCATGGGCGCGGACGGTTTGGCCACCGGCGAGTTGCGCGAGTTTGAGGCCTTTGACCCGATCTTGGCGCTGGCAGGGGTGTCGCGGCTGTATGTGGCGATCTCGAAGGGGGCAGAGCCGTCGCCTTGGCCTTCGCAGGCCGAGCGGGCGGTGGATAAGGACCACATCGCGCGGGGATTGGCCCATTGCGCGCGTCAGGGGTGCACGACTTTGGTCAGCATGGACGGCAACCGCTACACGTTGGCCCTGCTGCGCGAGATGCAAGAGGAAGGGCGTTTGACCCAGCGCGTCAAGGTGCCCTTCCACATGAAGCCGGAATTTCCTTTGCAGGAGCTGGAGCGCGCCAGTGCCATGGCGTCTGAGTTCAACGATGACTGGATCAGCTCTGGCTTTGTGAAGATGTTCATGGACGGGGTGGTCGATAGCCGCACGGCCTTTATGCTGAACGACTATCCCGGCGTGCCGGGGCATCGCAGCCAGCCTTTGTTCGACCCGGCCTATTTCGACGCGGTTTGCGCCGAGATTGACCGCCGCGGGCTGCAAATCGCCGTTCACGCGATTGGAGACGGCGCGGTGCGCCAGACGATCAACGGCTATGAGGCCGCCGCTAAGGCCAACGGGCTGCACGATATGCGCCACCGGATCGAACATATCGAACTGATCGACCGCGCCGACATTCCCCGTCTTGCAGCCCTTGGAATCACGGCCAGCCTGCAACCGGCCCATCCACCGGGTGCGATGGATTTCCCGATTGCCGCTATGGAAACTGTCTTTGCGCCTGAGCGTTGGAAAGACGCCTACCTGTGCCGCGATCTGGCCGAAGCGGGGGCTCGGGTGGCCTTTGCATCGGATTGGCCGGTGGCGGATGTGTCGGTGCTGCGCGGGGTGCAGGCGAATTTGACGCGGCCTGCCTATGGGGGCGGAACGCAGCAGGGGCTGGACCTTTTGGCAGCTTTGCACGCCTATACCGCCGGAGGGGCGCTTGCGGCCCATATGGAGACGTTGACGGGCACCTTGCGCAAAGGCATGGCCGCCGATCTGGTGCTGATCGACGGTGATCTTGAAACCACCCCCCATGAGAAAATCGGACAGATGGGAATCGCTTTGACGGTGGCGGGGGGCAGAATCATCCACCAAGCCCATGGATTCGTTTGAGTTATCCACAGAATGGGGCTTGCGGTCGCCGCGCATAGGGTGCGGCGACCTTCGCGAGAGTGAGTCTTTGCGGCCACGATGCCCCTAAAACCCAAGAATTACAGGGTCTGACAAGAAATCGTCACACAGAGTGTTTTTTTCTCTTGCGGGTATTTGTGAGTTTGCCTAGATACGGCCTCACCGAAACGCAGACGACGCCGGATGGTGGATGGAAGCGGGAAGGTTGCGGCGGTGGGGAGCGGAAGTGACCTGGT